>Ga0209712_10005261_pt1 | contig 10145 bp, 10 predicted proteins | sample ArcOceMetagenome_FD_187443 | JGI IMG/M metagenome (GOLD analysis project Ga0209712, IMG submission 187443) | Marine eukaryotic phytoplankton communities from Arctic Ocean - Arctic Ocean - Greenland ARC118M Metagenome (SPAdes) (version 2) | ecosystem: Environmental > Aquatic > Marine > Oceanic... | reverse complement strand
CTTGGCTGAAAGGTTTATCGAACATTGATACCAATCCTCATAAATAATTGACCATTCAGCGAGATTTTAAAAGGGCTTAATCAAGGCGCTTGAATGAAGTAATAGTTGTGCTCTTTCGAATTCGAGCAACGCTGAGTAAGCCCTTTTAAAACTCGCCCATAAGGAATGCACCAGCGGATTATGCCCTGCGTTCTCACTATTTGAAAGGGAATGCCATTCCTGCACAGTGACGCCTTGTGCAGAAACCGCTGGACGCATTCTGAGTGGCCACTTACTTATGAGGACTGGTGTTCTCCATTATTTATTGAAGGTTAGGCCCTAGCCACTTTTCTGCCTCTAATCTATCCCAGTTCTTACGAACAGCATAATCGAGTAATTGGTCTTCTTGTATTTGTGCTACTGCAAAATAACGACATTCGGGATGAGAAAAATAAAAGCCAGATACTGCGGCACCAGGCCACATGGCATAACTCTCGGTGAGCTTCATACCAGTGTTATTTTCGGCATCTAACAGATCCCAAATCAATTGTTTTTCAGTATGTTCAGGACAAGCAGCATAACCTGGGGCTGGTCGAATACCTTGATATTTTTCACGGATAAGCTCTTCGTTAGATAAGCTTTCATCAGGTACAAAACCCCAAATATCTTTGCGCACTTTCTTATGTAAATACTCGGCAAAGGCTTCGGCGAATCTATCAGCAAGGGATTTAACCATGATGGAATTATAATCATCACCGTCATCTTCATATTCTTTAGCTAAGCCATCTTCCCAAGTTCCCGCTGTTACGGCAAATGCACCAAGATAATCTGCTTTGCCTGATGACTTAGGTGCAATAAAATCACTTAAACAGTTATTTGCACCTTTAGGTTTTTCGGTTTGTTGGCGAAGATGATGAGCAACATGCAGCACTTCAGTGCGACTTTCATCAGTATACACTTGAATATCATCTTGCACTCGATTGGCTGGGAATATGCCCATAACACCCGTTGCTATCAACTTAGGATTGTTGCATAAGGTTTTTAACATAGCCTGTGCATCAGCAAAAAGCATCTGCGCCTCTTTGCCTACCACTTCGTCTTGTAAAATGCGCGGATATTTGCCTGCCAAAGACCAGGTTAAAAAAAACGGCGTCCAATCTATGTAGTCAACCAACTCTGCCAAACCGACACTTACCGCAGTCACACCCAGCTTATTGGGTATCGGGGGCTGATAGTTATCCCAATCAAACTTAAAACCATTTTCACGGGCTTGTTCTAATGTTACAGGACGAGTGCGAGGTTTTTTCTTAGCGTGTTGCACACGTACTTTTTCGTAATCGAGCTTTAATTCTTTAGCATATATAGCGCGATTTTCGGCGGTGATCAGTTTTTGGCAAACCCCCACGGCTCGGCTAGCATTTGGTACATAAACCACTGGGTGCTGATAATGTTCTTCAATTTTCACTGCGGTGTGCGCTTTTGACGTAGTAGCACCACCAATTAATAATGGTAAGTCAAAGTTTAGGCGCTGCATTTCTTTAGCCACGTAAACCATTTCATCAAGAGAGGGGGTAATCAGTCCAGATAGGCCGATCATATCGACATTTTCATCTTTGGCCACTTGCAACAATTTTGCACAAGGCACCATTACCCCAAGGTCAATGATCTCAAAGTTATTACATTGCAAAACCACGCCAACAATGTTTTTACCGATATCATGAACATCGCCTTTTACTGTCGCCAACAAAATTTTGCCGTTACTGCTGCCTTTATCTTTTTCAAGTTCAATGTAAGGATTAAGATATGATACTGCTTTTTTCATTACGCGGGCAGATTTGACCACTTGTGGTAAAAACATTTTTCCTTCACCAAACAAATCCCCTACTACATTCATGCCATCCATTAATGGCCCTTCGATAACATGCAAAGGTTTTTCTGCCGCAATGCGCGCAGCCTCAGTATCTTCCTCTATAAAGTCCATAATGCCCCGCACCAAAGCGTGCTCAAGACGTTTATTAACGGGTAATTCCCGCCATTCAAGGTTGTCTTTAACTAATACTTTACCGTCACCTTGATATTTAGGTGCTAGCTCTAAAAGTTTATCTGTCGCTTGATCATTGCGATTGAGGATCACGTCCTCCACCGCTTCTTTTAACTCTGGCGGAATTTGGTCGTAAACTTCCAACTGCCCAGCATTAACGATGCCCATATCCATACCGGCTTTTATAGCATGATATAAAAATACCGAATGCATCGCTTCACGTACTGGATTATTGCCACGAAAAGAAAAGGAGACGTTTGATAAACCACCCGACACATGAGCATGGGGCAAGTGTTGGCGAATACGCCGAGTAGCATTAATAAAATCTACAGCATAATTGTTATGTTCTTCGATGCCCGTTGCTACTGCGAAAATATTGGGGTCAAAGATAATATCTTGTGGTGGGAAGCCAATTTTTTCTGTGAGTAATTTATAACTACGTTCACAAATCTCAAATTTACGATCTTCAGTATCGGCTTGACCTTTCTCATCAAATGCCATGACCACTGTGGCAGCACCATAACGTTTTAATAGTTGTGCTTGATGCAGAAAGTTTTCTTCACCTTCTTTTAAGCTTATTGAGTTAACAATAGCTTTACCTTGCACACACTTTAAACCTGCTTCGATAACGGTCCATTTAGATGAATCAATCATAATAGGCACCCGAGAGATATCGGGTTCAGAAGCAATCAGGTTTAAAAAACGCGTCATTGCCGCTTCAGAGTCCAACATGGCTTCATCCATATTGATATCTATGATCTGCGCACCATTTTCGACTTGCTGGCGAGCAACATCGAGGGCTTTTTCATAATCATCGTCAAGGATCAAACGCTTAAACATAGCTGAGCCAGTGACGTTAGTACGTTCACCTACATTGATAAAATTTGCTGATGACTTTGTTACTATTTGAGTGTTTTGCTCAATATCTACTTCATTTATACTCATCAAAACCACCTAGTGGACAAAAGGTTCTAAACCAGACAGGCGCATTTTCACCTCTCGTTGTACTATTTTACGAGGCTTGCAATCTTTTACCACATCAGCCAAGGCAGCAATGTGTCTTGGCGTACTGCCACAACATCCACCTACAATATTTAATAAGCCTGACTCTGCCCACTCTTTAATGTGCTCAGCCATCTCTTCGCTTTCCATATCATATTCACCAAACTCATTAGGTAAACCTGCATTAGGATGAGCTGATACTAAACATTCAGATACTTGGGATATTTCATCCACATATTGGCGTAATAAATCAGGGCCTAATGCGCAATTTAAACCAAAAGAAAATGGTTCTACATGGTTCATCGAATAATAAAAAGCTTCGGCCGTTTGACCAGACAATGTGCGGCCAGAGGCATCAGTAATGGTGCCAGAAATCATCACAGGTAACTTAATCCCAAGTTCATCAAAAACGGTCTGCACCGCAAATACCGCAGCTTTGGCGTTTAAGGTATCAAAAATTGTTTCCACCATGATTAAATCTGCACCGCCCTCAATTAATCCATGAGTAGCTTCTACATAAGCTTCAACCAATTCATCAAAGGTAACATTACGTTTAGCTGGGTCGTTTACATCAGGGGAAATAGAGGCGGTGCGACTAGTCGGTCCTAATACACCGGCAACAAATCTGGGCTTGTCAGGTGTTAGCGCGGTAAATTTATCGGCTGCTTTTTTTGCCAATTTTGTTGCTTCGATATTTATTTCTTTGGCAAATTCCTGCATGTTGTAATCTGCCATAGAGATAGTGGTAGCATTAAAGGTATTAGTTTCAATAATATCAGCACCCGCTTCAAGATAAGCGCAGTGAATGTCATAGATGATCTTGGGCTGACTTAATACTAGTAAGTCGTTATTGCCTTTCACATCAGAATGCCAATCAGAAAAACGTTCACCGCGGTAATCTTGTTCTTCGAATTTATATTCTTGGATCATGGTGCCCATGGCACCATCAAGCAACAAAATACGTTTGTTTGCTGCTTCAATCAGTTGCTTTTCGGCCATTCGCTGACTCAATGTAATTCCTCTTTACTACTTCACTATAAAAAATAACTATGCTAAAAAAATTAACTTTTTACTCCGAAATCTTAGCCAAGTCATAAGGGGTATTTTGGTAAACGTAATAGTTCAACCAATTAGTAAACAATAAGCTGCCATGAGCGCGCCAACTGACCATAGGCTCTTTACTTGGATCATTATTAACAAAGTAATTAACTGGGATTTTTGGTTCACCATTAGTTAATAAATCTCTTTGGTATTCTTGTTTTAAGCTCTCTGGGTCGTATTCAGGGTGACCAGTAACAAACACCAAACGTTTATCTTCAGACGCGACTATATAAGCCCCTCCCTCGTCTGACTTAGCCAATACATTCAGACCAGGAATAGAGGCGTAGTCTGTCATGCTTATTTCACCATAGCGTGAATGCGGCGCATTAAAAGTCGGGTCAAAACCTCTCAACAACTCATCGTGCTCATTTTGCACAAAGTGGCGATAAACTCCGCTTAGCTTATGATCTCGGAGTTCTCTATTTTTACCGAAAAAATGATAAATAGCGGCATGAGCGGCCCAACAAGAGAATAAAGTAGACTGCACATTGCGACGTGCCCAATCCATAATAACGGTCATTTTCTCCCAATACTTCACATCCTGATATGCAAGATGCGCCAGCGGCGCTCCAGTAACAATTAACCCGTCATATTTTTTATTAGCTACATCATCAAACTCCACATAAAAATCATCCATGTGTGCTGCAGGTGTATTTTTGGGAGCTTGGTTATCAATACGAATTAAATCAATATTAATTTGCAAAGGTGTATTAGAAAGTAAACGTAAAAACTGCTCTTCAGTTTCCAATTTATTCGGCATCAAATTCAAGATACCCACTTCCATAGGCCTAATATCTTGCGTGGCTGCACGCTGAGTATCCATGACAAATATTTTTTCTTTATCCAGCACATTTTGTGCAGGCAAGTTACTTGGAATTCTAATCGGCATAACGACACTAAGGCTGAAAATAATGTAACCAAATTTGGCTTAATACACTAAAAAAGTCAACATCTTTACGTCTAGACGTCTAAACGAAAAAATATACAAATGTGTAAATTAGTCTTATGTCAAAAGACATTTAACTTGAGATCTGCGCCAACTGTGAGATCCAGGCACATCCCTTTAAATTCAAGCGACTCAGTTTTTGATTATGATTAGTGCTTAAATGAATACTAAAAACTTGGTTATTACTCGAAAAATCTTAATAAAACAGCATATCTATCAAATTTATTTCAAAAAAACGCTACCTAAAGCATTTTTATTGTTTCCGTAATTAATTTAATAGAAATGTAATTCACTAATGTACAATAGAAGCCATCACCACCAGCCGATGAGCAAGATCTTGGATTCAAAGTAAGAACAATGCTAAATTTCTCTGTAGGCTGCACCGACGATTACACCATTACTTTTCCAAACCTGAAGCCCAAGCTCATCAAATTCATATACAGTTTGAATTTCTCCATCATCATATTCTGTTGTTTCACCGTCGTCATGCTCCGCTGATGACATTAGCTCCAATAAATCAGTTACTTTCATGCCGATTAAGTTTTCGTTTTTAAAACAAAAATGATCATGACTAAAAATAGAAACCACTAGGCCATTTTCAACATCTAATTAAATTTCGGTGTTTGGCATTTCATATGAAATCCATTCATTTACGTTTACATCTTTCAAGTCCTTTTTCAGATTATAAGTATCGATATACTCGGTGATATCTTTATTAAACTCAAAAGGGCCTAGTGCTTTACTAGGATGCCAGCTCCAAATAATCTCAATCATTACAATTAGCCTATTTTTTGTTTCAATTTCCGTGGTGTGAAAAGAGCGAGTAATACATGCAATTATCCTTCAACTAAAGTGACCGAATAAAACACTCGGCACTTGTCGAACAGGAAAATAAATTTAACTCAAAACATTGGGAGGGGGATTATTTTTGACTATTATGTAGGTTGAAGAGTAATTCTGCCTCAGCAGCTGGCATATCACATTCGCGCATCAAGTCTTCGAGACTAGCACCTTGACTAATCAGCTTGGCACCTTTGCTGTAAAAGCGGCTTTGGGGGTCTTGTTCGACTAAGTTTTGCTGAGCTGACTGCAAATTATCTACTTGCTGAACCAGCTCTTTTACACGGCTAATAACACCATAATTTCCGCTACGGATTTCATGAATTTCTTCACTAAGATTGTTCACTTTTTTGCTTAGTTCAGATAGCGAATTGCTTTGCGATACGACAGTTTCAAGCTGAGTATTGTGACGTTTGAATAGCTTGATCAAAAAAATCAAACAAACAATGGAGACAATCAATGCTATTAAGCTTAGTAATAATTGAAAACTCATAATCATCTCTATAATAATAACAAAACACGTTTCACTGTAACGTAAGCAGATATATAAGCCGTAGTGAAACGCGCGGTTTAAGTTTTATACTCAGATATTGGTAATTTCGGTCCACTCTTCGTCATTGAGTAATTTATTTAAGTCAACAAGGATAAGCAATTGACCATCTCTGTTGCTAACGCCTTGAATAAACTTGGCGCTTTCTTCGGTGCCCACATTGGGCGCGCTATCTATTTCTGAAGAACGTAAATATACCACTTCAGCAACACTGTCGACTAGAATACCGACCACTTGATCATCTGACTCAATAATCACAATACGGGTATTGTCTGAGATATCAGATGAAGGTAACCCGAAGCGCGAACGGGTATCGATAACGGTGACAACGTTACCCCTTAAATTAATAATCCCCAAGACATAATCTGGAGCGCCAGGTACGGGAGCTATTTCGGTATGTCTGAGAACTTCTTGTACCTGCATAACATTAATACCGTAGGTCTCTTCACCTAGTTTATAGGTAACCCACTGCAGTACTTCATCACCGTTTGCGGCTACTGTATTACTTGAATTTCTGTTGTCACTCATTCCCATCGCTCCGGCCCAAAATAGGCTAATCGTTACTGCTTAAACCTTGCTTCAACATGTTTATCAACTGCTGCACATTCACCAAGGCACACATTTTCTTTTTAACCATGCCAGATAACCATGGGCGACTACCTTCAACATTTCGCCATTTCACTTCATCTGGTAAAACTGTCTCGGTGGCAATCAAGCTTTCACAGCCTAACCCCCAACCACTTTCACCTAATACTATAAGATATTTATATTTTGTGGATTCTGCCAGCTTTTCAGCAGATTTATCTGGCATTATCCACTTTGCTGTATCAACCACGTTATACTTTTCGTCACGATGCAGCAAAACACCTTTAAACCAAGCAGGTTTTCCAAATAGAGGACTGACATTCTCAATCTGGTGTATACCACCTAACTCGGTCAACGGAACCGCCAATGTCATACCAGCAACCTCAAACAGTAGCACTTGAAATTCCCCTTCAGGGATAACAGGTTTCACAACTTTCGTTGGCGTTTTAACCGTTACTAGCTTTTTTTCGACCTGAGGCTCTAGAACTTTAGCAATCAATGGCACCGCTTCAACAGGTTCTTCTACCGGTTGAATAAAAGGCTCGGTTCTTGGTATTGGTGCTGTCTTCAATAACTGCTCAACGGATTGACGTTGAACATCTTCAATAATAGGCTCATCTGTCAACAAAGCTGACATGTAATCTTCCATCACATCTTCGTTAGCGAAGGGATTACCGCTCATTTTTGTATTTCCAATTTTTGTAAGTAACTTAATAATTTAGCATAGGCGAAAACCCCTCGGGATTTTGGGCAATACACAGATGGCGGGCTTTGCGCCTGACTGGCATCTCTAAATCGTGTGTCAACTGGAATTAACCCAACCCAAACCCCCTCTTTGTAGGTGCGGATCAAAGTACTATATGCTTTAGTCGCTGCGTTGACACGTTTATCGTACATAGTCGGCACTATTGTATAAGCGAAAGTTTTAGCTAGTGATTTTTGCATTATTTCCATGGAATGCATCATCCTGTCCAAACCTTTTAACGCTAAAAACTCGGTCTGCACTGGAATAATAACCCTGTCGCATGCAGCTAAGGCGTTAATCATCAACACCCCTAAAACTGGCGGACAATCAACAATAGCGTAATCAAACTCATCGCGTATAAGATCCAAGGCTTGACGTAATATCAATCCCATACCACTTTGTGTGCCTAACTTTCTGTCAAGAGTCGCTAAAGCCATTGTCGCTGGCAAAATAAACAAGGAGTCCAATTTTGTTGGACATAAACAGTTTAGGACATCTTCTTTAGTTACAGACTTTCCAGCCATAAATACGTTATACAGACTACTGGTCAATTCTTCTGAATCAACACCAAAATAATAACTTAATGAGGCCTGTGGATCAGTATCAACCAATATTACTCGTTGCCCACTTTGCGCCAACAAACCGCCAAGGGTGACAGTTGTGGTGGTTTTGCCTACACCACCTTTATGATTTGCGACCGTCCAAACTACCACACCAATAACCACACTTTATAAATGAGAGTCGAAGGTAAGCAAGCGGCATTTAGGTCAATATTCTCATTTTGAAAAAACACTCAAAGTGCTCCTTTGACCTTAATCTATTATTTCGTTCTTTATATGACCTGCCATATGAGCAATATCATAATTCGCTTGGGATATATTGGCGACAGTTACAGCCTGAGGCATTCCATAAACGACACAACTCTGTTCATCTTGCGCCCATATTTTGGCACCTTTGGCTTTTAAGGTTTTACACCCTTCGCGGCCATCAGCCCCCATACCCGTTAAAATAACGGCCAGTACATTACCTGAATAAACCTGAGCCACAGAATTAAAAGTTACATCAACACTTGGCTTATAAGCAGCTGAAGGAAAACGCTCAGGCTCAGAGATGATGACTCTTGCACTAGCGGCCCGGCCCTCTATGGTCATTTGTTTACCGCCAGGTGCGAGATAACACACTCCGGGGGTCAAAATTTCACCATTAGCGGCCTCTTTTACAGTCACACCACATAAATCATTTAAGCGTTTAGCGAATGCCTGCGTAAAAGAACCTGGCATATGTTGAACCATCAGCACTGGAACAGGAAAATTAACGGGTAACTCTGTCAAAATTTTCTGCAGAGCCACAGGTCCTCCTGTAGAGGTGCCTATAGCTAAACAAGCATACTTACTTGAAGTGTTAGCACTGAAATTGGTCTTTGCACCTAACTTACTTGCAACTCTACTGACATTATTGGTCGGCAACACAGCCTTTGAGCTAGATGAAAAAGAACTAGATCTAAACATCTTTCTACCACATAAGGCTTTGACACGATTTTGTAGCAACAGAATCGCATCTTTTCTGTTTAGAGCAATATCTTCGAATTTCTTTGGAAGAAAATCTAATGCACCTGCATCCAATGCATCCAGCGTTGCTTGAGCACCTTCTTGAGTAAGTGACGAAAACATAATTATAGGAACAGGATTGTTCGCCATTATTTTCTTCACCGCGGTGATGCCATCCATCACAGGCATTTCTATATCCATAGTCACAACATCAGGCTTTAAAGAAGCAACTAGTGATAACGCTTCTAGACCATTTTTAGCTTCACCTACAACTTCTAAATCAGCATCTTCTTCAAGTATCTGTTTTATTCTACGGCGAAAAAAAGTTGAATCATCAACTATTAAAATCTTATGAGCCATTTACGCCTATCTTACCTATATCTATAACTATCAATCTCACATTAGGCGTATCAAAACCATGAGCAACTATGCTTTTTTGGCCACATACCTTTTCAATAAACCTGGCACATCTAATATCAAAGCAATACCGCCATCACTAGTTATGGTTGCTCCAGCCATACCAGGCGTACCTTGAAGCAACTCATCTAGAGGTTTAATGACAACTTCTTCTTGACCAATAAGTGCGTCAACTACAAAGCCAAGTTGTTTTGTGCCTATTTGGACTACAACAACATGCCCTGTGGTTTTATCAATATTAACTTCCCCTCTTGCGAGCCACTCTCCTAAATAAAATAATGGAATAGCTTTGGAGCGGACTATCATGGTTAATTGACCATCAACAGTATTGGTTTTTTGCATATCAAGATTGATGATTTCATTCACAGAACCGAGCGGCAGCGCAAAGGTTT
>Ga0209712_10005260_pt1 | contig 10146 bp, 7 predicted proteins | sample ArcOceMetagenome_FD_187443 | JGI IMG/M metagenome (GOLD analysis project Ga0209712, IMG submission 187443) | Marine eukaryotic phytoplankton communities from Arctic Ocean - Arctic Ocean - Greenland ARC118M Metagenome (SPAdes) (version 2) | ecosystem: Environmental > Aquatic > Marine > Oceanic... | reverse complement strand
TATTATGGGCAAGAGTGAATGGATGTGGCTGATTAATAGAACGTCACAAATAATGGGGTTTCCCTGGTACTGAATAGTGTAACAAATAGAAACAGTTGATTCATTCCATACACAATCTTGAAAAAATGTTGCCCCTCAAAACATTTGACCACTGAGAGTCCACTGAGTACCATCAAGACAGGCTCAAATTATTGACCACCAATCTCTGCCATCATCGAACAATTTCCTGTGATTGTATCATCATTGCCGCCGTCACCGAATATTTTGATTCAGGGAGATTGATAAATTCATTTTCATAGGTAAAGGGCCCAATTTGTCTCGACAAACTTCTCAAGCTCGGCAGTGCTGTAGTTAAGTGATGAGGGATGAGATGCTACAATTCCAAGATTTGAGAACAATAGAAAGATCGTGTACTAGCCAATGTCGATCGCTTGGCCTGTCGGCATATATTTTACTTTGTTGTAAAAAATAGGAAGAAAGATACTATGAAAGGAAATCTATTTATTTTATTTTTTTAATTAAATGAATTCTGTCTTTTCTGGCATTGAATATGTGTTCAACACTTCAATTTTTCAACGTTTACCCGAATCAATTTTAGGCAAAACGTGTCATTCCGTTTGCAATATTTGCTTGCGTCTGTTAGTGTTTCAACCTTCCTTTTTTCATGTTCTATTACTACTGGAAGTATTCTATCCCTATGATCGTCACCCCCCAGCAGCTCCGGATGCCTTGGCACTTTGCTCAATCTGATCTCTCGTCAACTGTGATCTCGACATGGTACCATTCAACTTGAGCGCGTCTTTGTGCTTGGTAATTCTAGCTCGTTTGTATTGATGCCCTACGGGTCCCTCGTCGTTTCTTCTTGCGATGTCGCGTAAATGGGTGGCTCGCTGCAAGATAGAACCCACATCTACAAATTTGCCAAAGGCAACGATGAACATTTCCGCATCTTCCATCGCAAGTTCAAGACTGCTGCTATTAGCATCACCATCATTCTTCTCAGTTCGAGAGCTGGCAATGCCTTCTACTTCTGGAATAAAGCCAAAGACTTTTTCACCTCCGGATGTGTCCTTATTCTGCACAAAATAAGACGTCACTGCTTGCTTGCAATTCTCAAGTGAATAATAACCTTCGTGAGGCAGTCTATTGAAAATAGCACCAAGTACCGGTATGTTTCTGGATCGGAAATATGTGGAATTCAAGTTGTACGAGTCGACTGCATCCCCAACCCCACGCTTCCCAACGATTAAAACTCCTGGTGGGATTCTCACTTTGTCATCATTGTTATTTGGATATCCCGATGCTTGGGCCACACATGCATTATCCGTATGAGTTATGGACCCCACTGCAGGATATCCAACGCCATCAATCACGACGACAGTTTTATCCCTTGCAATCTTATCCACCTCCTCCGTAATCTTCTTCAATAATACATCGGATGATTCTGTCTCACCATTGAGAAAAGCTCGAGTGAATCCACGATAATAAACGACTGGTCCTGGTTCAGGGCAGACTTGTATTCCGTGCTTCTTGCAATATTCAGTAACCAACTGTGTTTGCTCGCACTGTGTTGCTGGTTTGATATATGCCAGTGCCGAAGGCGGGTAATTCATTTGAAGCAAAGTGCCAAGAATGCCCAAGCATACAGATGATTTGCCTACTTGCGACCTATCCCCTGCAATAAATAGTCTAATCTGCTGCTGCGGATGCATACGTTTCGATTCTTCAAAATTTCGAGTATTTTGTTGAATGGAAGAAGGAATGATGGCCAGAGATGAAATTGCTTTCTCCATGGCTTCAGTGACAGCATCTTCTGACTCTGACCAGGAAAGAATTTGCCTCGCATTGATTGGGACATTTGAAATTTGTATCATTCCTTCGTTACTGTAGTTTAAAACATAAAGAGCAGGAAGCTCATCGATGCATTTGATATTGATTTGTGTTGTATTCGCATCGTCCATGACGACATCATCGTCCATAGTAGTGTCCCCTATAAAAAAGTCCATCGAATCGTCATTGATATCTACCTTCATGGCGAATCCATGAATTGAAAGTCCCTCGTGTTCTCGAATGGTTGCCCTGAGAGAATTCACAATTTGAGGTTGAGCCTTTGTGATTTTGTCGTGATTGTTCCAAGATGCATGGAGAAGCAACACAGATAGATTGGTGTTCTTTGTCACTGCTTGTAACAGTTCCTCTTTCGAGTGTATATCTCTAAAACTCATCTTTAGTTGGTTTTACGATAAAGATATTTGGATGAGCACTGTATTAATATCTAACAGTTATCCAGCATGTAACAAATACCTTTTGTGGTGTGTAACATACAGAGTATCTTTCGATGTGGTCGGTGGTCGGTTGGTGATTGGAGTGATTGGAGTGATTGTTGCATTCAAGATATCAGATTGAAAGATGATGATGTCATGATGTGTTCAATGTTCAATGTTAATGTTATTCAGATTGAAGATGATGATGCTTCAAGATGTCGAAATTCTATATTTACTAACCTAATAGGGACAATGAAAAATGACGCCGCGGATAAAGAAAGGCATTGCTATTCATTTATTTTCTACCCCGAACCCCGAACCAGTTTTCCCAACGAACTGCGAACTGATTGCGCATTGAACATGAACGTTGCACATTGCACACCTCGAAGGCCATTGAAAATTATTTGATCATATTACATCATACATCATACCGTAATCATACACCACAAACCACAAACCATATTTCACGCGATTCTTCGAACGTTAATTTACTTGCATATTTACTGAGCAACTGCACTGGAAGGAGGAATGGAACTGGCAAGAACTAAAGACAGCCATCTGTGCGAGGATGAAATTGAAGGTCTCCTGTCCTCTCTACTACTAGTAGTCTCATCGCCATCTGCACGGACTTCTTCTAGCAATATTGGCAACCAAAAGAAGATATTGCTTTTTCTTATCCTGATGGTAATGCTGTTTGTGAATTTAATGCGTAGCTTTTTGAGTAAAAATTATGCAGATATGAATTTGCCTGTCGTTGCTGGCAACGTACGAAGAGCAGTACTACCGGTACCGGTACCGGTAGGCATTGAAGCTGATGGGGTTGCTGAGACTTGGAATACAATTTGGGAAAATGGCCATTTGCTCCCAATGGAAGGTGAAAAAAAGAATAACAATCAAAAGGTCAATGAAGCTATACTTACTACTAGTGATAGCAGTCTGGCTTCAACTTCACTCAACGCAACTTTGACAGCACATGGGGGCAATTTGTTAACACTTGATGCTCAAGAGTTGTTCGATAGTTTCCCCCCTCCTGTCCGCACCGACACGATACAAATCTACAACAAAGAAGCATATCACGAACTCATAAAAATGGTCTCGTCGAAAAAGAGCAACATACACATCTGTGCTAATGGTGGGTCTTCGACCGCAGGTGGAGGGAAGGTCCCGAAACTTCATCGTTACTATACCAAGTTTGCGAAGTATATTCAGCAACTAAATCTCAATGCGGGTGGAGGAAAAGTTAATATCATAGAACGAGGTCACGGTACTAGGCATTCGTTGCACTCTGCAGTGTTTGCTTCGAACTTCCTTCCTCCAAATACAGATCTTCTGTTGTGGGAGTTTTCCATTAACGATTATGCATATGGTGACTATATGCCTGAAGAAAGCCATATTCAACAAGAGCGGTCTATGTTAATTGCGTGGCTGCGTGAAGTAGAGCAGATGCGCCCGCGACCTCCGAAGGTGATATTGATATATCTGTGGAAAACCCCATTTGAATTGAATGAAGAAGAGAAAATTAATAATCCAGTGTATGATGCACATGCGAAATTGGCAAAAGAATTTGATTTTGTTGTAGGGCATGTCAATCTTGCCTCTTACTTTGACGAGCCAAGTATGCCAAGGGTGGAGGACTTGCAACGATTGTTTCTGTCCGATCCGCATCATCCAAGCAGTGCAGGGCATTTGGCAGTAACATTTCTGCTATTGAACTTACTCAGAGGTAAAGGAGAGTGGTCAAGTTCTAAGGGCATTGTCCAACCAAAACTGGGTAAGGTCGAAAAGTATAAGTGGTGTTGTGGCACCGAAACTAAAGAGAAGAGGTTCATTCAAAGCCGGATTGTTGCGGGTGATGATGCATCTTCGGGATGGCGATCACCGCTAGGAACAGTGACCCTAGAGGAACCACAGAACAAAGTTGTTTCTGGATCAAGACAGTTGGTTTTTGATCCTAAATCCTCTGACGGAATGAAAATTCTTGGAAAACAAGATCCGTTAAGAAAAGATCGGCAGGGCAGTGTTTCCTTGGCATGTTGCACAGGCAATTCAAATATTAATTTTACGACTGTGGGGGTTCCAGAAAATACAGAACCCATGCAGAATGTACAGGCAATGTTTCTTGGGTTTGGTCTAGGGATGTCAGATATAATCGATTTGAAAGTATTCATCGAATCCGATAGCAAAGATGTGAATGGAAAGCTGATAAGAGACCTACACGATTGGCCCTGCTTTTGGGCTTGGAGGGATATCTACGATTCGTTGTGGTTTGCGTTTAGTGAAGAACAACCTAAGATTTCGACTATGCAAATTTGCGTAGAGAACGAACAATGTGAAGACAATGGACAAAGCGATGTCATGTTGATTTCGATGGCTGTTTATTAAAGTCGTGAATTCATTCTAATAAAATGTGTGATATCTTCGTACTGCACTTAGTAGAGACACAATATCACCTCTTCTTGCAGATTAATAACACAACAAAGAAAACAGCATAGTTTGACAAAAATGATAATCAAAGGTACACGACGTACGCGTGGACATGTTTTAACATAATTCAAATTTTGTATTTACTCTATACATGTGTCATGGGCAGAAGAAACACGCAACCGGTACCAAACTTGTAAGGGTGGATGAAGCCATTATTTCTCTCTCCACTCCTCGATCTTCTCCCCACTCAGTACAAAGATGTGTTGAACGGACTGCCATATTTGTTTGTCGTCTCACCATGTCGGTGATGGTATTGAAAGCACATTAACATTATATCCAAATCCCGTGCTGCTTCATGTGCAACTCAGCTGCCAGCATACTCGGTGGGGATAATAATGAAGTCAGCAAGGGAAAAGAATTGACCCATCCTCCTCCCTGTACCTCGCACTCTCGGGATCTTTCGCTAACACAGTTTGACCTATATCACAAAATGGTTGGGTATAATGATCCCATTGATAAAGAAGTATACCGTCAACTAGCTCATTGATTGGATTGGATTGAATTAAATGATTTAGTCTTGAGAAATCCTCCAAATGCCCATCAGGGAAAATGCGGTAGGAGATCTTATTGACTTTGTATTTTTGATTCATTTTGCGCACATCCACATATCTATAATCACCTGCAACCATAACACCAGGTGCGATGATTTTGTCAGCCGAGAATGGGTATGCGCCTTGAGATAGCTCGGTGGCGTTCAATATGCCATCATCGTGAGCGTGTGCTACTCCTTCAATCTTGTCAGAGTCCTTAAAGCGGAGCAATGTGTCTTTGAGGTTCTCCAAAGGCGTGTAGTATCCAGATCCCAAACCAAGCTCATCCAGCATAATATCATTGCGGTTGCTTATGGCATCGATGGAGTTCTCCTCAAAAGCCAACATAAGATCCTCGCTGAACGGACCCGCTGCAACAACTGTATCACTCAAAAACTCAACAAGCTTTGACAGATCCTGTTCAGCATTGAAGTGACCAAGGTGATCATGCTCGTTGCGTTCTTACACAATCTTAGGAGGAGAAAACACCAGCTGCAGACCTGCATCTGCAAAGATGCACTAAGCAAAGTAGGATCTGCAGTGGCATGCATATACTGTCCAGCTTGATGAAATTTTCATCGTCAAAGTCAAAGATGTCCTCTGCACCATGAAGAATTGCATAAAGGTAACCTATGTTCTTTCGACAGAAATGTTGCCAGGGGGTTAAATGCATGAAGGATCCAAACGGCCCATCGATACGTTCCCACTCTTTTTGCTTTTCAATTGTGAAATAAAACATATTTTCTGCTGCGCTTTTCTTGCTGCTATTAATACCAGAAGTATTTTTATCTTGATTCTGCTTCTGCATCTTGTTCAAGTTTTTAATGTAGTCAGTAGGTTTCTTGTATCTGGCACAATGACGAGGCGCCACGATGGCATTTCAACGATGCGCGTAATCGCCTCGTTCGGATCAAATATGGTAGTGACGACTCCCCATCGTGGACGCCCCATCTTTCGCAGTGCTTGGTCGAGGATGGAATAGTCGGCATGTTCATGTTCCCTACTCGCTCTAGAGGTGACGCTAGTTCTTGTGCTGCCACTGGCTCTAGTGCTCGTGCTCATGCTCGCACTCATGCTCATACTCGTTCTAATGGTTAAAGGCTAATGGTTAAAGGCTAATGGTTATAGGTAAGTTGCGGCTTAAGAATAATGTTCAAGGGAGTAAAATGAATGATTGAATGCATCCGTGTCGGGTGTGAGTAGCGGCGTATTTGATATAACATATTTATTATCTTCTAAAACCTTTCACGATACCGGTATCTCAGCCTCCGTAGAACGAGGCGTCGTTTAAATTATACAGTATTTGGTTGCCAAAGGTCACAACAGTGTCAACCAAGAGACCTTGATTGATAATTCTCATTTCGAGGAGTGTCGTCGACCCCTCAATGCCGCCCTTAACCTACCCTCTTCTGAAATGCTCCATCTTCTTCTAGCCCAAGAAAACATTGAGGTGAACTTTCCATTTCAATCTACATTTGGAAACACAATTGATGGAAGAATTTCCAAGGAGAACCTGAAATTGGTCCTTTCTCGTTTGGCGCCAGCGGACAAGGGACTCGAGTAGATAACTCCTTTGCACTATGCATATTGGATCCTGCCCAGTGATTATTAGGCAAAAATTAAAATAATGCCTAGGGCGGGGGCAAATGTCAACGCATTTGACCAAGACTTTCAAGATTCTTTGCAAGTCCTGATCCAAGCTGGGAGGCATCGTCAGACTAATGTAGATGATAGTGAAGTATTGTTGAAGCAATACGGGGCCGTTGAGGTCAGAGTTTGACCATCGTTTTATTATAAAGTGATTTGTAAACTAGAACTATTGAAAAAATGCATACTAATTCGTGCTAGTGCAATACATTTTTGAATGGCATTGATGCGTGTACTATGCATTTTGATTATTCCTCCAGTCCTAGCCATAGGTAGTGAAGTGAAACTAGCAATCGCTATCTGATGACTCCAAGTCATCTAATTGGATGCTATTTCTGTTCCTTTCCCTACAAGTTTTTTTTGGCATGACAAAACCTTCAGAAGAATCATCATCGTTGTCGTCGGAATCGTCTAGCATCTCAATAACCTCTGGGCTAGCTTTCGTTTTTTGTGCAGTTTTGGTTTTGGTTTTAGTAGTTTTTTTCTTTTCCACTAAAGTCTTCTTGCTTGTCTTTTTCTTGGTCTTTGGTTTGGTCGACTTTTTTCTTGGAGGCTTCTTGGTTGCAGGAGCCTTTTTCGTTGAGATCCATCCAGGGCCACTACTAGATGGGCTAGATTTCTTGGAGGATTTCGATGCTGCTGTCGAGGTTGCAGATTCGTCTCGAATTGGAAATCGAATGCGAACTTTGGGGTTAGCTGCTCTTAACAGATTCATTGCTTGTGGCTTCAGACCAATGTAAACGATATTGCTGAAGTAGTGGACCGGAGGCAAGAACACATTGAACATGTGATGAGCCAGGGTGAATTTATTACGATGAAAACATTTTCCAATAGAGAAAGCGAACTTACTTGTATGAAGTGAACTTTACATTGGGATAGAGAATATTGGAGATCATGAGTGATACTAAGCATCTTTCGCATTCATCCTTGGTCAATTCGGAGTTTGGCAGGTTTTCCTTGATGCTGTTGGAAAACGATGTGAATTATTATTTCAACTTGGATGAATTTAGCAATAGCTAATCAAGCGCAACACTTACAAGTCTGGAGTATCTTTTCCCTTGCTTCTCCAGGTTTGAACAATCTGCGCCATTGTCATGTCTTTGTTAGCTTCATAAATTAATCTGACGACATTTTTGCTGAATGACCCAACTTCTCTCTCTGTCGTGGTTGAGTTGGCACCTCCTGAGTTGATCACGTCCTCTATTCTCTCACTACCGGGCTCGCCCAAGTTACTTAGGATGATACGTTTACACAAAGCGTCATCTCCATGCATTTGAGCATACCTAGCCATTGACCAAAACGCAACCTCTGTTCTCTCACCATGAATCATTCCCAGAGTCCGACAAACATCTTTGGGAGAATAATACAGCACACAATCTGCGTCGCCCCCATCTCTTCCTGCTCTACCCGATTCTTGATAATAGGCTTCTAACGTCTTGGATAATGAATGATGAAGAACGAATCTTACATCCGGCTTGTTGATCCCAAGTCCGAAAGCAATAGTCGCCACAACAACTTGCGTCTTATTGGCCATCCAAGTCCGATGAACTCTCTCCTTCGCCGTATCACTAACGTCTGAATGATATGCTTTCGCAGTGATACCAAAAGTATTACTCAACTTCTCAGACACAGTATTCGCCTCCTTTTTCGAAAAGCAATAAATAATACCCGCATTCCTTGGATGGTGTTCCTGAATAAACTCCGCCATTGCTTCAATGAGCTCGTCTGCCTTTTCCGGCTTCACCTTGACACAATACTTAAGATTTGGTCGATTCGCAGAAGAGCGAAAGAACTGATAATTTCTCGATATTCTCAAAATATTACAGCAATCCTCTCTCACCCGATCGCTCGCTGTCGCCGTCACTGCAATCAGCGGCACATGCGGAAAGTGCTGCTTTAATATCCCAATCTTTGTATAATCGGTTCTGAAATCATGTCCCCACTGCGAGGCGCAATGCGCCTCATCAATGACAAATCTCCCAAGCCGATTCTGTCGATTCAATTTCTCCAATTCACTCTTGAGCTTTCCACTTTTAAAGACCTTTTCCGGCGTCACTAATATAAGACAAACACCCCCATCCGGATCTCTCACAGCATTCCACCGCTGTGTCTGCTCTGCACTCCCTAGTCCAGATGAAAAGGAGGTAGCTGTCCCTCGTGAAAAGTTATTCATTTGCTCTTCCTGATCTCGTATAAGGGATAACAAGGGTGAAACGACAATTGTGATTTTTCGTTCTTGGCTTTTCCCTTCCAGTAAAGCGGGGAGTTGATATGTGAGCGATTTTCCTCCTCCAGTTCTCATAATGACAAATACATCTTTACCAGACATTGTACTGTTGATGATTTCCTTTTGATGCCCTCGGAAATTTTGGATTTTGAAGGTATGTTTGAGTTCGTGGAGGACGTATTGTGACCATGGGAAGTTGTCTGATTTAAAGTCTTGGGCAGATGTGTTGTTTTGAAAGTTGCGGGGTAGTCCCTCGTACCTGTTTGCATTACCGTTGCCGTTGCCGTTGGCATTGACGTTGCCGTTGACATTACCATTGACATGATTGTTATTGAGTGCAGCATGATTTGAGTATGAATGTTGATCCAATTGCTGCTGTACTGTGGGTGGAAATATGGATGTAGGAGCATTATTGGTATTCGTATTGGTACTGGTGTGGGTGGTTTGTCTATTAGGAACACCAAAATAATGATCCAGTGTTCCCACTTTGGTTCCCGACGACGTTACAGATGAAGAATGAATGTTTGACGTATGTGCATGTTGTGTCCTGGAATGATCTAAATTATTCATCTGCGAACTGTAAGGATTGACATTTCTGTTGTTGGCCATGCTGGTAGTATATGCACTGGTGCTTGTGCTTGTGCTTGCATTTGCAGTTGCAGTTGCACTTGTTGCTGTATTAATGTTTCTCTTGGCAGATGCATAATCGTGATCAAAATCTCCCTGGCGATGGTGATTGTTCCCATCAACGTCTTGATCAAAGTATCCTTCTGGCGGTTCAGTCTGCGGCGGTTCATCTAAATCTGCATAATGATCTTCTACATCTTGATAGTCAATATCAGGTTCTTCGTGTTTGTGTTCGTGTTCATGTTCATGTGCATGTTCTTGATCCCCAGGATGATTGTGGACGAGGACGGTTCTACTAGCGCTTGGCTTCCTATCCTCGCCATGATTGCCCTCGTGCCCATTGTCAAATTTTGGATTCACTCGCACT
>Ga0209712_10005259_pt1 | contig 10146 bp, 10 predicted proteins | sample ArcOceMetagenome_FD_187443 | JGI IMG/M metagenome (GOLD analysis project Ga0209712, IMG submission 187443) | Marine eukaryotic phytoplankton communities from Arctic Ocean - Arctic Ocean - Greenland ARC118M Metagenome (SPAdes) (version 2) | ecosystem: Environmental > Aquatic > Marine > Oceanic... | reverse complement strand
AAAGATAGTGGCATGTTGATTACCACTTTTTAAAATGGTTTTTGCCATTTCTTCAGAGTCTTTGCTTTTTACACAAATTAAAACGAGGTCTGCGTCTTTAAAAACATCTTCATCAGTATCAATGTGAAACTGATTAGGCGCCATGTGAATTTGTTTGCCGGTCCAATCGCTCAGGTGTAAGCCGTTTTCAGATAGGTCTTGTTTCATGCGTTCACGTGCAAAAAAATGCACGTCGTTGCCACCATAGGCCAGCATGCCACCCACGTAGCAGCCAATGCTGCCAGAGCCAGCAATGACAATTTTCTGAGTATATTTAGACATTATTTTTCTTGGTCAATAGCGTATAAAAAGAATAGCTCGCCAGTATTTTCATTTCTCCACTCATCAATAAGTGTCATGCTACTAAATGAAATTAGCCCTCCACTGTTAAAGTACGACTGGCTTTCAAAGTGTTTGTTGCCTTGAGTGTCTTCGTATTCTTTTTGAATAGATTTTATATAGGTATCTTTGTTGGCGGAGAACTCGTGACGAGCTGATAGTTCAGCCATTTTTCTTTGTGCTCGTTCGCCCATTTTTTGTGGCATGGCGGAACCAATAATGGATATATCATAACCAGAGTCTTCAGGGTTGTTTATCCACGCTGGCATTTCTGAAAAGGCAGGTAGGGAATACAGTAAACTAAGTAAAAATAGATAATGCATGGTAGTCCTAATATTAATTTTTAAGGTAGGGCCGTTTAATAAACGGCCTAAACTTAAAAATCGAGATGGAATTTATGCTAAAAAACAGGTGGAACAAAAACATCTTGTTCTTCTTCTTTGGCTATTTTTGTTGCTTGCTTCTCTAGTATCTTTGTTTCTGCTTGTATACGACGGGCCACTTCAGCTTGGATTCGAGCTTCTTCGGATTGTTTGTTCAGGCTAGCTTGTTGTGCTGATAAAGCAGCAGCAGCCTGCTGTTGCTCAATTTGACGAGCGCTATTTGCTTCCTTCAAAAGCTCAATTTCTCTTTTTAATGCTAGCAGTGCTTCATCGGAATGTTGGGCTTGAATGCGTTCGCGCTCTTCCCGTTCAATGCGTTTTTTTGCAGCAACAATGGTTTTACGTTTTTCTGTAGCAGCCACTTGACCGACTTCTCCGCTTAATTTAACGGCATAGCGCTCCATTAGTTTTTGACGCATTTTTTTTGTAAAGGTAGGTGATATTTTAATTTGGCCTTTGAATTGAGCTCGAAAACGTTCAGCGTCGGCTTCCATTTTGATCCAGCTGTCATCTTTAAATTCTTTTTTGATGCGAACATCAACAGCGTAGTACTGACTACTGCTTTCCGATGTAATTTCAAAATTTCGGGTTTCAATTTCACTGGTAATACTGGTCGGAGAATATTTTTCGGCTGCACTGCGTTTAGCTTGTTCTATAGCGCGGGTTAAGCACACTTGGCGATCACCTTTATGCTTGCCGTAAATGTCTAAAAAAGAGCAGGTTAACTGTTGCGTTTCTATAACCGCTTGGCCGCTTTCCGCTTTTTCAATTGCTTCGCTTACTTGTTTATCTAGGTAGGATTGTTTAAGTTTTTTTAAGCGGCGAGATTGCTTGCTTGAATCAATGTTGTTTTCTTCGGCTTCAATTTCGAGATCGCTGTTTTCATCCTCAAACTTATTAATGTCTTTATTGTAGTTTTTACGCTGCGCAATTAATTTAGCCTTGGTTTTAATAAGTGCAGCAATTTTAGGTTGAAAGTTAGAAGCAAATTCAGGGAACTCCGACATCCCCTTTTCATTTTTTGATATGTCTTTTTTTACATCCGTTAAGCTATCATCGACCTCTCTGATCTTATCCTTCAGGCCTTCAATTCGAGCATTATTTTGTTTGATAACGGTATTGGCGCTTTCCGATTTGGAATCATGCTGAACAATGGCGCGACGCGCATCCAGCACGTCTTCTAGATTGATTGCGATAGAGGATTGTGCAGCAAGGCTGGTCACTAAAAATATGGCTGAGAATGAAAAAAGTGATGTCAATGCGCCCTGCATAGAACTCTCCGTTATATGAAGCTTAAGCTTTTTGTTTTTAAGGAATAATAGGTCGAAAATTATACGCATGTACTAGGCAGTTCACAATTTGAAATTAGCTTTAGCGGGGAGGTTTTGCGGGTATTTATAAATGCTCTTTATTCTCTTAAAGATGGTTTTCTTTGTGCAGGCTTTGGTGTTTAGCGTTAGATGGTGTTTCCAATGTAAAAAAGCCTGCCTCTAAGTTACTCAGAGCCAGGCTTTTGCTTTATCGCGGAAGGGTGTTAAAAGGTATAGGCTGCTTTCACAAAGAAACTTGTCATTTCATCAGATGCATCGGGCAATGCTGAGTTATCTTGATAAGTGGTCATGTCACTATAAGTGTAAGATTGGTTTTTTATGCCAGCGCTGATAGTCGTTTTCTCAATGCGCTTGGTGTATGAAACGCTGGCCGAATAGCCAATGCTATCTCCTTCCCCATCTAGAGGATCTAGCTCAATATCTGTGGATTCATATTTACCTGTCATCATGCCTGCTGCGATAGATGCAGTAATACTGCTGCTTTTATCCACAGAGAAGGTTTTAGCTAGGCCAAGGAATGGGCCTTCAGCGATGATCTGGTAATCAACAGGCTGATTTACCTGGCCTTTTTGGTTCTCAATCTGGGTGTCTGTTGAATTAATACCACCAAAAACTGTTAGGCCATCTCCTAGGCTATAGCCAGCGGATAGTGTTATATCAAAGCGCTCGATGTAATCATCTTCAGGGTAGAAGTCTGATACTTCGCTGTCGCCGCTAGAAAAATCTAAATCAAAGTAGTAACCGCCAGAATTAACAACGCTAAAGCCCAAAATCATGCTTGGAATGGATGCGCTACCTTGCAAGTTCCCAGATTCAAATTCTACATTGCGGATTTCAAAGCCTGCTTTAGGTTGAAAGAACCAATCGGCTGAAGCAGTGGAGGTGACACTAAGGCCGAAAATTAGGCAGGGGAGTATGGCTCTTTTTAACATTGCTGTTGTAGGCTCTATTTAAAGTTTAAGTAGGGCTGGAATTTAGCATATCCGGTATGCCTAAGAAAGCTTGCTGAAGGTCAGGTGACTATAATCAGAGTTGAATATGGCGTCTTTAAAGGCCGGGCGTCTTGGTCGAGCCCACAAAGAATTCAGTAGCGATAGATTTGAAACAGGTACTTCAGTGGGGGAATCAAATTCCCACTATAGAAAATTGAAGCTTGATTTACATCCAGAGGAAACTTTCACCATGTAAACCAAGGGCCTGAAACCTTAAAATGTATGTGATGCTTTTGCAAATAGGTTGAAAATAGACTCTTCAGTATCACTGAAGGTTTCACCAGTGTAAGTGTCTGTATGTATACGATTGAGCTTTAAGTCCAGCTTTAAAAGACGTGTGGCCTCTTTTTTTATATCTGGAGAATGATATTATTAGCAGTCAAATACTTTAAGAAAAGAGTCTCAATTATGAACAAGCTATTGCTAACGATAATGGCCAGCTTATTGGTGTTGTCGGCGCAAGCTGATATGAGTGTGATTCCTCGCATATCTGCTGAAAGTCAAAGTTACCAAACTGATTTTAGTTCGGCTGATTATGTGTCGTTTGGCGCAGGTATCTCGTTTGTAGCTGAATCGAAATTGTATGTGGATTTTGAGTTTTTTCGTAATAACGGCGAAGATCGTATTGTTGGTGAGGTTACACGGGAAGAAACCACTCTGACAGTAGGCAAGGCTATATCTAATGGCTTGAGCTTGTTTGGCGGTTACAAAATCGCACGTTCAGTAGGCGTGGATGAAACCAATGAAAACGCTAATTCGAGTAGCCTGAATGAAATTGAATTGGATACGGATGGTTTGTTTGTGGGTGTGAGCAAAACCTTTTCAGCTGGTGAGCGAGGTATGTTTACTTTGGCAGCTGCGGTATCACCTATGAATGCCCGAGTGACCACCGAGGATTTACAAACTGGAGATGATATTGTTAGCGAAGAAAGCGCTACAGGCGTGTCGCTCAATGTTGCGTATAATCATATGTTAACCAACTCTTTAATTTCGTCGGTGGGCTATAAGCAGCAAAGCTTTAGCTATGGCGGAGATATTGGTAGTGAAGAAGTATCTTCTTTATTTGCTAAACTCGCATATCGATTTTAATATCGCTTTTACCTTAAAGCCGCACGAGCGGCTTTATTTGATGAGCGTACGATATCACTTTATACCAAATATTCCTTCTAAATTAAGGCCTGTTTCTTTGGGTATAAAAAAAGCGAACCATTAGGTTCGCTTTTTTTGTGAGAGTGGCTTAAAGAATAAAGCGACTCAAATCTTCGTCTTGTGCAATCTCACCTAAATGCTCGTTTACAAACGCAGCATTAATTTGCAAAGGCGTATCACTGTATTGTGTGGCAAGGCTTTCAGCGTCAAAGCTTACTTTTTCTAATAAGCGTTCCATCATTGTGTGTAAACGACGAGCACCAATGTTTTCAGTGGTTTCATTTACTTTAAATGCGGTTTGCGCCAATTGATCAATGCCGTCTTCCACAAACTCAATGTTCAAGCCTTCAGTGCTTAATAGGGCTTTGTATTGCTCGGTTAGTGAAGCATTTGGCTCGGTTAAAATGCGTTTAAAGTCATTAGGAGTTAACGCTTCAAGCTCTACACGAATCGGCAAGCGGCCCTGTAATTCAGGAATTAAATCGCTTGGCTTGCTCATGCTAAAGGCACCAGATGCCACAAATAAAATGTGATCGGTTTTGATCATGCCGTATTTGGTATTTACGGTGCAGCCTTCAATTAACGGCAGCAAATCACGTTGCACACCTTCACGGCTAACGTCGCCACCACCAGAACCTTCTTGGCGTTTAGCAACCTTGTCTATTTCATCAATAAACACGATGCCGTTTTGCTCAACCACTTCTGCGGCTTTGGCTTTTAGGTCGTCAATGTTTAGCATGTTGTGGGCTTCTTCGTCTTGCACCATTTTCAACGCTTCTTTTACTGGCAGTTTGCGTTTATTGGTTTTGGCATTACCCATGTTGCTGAACATGCTTTGAATTTGATTGGTCATGTCTTCCATGCCAGGAGGCGCCATGATTTCTACACCTACTTGCGGTGCTGCTACATCAATTTCAATTTCTTTATCGTCCATGTCGCCGTTAAGAACTTTTTTACGGAAAAGCTGGCGGGTGGTGCTGTCTTCAGGTTTGCTGGCTTCAGTATCGCCAAAGCCTGTGCGTGCTGGTGCTAAAAGACAATCAAGAATACGTTCGACCGCGGCGTCTTTTGCGCGCTCGGCAACCGCTTCCATTTCTTGTTCGCGTAACATTTTAAAGCCGGTTTCCACTAGGTCGCGAATAATGGTTTCAACATCACGGCCCACGTAACCTACTTCGGTAAATTTAGTGGCTTCTACTTTAATAAAAGGCGCATTAGAAAGCTTGGCCAAGCGGCGGGCGATTTCCGTTTTACCCACACCGGTGGGGCCAATCATTAAAATATTTTTAGGGGTGATTTCTTCACGTAATTCACTTGGTAATTGCATACGGCGCCAGCGGTTACGCAAAGCGATGGCCACGCTGCGTTTGGCTTCGCTTTGACCCACAATGTGGCGGTCTAGCTCTTTAACAATTTGCGCAGGTGTTAAGTCTTGTTCAATTTTGGTAGTCATAATTATATTTTCAATATTGTTAGAAGCGTTAATAAATGATCACAGCCGATAACACTAGGCTGTTTCGCTCTCTTTGATTTTTAGAGTCTCGATGGTGAAGTTGTGGTTTGTGAACACACAAATATCCCCAGCAATGGTAAGACCCTTGTTTACAATTTCTTCTGCAGACATGTCTGTGTTTTCAAATAACGCTTTTGCGGCGGCCAATGCATAATTGCCACCACTGCCCACACTGATCACGCCATTTTCAGGTTCTAATACGTCGCCGTTACCGGTAATGGTTAGCGTGGCGGTTTCATCCGCCACGATCAATATGGCTTCAAGTTTTCGCAAGGCGCGGTCGCTTCGCCATTCTTTGGCCAGCTCTACCGCAGAGCGAGTTAAGTGGCCGGAATACTTTTGTAAGTGCGCTTCAAACTTTTCAAACAAAGTGAAAGCGTCTGCCGTGGCACCTGCAAAACCTGCAATTACTTTGTCGTCGTATAAACGGCGTACTTTGCGGGCATTGCCTTTCATTACGGTATTGCCAAGGCTTACTTGCCCATCGCCACCCATAACCACTTCATCTTCACGTCGTACACTTAATATGGTTGTCATATCTGTATCTGCTTATTTTATCTATTCAATATAACTAGCCATCATTTATGGGGGTGGTTTTAGTAACTTCAAGTCCCTATGTGTGAAGCCAAATTCGCAATACGGATAGTTTAAACTACGCTAAAGAGATAGTTCATAAGGAGAAATGCCCATGAAAAACTTCGCTTTGTTGGTTGTTTCACTCGCCTTGGCGGCGGGAGCGACGGCCAATGACAAACTCTTCATCTCAGGTTTTGGTTCCATCATTGGCTCACAAGTGGTGGATGGCTCCGGCTATGTAGCGGATTACCCAAATATCGGTGTTTATGATGATCAATTTGATATTGGCCAAGAAAGTAAATTAGGCATACAAACAAGAGCCACTATTTCCGATGAATTAAGCGCAACCTTGCAAGTTATGTCTCGTGCCAATAACGAGTATGAGGCGGAAGTAGAGTGGTTATTTGTCAATTACGCCCTAGATGATGACCTTGAATTGCAGGCGGGTAAGTTGCGGGTGCCTGTTTATTACTTCTCTGAATTTATGGATGTGGGTTACGCCTACCCTTGGATTCGAGTCCCGGCTGATGCCTACTCATTAGATGTGACCAGCTTTAATGGTTTGCAGTTGAATCACCGTACTTATATGGGCGGATTTAACTTTGCCACAACACTGTATGCGGGTCGTAATTCACCTCGATCACCAGAAGATAGTGAAATTATGAGCTTTATTTTTGGTGGCAATGTGAAGCGTTCTTTTACCGACATGCTGGGTTTTGGGTTTGAAGTATCAACCGACAGTACCATTGCTAAAGTGACATACAGTCAAGCTAACATGGAGCAAACACGGAGCAATTCATTTGATGCTGCTGATGATGGCACTACCACGACGGACATTAATTTTATTGATGTGTATTTACAGCAAAATTTTGGGTCATTTAGCGTGATGCTGGAATACAACGACTATGACCCGTTTTATGCATCGTACTTCGTATCTGGAACCTATCAAATGGATCGAGCGACCTTCTACTTAATGCATTCTCAATTTACATTGGATTCTGAAATTGCAGGTGTGCCAATAGAAGAGCACGACACAAATAGTGTGGGTTTGCGTTATGACTACAGACCTAGAGTGTCACTTAAGTTTGATGTAAGCATGATTACAGATACAGGGGTGTTTGCAGTTAATAAAGATGCAAACAACGACGGCGATGCCGTCATTCTATCCACCGGCGTAGACTTTACTTTTTAGGAGGCCATCATGAAAACATTTAAACACGTTGTATTGCTGGCCCTGTTATTTTGGGTGCCACTATCGTTCGCTGAACTGGCTGTTATTGTGCATAAAAGCAATACAGATAGTATGTCGGCTGATCACTTACAGATGATCTTTTTGGGTAAAACCAAAGGCTTCCCAACCTCGGGCAAAGCCGTGCCTTTAGACTTACCTGAAAACAGTGCCACACGAGCATCATTTTTAAAGAATGTGGCTAAAAAATCCCAATCTCAATTTACCGCTTACTGGGCAAAGCTCATGTTCACGGGTAAAGGTGTGCCACCAAAAGTGGTGGATACTGAAGCGGATATGGTGGCCTTGGTTGCTAAAAACCCTAGTATCATCGGTTATGTGGATGCTGCAAATGTGACTGCCGATGTAAGGGTGGTGGCTAAGTTCTAATTAACCCATGTTAATAAAGCTGTATTAAACCTAGGTTTAATACAGCTTTTTTTATGTGCGGCTTATTTGTTATAGGGGATTGGCTGTCCTGTGATGCGCAGGCTAAAAATGCAGATTTGTAAGTATATGCTTCAGAATGTTGCTGATTAGGCTAATTCTGTTGTGCGCTTTGTATTCGTTTTTAATGTTAATGCACTACTTGTGTCCATATTACGAACAAAATCTTAGAGGCCGTTTTTGCGGTGATATAGTGACATCAAGGATGTATGTCGGAACGTTGTTGAAATGGATTTAAGTAAACAAGTGGAAATAAAAACCTATACTGGTCAAAGGCTTAGCTACTTTGATTTAGCCCAATCGATTAGGTGTGTTGATCTTATTTCTACCCCCTTAGAAGGCGATGCCGCTCTGGATATAGAGTTGGTGGATTTTGGCCCTCTGCTTATTATCAAACGTGTGAATCACAGTGCAGCCATTGAGGACATTCAATTTGGCAGACATACTCTTGCCTGTCAGTTACCCTCTGCTAATGCCGATAGTATCGAATCCTTTTTAAGTCTACCTGGCGGTGATCGTTATAACCCTTTTCAAATGGCAGGGGAGCAAGCGCGTTGGTTAATGCCAAATCATGCTGCATATTTTCATATTCAGTTTGATCAGCGTTGGCTTAAACAGGTGCTGGGCGCTCAAGCCATGAAAGATTATCAAGAATTGTGTAAAGCCCCGTCGCGTCGAGCTTATGATGAAAACGTATTTGTATTAGCATCAATGGCAGCGCAGCAAGCCATGGATGCAGCGCAAGACGCTTTGAAAAATAATAAGGTCCTGACAAAAAGCCAGCTTGAAACCCTTGCCAGCAATATTTTATTGCCGTGCATTATGTCTGACATAGAAGAAATCAAAGTCAGCACACGACAAAAAATATTAAGCAAAGCCATGGACTACATTCGAGAGCATCACCAAAAGCCCATTCGCTTGGCTGAGATCGCCAGTACGGTTTCCACGTCAGTTCGTAATCTACAAATGATTTTCAAACAAGAGCTGAATATGAGCCCTAGTAAATATATTCAGCAGTTTCGTTTGCATCGCTTTCGCCATCATTTAGCCTCATCCAGCAGTGTGACAGAGGCCGCTTACGGCAGTGGCTTTAAGCACTTAGGGCGTTTAACAGAGCAGTACGCCAAAGTATTTGATCGCTACCCGTCTGAGGACTTATCTAGCCCCAGTAATATGGCGTTAGATCTAGGATTGCAGTTCGACTAACTAAGCTAATGCTCTTGTTCATGAGAGCTAAATGCTTCCCACATATGACACCAAGTCTCTAACTGCTGTAGCCACAGCATTAATACATCTTGTACCCCATCATTTAAATCATGCGGCGAACCTGTGTGTTCAATGTGTAATTGCACAAAGTGTAATTTATAGGTGCTACTGCTTTCTAAATGAATGACCTTGCTTTTGCCTTTTTCGCTGCGGCCATGGCTGTGGTGCAAATCTTTTTTTACGATGCGTCCTTCATCAAAGTGATTGAATAACACTTTTTTGTCGATGTGCAGTTGGTAGTTACAGACCAGTTTGAGTTTCTGTAGGCATTGATCAATGTGTAAAACAAAGTCTTCAATGTAATGACATGAGGAGATGCGTTTACTGCTAATGAGTAAGGGGCTTGAGGATAACCGGCTGTGAGTGAGATTGTCCATAAGGCTCATCAAAGGGAGTTTTGAGAGCCATTATAGAGTTGTGTATATTTTGAGCTATCCGCTTTGCGCAGTCTTAGCTTTAAAATATTGTTTATTTAATGCTTTGTTTGATTTCCACAGACTGAATGCCCAAATCAGCAAGCTGATCCTGCGCTTTATTCATCAGTGAGCGATTGCTAAACGGGCCAATAAAAACGCGATACCAGGTGTCGCCATTTATGTCCGCGCTTTCAACTTGAATGCTAAAGCCGTTCAAAAGCAGTTGCGCTTTTTGGCGGTCAGCACCTTGTGCACTTTTAAATGAGCCTGTTTTTAAGCGGTATTGAATTTTATTGCCGTCTTTGTCCGTGCCTTTTGGCGTGGACTTATATTCCTTCACCTCTTCAACTGCGACTTCTTTGTTTTCTAAAATTTCAAAAAACTCGTAGTTATTAACGGCTTTATTCACCGTTTCAGTTTTAGCGGCGTCGGGCAGCTCTTGTTTGATGACGTCTTGCACCACTTTG
>Ga0209712_10005258_pt1 | contig 10147 bp, 6 predicted proteins | sample ArcOceMetagenome_FD_187443 | JGI IMG/M metagenome (GOLD analysis project Ga0209712, IMG submission 187443) | Marine eukaryotic phytoplankton communities from Arctic Ocean - Arctic Ocean - Greenland ARC118M Metagenome (SPAdes) (version 2) | ecosystem: Environmental > Aquatic > Marine > Oceanic... | reverse complement strand
ATGTACGACTTGCAAACAAACGTGCCAGGTTTAGGCGCATTTCAAAGTCAAAGTGCGACCAACTCAAGTTTCTCTATTCGTGGCGTAGGTACTTCATCACAAAACTTTGGGCTTGAATCTTCTGTTGGCTTATATGTAGACGGTGTATACCGTGCTCGTCAAAATTCAATGATCAATAACTTGGTAGATGTAGCCGCAGTTGAAGTATTACGTGGTCCTCAAGGTACACTTTTTGGTAAAAACACCCCGTCAGGTGCAATATTAGTTAGCACTGTTGCGCCTAGCCATGATGGAGATGATGCCTTTGTTGAAGCAACGGTGGGTAACTATGGTTTAATCAATCTTTCAGGAGCGATGTCATTTTCTGCGATTGAAGATGTGCTCGCATTCCGTGCTACCGCTTTCAGTAGTTCAAGAGATGGCACAATCAGCGATGTTAATTTAGGTAAAGATACCCTTAATGATAGAAATCGTTGGGGTGCTCGCTTGCAAGCGCTATACACACCTAATGATGATGTATCTATCAGAGTTATTGCTGATTATTCTGAAATCGATGAAATATGTTGTGGTGCACCGGTTCAGTTAAGTAACTTTCAAGCACTTGAAATACCTGAGAAGTTTGGCTCAGACGCAGCATTACCCAGTCTAGGCGGCACAGTTTTCGCTGGTGGCGATGCATTTTATGATAGAGAAGTAGCGGTGTCGTTTTTACCAGAGTCAAGTATGACAGACAGAGGGGTGTCTGCTGAATTGAATTGGGACATTGATGACAATTACACCTTTGTTTCTATCTCTGCTTACAGAAACTTTGAGTCCTTTGATAATCTTGATACTGACTTCACTGATGCTGATTTATTTGGTACCAGTAACTTATCTGAACAAGAGTCATTTTCACAAGAAATACGCTTAGATTATACAGGTGATAAAGCAAACTATATTTTAGGTGCTTATTATTTCACTCAAGAATTAGATTTAGATTATAGCCTCTACACTGACGCACTATTTAACCCATTTTTCTTATCTCAGTTTCAAGGTGCATTTGACCCACTTTTTGCCGGGTTAGATGGAATAAGTGACTTAACGGGCGGATTTATTGCTCCAACAGCAGTAGCTGCCCCAGCGGGGACAGGATTCGATCATATTGCAGCGCAAGAGCATGAGAGTTATGCACTTTTCGCACAATTTGATTATCAGTTTACTGATGAACTCACACTAACAGCCGGTATTCGTTATACAGATGAGTCAAAAGACTTGGCCACTGAATTTAGTGAGAATTTGCCAGGTGGCGAAGATTTCCCTACGTTCTTTGCTAACACCACTGAATTGGCAATTGGAGGGGGATTAGCAGGAGCAGCACTGGGTAACATTGGTGCGGCATTACTTTCGGGACAAGCACCAACAGCAGCTGATTTAGAAGCGATTCGACCTTTTCAAACAATAGGCTGGGGATTTAATGCTTTAGGCGCAACAACTGCCGCTCGTCCTAACATTGTTGAATCAATAGCAGATGATCAGATTACAGGTACACTTAAATTAAGCTGGCAACCAAACCGAGATACTTTGGTCTATGGTTCATTTGGAACTGGCTATAAGTCTGGCGGTACAAATACTGATCGTATAGCAAATGGTTTTGCACCGTTGTTTGATGCTGAGACCTCTGAATCTTTTGAACTAGGTATTAAGAAGGATTTTCGCGATTATGATCTTCGTATTAACGCGGCAGCACACTACACGACCGTTGAAGATTTCCAAGCGAACACCTTTACAGGTAATGGGTTCAACTTACAGAACGCCGGGGATTATGAAATTTCTGGCTTTGAGGTTGAAGCAACGTGGATGCCAATAGATAGCGTTGAAGTCAACTTCGCTTGGGCATTTGTCAATGCCGAGTACAAAACCTTTAAGGGCGGAAACTGTTGGGTAGCTTACACTTGGCATACAGGCATAGACGATCCGGGTCGTCAAAATGCCACTGACCAATTCTGTGATCGTTCAGGTGACAGACCTGGTGGCGAGCCAGAGCACTATGCCGTCATTAGTGTGAAAAAAGACTTCGAACTAGCCGATGGTGTGTATAGTTATGTGCAAGGTGACTTCAGCCACACCAGTGAAATCATCCTAGACGGCAGTAACGACCCATATGCCATTCAAGATGGCTACAATGTGGTCAACTTAAGACTCTTTGTGAACTTTGAAGATGCGGATGTAGATTTGGTTGTTTGGGCCCGTAACCTTCTAGATGAAGAGTACATCAATCGTACTAATTTCAATGCCCCATTACAAACTGGTAAGTTGAACGCATATATGTCCGAGCCAGCTACGTTTGGTGTGACAGTAAAGAAACGTTTTTAAATCAATATAGTCTAAATTAGGTAGTTTTAAGCCGGCTTTTGCCGGCTTTTTATTGCGTAAAAATATAATCGTCAAACGCTTTATCTATGACTTCGTATACTGCCGACTTTACTGCATACCAATGCAAACAAATAACGCACGTTTTTTAACGCAAACAGCATTTTTAGTACACATTTAAACTTAGAACTACATTATTTGAATTCAAGAACTATATTAACAAAGTGACATTAAAAGTAACAAAATAACATCAATGGTAACAATTCATTTACTTTTAACGTATTCTTATAAATGCAGGTCTGATGAGTGAGTTTTTTGGCTTCAAAGTTGTTTGGGAATTCACTGTTGTCATTTGTTTAATAAGAAAGTCAAATAAGAGAAAACTTCAATGAATAAAAATGTGAGCAACAATTTCCCACGCGCAAGCAGAACATTTAAAAAAACACTATTAGTTTCAGCGGTATTAGGCGCTTTAAGTGCGACTAGCCTCCAAGCCCAAGAAGCCGCAGCCGCAGAAGCAGACGAAGAGCAAGAATTCGAACGTATATTCGTTACCGCATCAAAACGAATGACAGGTTTACAAGAAACCCCTGTAGCCATTCAAGTAGTGTCTGGCAAAGCTATGGAGCAAGCCAATCTTGCTAATATAAGTGACTTACAAATTTTGGTTCCTACACTTCGTGTAGCACCATTGGAACGCTCTAGTAACGTTACCTTTTCTCTTCGTGGTTTTGGTAACGGAGCAAACAATACAGGTATTGAACCATCAGTAGGTATATTCATTGATGGTGTATACCGCTCTCGCGCTGGTGGCGCCATTAACAGTCTGCCAAGAGTGTCGCAAATTGAAGTACTCAGTGGCCCACAAAGTACCCTGTTTGGTAAAAATGCCTCTGCGGGTGTCATTAGTGTACGTACTTTAGAACCTTCTTATGACTTTGAAGGCAAAGTAGAAGCGGGTATTGGTAACTATAACAACCGATTGGTCAAAGGTTATGTCACTAACGGCATCACAGATAACTTAGCCTACAGCTTATCCGGTGCTTTTAACACGCGCGATGGGTTTACTAAGAGTATTAGTAATATTGAGGGGATAAAAGACCTCAATAACAAAGATAGATGGAACTTGCGTGGCCAAATGTTGTACGAGCCAACCGAGGATGTGAAGGTTCGTTTTATTGCAGACTACAGCGAAATCAGTGAAATTTGCTGTACCGTAGCGGCAGCCATAAACGGACCAACTACGGGAGCTTCTCAAGCAGTAGGTGGCGGTGGTTTTGGCGGTAGCATTGTGCTGGATGACGCAGACCCATTTGCTTTTGAATCGGCCCTTACTACCAGCCCTACCAATGATGTAAAAGATGGCGGTGTGTCTGTGCAGGTTGATGTGGATTTTGAAAAATTTGCATTTACCTCTATTCTCGCCTACCGAACTAACGAAGTGATTACAGGCGCAGATGAGCCACATGATGTAGATTATAACTCTTCAGATGTTTTAGGTCTTTCAACACGTACCGACATAGAAACGTTTACTCAGGAATTCCGCCTAACTTCCACAGGCGATAACACTCTCGACTGGATGGTAGGCGGTTTTTACTTTTCTGAACAAGTTGAGTTTAGTGATAGCTTAAGTTTTGGTGAAGATGCCAGAAGTTTTATTGACCTTTTAATTGGCGGCGGTGTACCGGGTACATTTAGCGGTGTAGAGGCTGCAATCGGTTTGCCTGACGGTTTTGCTTATTCTGCAGGCTCGCTGATTAATACCGATTTGACCCAAGACAACGATGCTTATTCAATATTTGGTAACTTCGATTACCATATTTCGGATGCATTAACCGCAACCCTTGGGGTCGCCTACACGAATGATGAAAAAGAAATTACCATGGTGCAACCCCTTAACCAGGCGTCGTTTTCAGCATTGCCATTACCTCCTGCTCCTCACCCGCTGAGTGGCTTAAAAGCGGTGCAGTTTTTACCGCCTAACCTAAACTTACCCAACTCAGTTGAAGATAACTCAACCTCTGATAGTAAAACCACCTACTCAGCACGATTGGCCTATACCTTAAATAACAATGTCAATTTCTTTGCCACAGCTGCCACTGGGTTTAAAGCAACATCATGGAATTTATCTCGTGATTCACGCCCTTTCCCTAGTGATGAAGCTGCATTGGTTGCTGCTGGACTCACTCAGACAAATCAAAGTTACGGTACCCGTTATGCTTCTCCTGAATTAGCAACAGTATATGAATTAGGCATGAAGACACGCTTTAAAAAAGGTAGCCTGAATGTGACCCTATTTAATCAAACCATTGAAGGCTTTCAATCCAGCACCTTTGTTGGTAGCGGTTTTGTGTTAGCCAATGCGGGAGAGCAAACGACCAAAGGAATCGAGTTTGATTCTGTGTATCGTGCTTCAGATGAATGGACCTTAACCTTAGCAGGTACTTTCCTTGATCCAATTTACGATTCATTTGTAGGTGCATCAGGGGTTATGGGGCAGATTGATTTATCAGGTACTAAGCCGGCGGGCATACACGAGCGAAGCATCTCCGCGGGGATCGCCTACAACTATGAGTTGGACAACGGAATGTACGGTTATGTGCGCACCGATTACATCTACGAAAGTGAGGTTAGACTTGTGTCGAACTTGCCAGAATCTCTGACTCGTGAAGTCAGTACCTTTAACGCAAGTGCCGGTCTGAACTTCGAAAATGGTGTGATGCTGCAACTTTACGTACGTAATCTCACTAATGATGAATATTTCATGTCAGGCTTCCCACCTCCAACGCAAACAGGAAGCTTTTCTGTTTATCCTAATCAACCCCGCACCTTTGGCGTTAATGTATCTTATGAGTTTGACTAAACAGTAAACATCTAGATTAGAGCCGGCACTTGCCGGCTTTTTATTACCTAAAAATAATTGAAAGTGATCCATAGGGCCACTTTAACCACTAATTACAATTACAAAGACACAATTCCACGAGTTAAACCCAAACGAGAGCTAGACAGTTATGGGTTTATTGAAAGAAGGCGCAACATCATGAAGTCATTAATGAGCATTAAGATATTCGTTACCATTGTTTTACTGTCAATCACCTCAGTAGGGGCCCAAGCAAGCAACTGCCCAGATTTACTCAAATTTGTCAAACGTAAACTCAACTCACAAGATACAGTAAATATGTGTGAAGCCTATCGGGGTAAAACGATTTTATTTGTGAATACGGCGAGTTACTGTGGATTTACACCGCAATTTAAGGGACTTGAAACCTTATACAGTCGATACCAAGATAAGGGTTTTGTAGTACTCGGTTTCCCTTCACACGACTTTAACCAAGAAGACAAAAGTGAAGTCAAAACAGGGCAAATCTGCCGACTTACTTACGGGGTTAAATTTCCGATGTTTGAGGCGATGTCGGTCAAAGGTGAAGATGCCGACCCTCTATATCGAATGTTAGCCAATAAATCGGGTCAAGCACCTAAATGGAACTTTTTCAAATATCTAATGGATAAGAATGGCAATGTTGTTAATGCCTATGCATCGGCGATAAAACCGACAGATAAATCCTTAGTTGATGATATTGAACAGGCTTTACAGTTATAAATAACCCTAATATTTTCTAAACAGCTTGACGTGGTCTAAGCAACACGGCCATGTCGTATAGTTGTGTTACATAAAATCATGTTAAATAAATGTGCCAATTCGCTTGGGTGGCTCCCGTTATTTAAGATCCAATAATACTGACACGCTCTTCTAAGGTCACTGTTTTAGCGTCCACTCGGTCAATAATTTTAATGATAGTGGTTTGCACTGTCTCGTCCTGACGAATATCAGTTTCAATGTTAAAGGTTTCCAGCATAGGTTCGGCATTTTCCTGTTCAATGTAGCCCACTTCTACTTTTGTGGCTAATGCTTGACTTGGGCCAAAGTATTGAATGCTGATCATCGGATACCCATGAAATCCACGTTTAACCCGCTTACTGATGCGTTTTTGCGACTTGTCTAAGTTCATATTTGATACCACGGAATGATTTGTAGGAGATTATAATAACGGCTAAAGCATGTAAGGGGGAAATTTTAAGTTTGCTTTCGAGAAAAATATTATTGCCTATGACGTAGAGCGACCACTTAACGTATAATAACGTTAATTATGTTTGTTTAAGATATTACAATGACAGTTGAAACCTACACCCCCAATAAAACCACTACTTTAGAAACACCAGTCAGAATTTTGGAAGACTCTTCTATCCCTAAAGCTGATGGCTCTCCTGTACAAAAAACCAAAGGCACTAGAATTGGCTTTGTGAGCTTGGGTTGTCCTAAAAATTTAGTGGACTCAGAACGAATTTTGACTCAGTTGCGTACTGAAGGTTACGATGTGGTACCGACATATAAGGACTCTGACCTAGTCATAGTCAACACTTGTGGTTTTATTGATTCGGCGGTTCAAGAATCATTAGACACTATAGGGGAAGCTTTAGTCGAAAATGGTAAAGTAATAGTCACTGGATGTTTGGGTATTAAGGAAGATGAAATACGTGAGGTACACCCAAATGTATTAGCGATTACTGGCCCTCATGCTTATGAGGAAGTGGTCAATCACGTTCACGCACATTTACCTCAGCCTAAACATAACCCCTATTTGAATTTAATCCCGGATATTGGGGTTAAACTCACGCCCCGCCATTATGCCTACTTGAAAATATCCGAAGGCTGTAATCATAGATGTACTTTCTGTATTATCCCTTCTATGCGCGGTGATTTAGTGAGTCGCCCTATTGGGAGTATTTTGGACGAAGCACAGCGTTTGAAAAATGCGGGTGTAAAAGAGCTATTGGTGATTTCCCAAGATACCAGCGCTTACGGTGTAGACGTCAAAAACAAAACCGACTTTTGGGATGGTATGCCGGTAAAAACCGATATGAAATCGCTGTGTGAAAAACTCGGTGAAATGGGCATCTGGGTGCGTTTGCACTACGTATACCCCTATCCTTCGGTGGATAAAATTATGCCATTGATGGCACAAGGTAAAATACTGCCTTATTTAGATATCCCTTTCCAACATGCCAGCCCGCGTATTCTTAAACTGATGAAACGCCCAGCGGCAGCTGAACGCACTATGGAGCGAATCAAAGCATGGCGTGAGGTTTGCCCGAACATTGTTATTCGCTCAACCTTTATTGTGGGTTTTCCAGGTGAAACCGAAGAAGACTTTCAAATATTATTAGACTTTTTAGATGAAGCTCAGCTTGACCGTGTAGGGTGTTTTAAATACTCAGATGTAGACGGTGCAAAAGCCAACGACCTACCAGACCCATTAAGTGATGCAGTCAAACAAGAGCGTTACGACCGCTTTATGCAAAAACAATCGGACATCAGTACAGCTAAGTTACAAGCTAAGATTGGTTTAGAATATCAAGTCATTATTGATGAAGTCACACCGGAAGGCGCGGTTGGCCGGTGTTATGCCGATGCACCTGAAATTGATGGTAATGTGCATTTAACTGACGAATTTGATGTAGAGCCAGGTGACATCATCTGGGCACAAATCATTCATAGTAACGAATACGATTTGTGGGCTGTAAAAGTGGATGATGATGAAAACGAAGATCAAGAGATTGAAGCTGTTGAATAAGTGTAAAAGGACTTAATAATGTCAACTTCCGTTACCGACCTTGCACAAGTCATCCAAATCGTTGTGGCTCCCATCTTTATGTTGACAGGTATCGCAGGGTTTTTAAACGTGATGTCAGGGCGATTAGGACGGATCGTTGACAGAGCACGTATTATGGAACGCCGAGTTTTTACAATTAAAGATCCAGAGTTTTTAGAGCAATCAGAAAACGAATTAAAAAACTTATGGCGCAGGATCAAACTGATTAACCGCTCAATTGGCTTATGTACTGCCTCAGCATTGTTCGTTTGCGCTGTAGTCGTGTTCTTGTTCTTGGGCGATATGTTACTGTTTGATTTGAGCCAATTAATAGTCACATTGTTTGTCATTGCGCTGTTTTTATTGATTTTTGCTTTACTGACTTTCTTAAAAGAGGTGCAGTTAGCCACTACAACCTTACAAATGGGTAAGGAGAAAATATTCGACGACTGAGTTATTCGATGACTTTGCTTATACCCATTGCATCTCACGCAGCAAAAACAATCCAAATGTTGAGCTAACAATCGACATCAAAGTACTACCAGCAATAATGGCGGCGGTTAAATGATAATCGCCACCAATACTTCTGACCATTGGATAAGCAGCTGCTGCTGTGGGTGCAGCTGTCATCATAAAGAGTACTCCAAGTTCCTCGCCTCTTAGTCCAAAATAGAAACCCAAAACAGTGGCAACCACCGGAATAAACACAATCTTACTACTTATTGCCCAATACAAGATGCTTGAAGAGCGAAACTCTTGCAAACGGATGGTCGCTCCCACACACAATAATGCCAAAGGTAAAGTCATACTGGCCAGATAACTGCCTGTATCGAGCATCAACTTAGGGACTTGAATGGGCAACAGAGCCACAAGTATCGCCAACGAAATAGCGATGGCTAAAGGATTAGTCAATACACTGCGTGCGACGTCTCTGGCGCTAGGTGTTTTTTCTTGATGATAATATAAGGTTAAAATAGAAAAGATGTTTAACGGTACTACTAATATGGCTAAATACATCGAAGCAACAGCTAAGGCCGAGTCACCAAAGGCATTCACTGATAATGCCAAACCTATGATAGCTATATTACCTCTGCATGCCCCTTGCACAAAAGCCCCTCTAGCCAGTTTGTTAGCGATACCATAAGCCAAAAGGTGGAAAATTAAGAATACGATGCTCATCACACTCGCTGCAAACACAATCAGCAAGGTTGGAAAATGGTCGGTCAGATTAGTGGTCGCAATATTGATAAACAGTAAGCAGGGTAACGTTAGGTTGAAGACTAAGTCTGAGCCTGCTTTTGCAAATTCGTCTGTTATCCAACCTATACGTTTTAACAAAATACCAAGGCCAATGATCAGACTTATCGGTAAAGTCACATCTAAAGCATAACTCAGTGATTCAAACATGGCGCTTCCAACTGCAGTAGGTTATTCATCTAAGCTTTGCTTCTTTTGGCTACCATCGAGACTAAACTGGTAATATATATCAATGGCATTACTGGCTCCGCTCACAGCTTCAATATAAAGTTTAGGTAATAATTGATAACGTATAGCCACCTCTGAAATAGAATCAAATACTCCGACCCCATAACGTAATTGCACACCGGGTGCAACAGTGCCCGTTAACGATAGTTGGGTACTATCACCTTGCCCCGACGTGTCTAAACTGACGTCTTCAAACCCAAGTGTATTGCCTACTTTACTGATAATATTCTCACTTTGTCCCAAACCAAGAGACAACAAGGCATTGGTTAAAATAGTATCTTGACTGTCACCACTAGACTCACTTAAACCTCGCCCAGTTAACATATAAGACAAGATCTGTTGTTGCTCCATCACAGGTTCAGAAAATACGGTAACTGTTGGGTTTTGCGCCATACCAACTACTAATAATCCAGCGATGACATCGTCCTCGGTTAATTTAGGATCACGCACCGCTTCTATATTTAAATATGGACGGCCTAGCGCGTTGGTAAATAAAATATCGCCTTCACGAATAACCAGATTTTGGCCATAAGCTCGATACCTACCATTAACCAATTGCACCTCACCACTGCCAAATATTACCGCTTTATTATTTTGCAGTCGCAGTTGACCTTGTAAGTCGGTAGTTAATCCAAAGGCATCTAATTTGACCTCCTGACGCC
>Ga0209712_10005256_pt1 | contig 10149 bp, 9 predicted proteins | sample ArcOceMetagenome_FD_187443 | JGI IMG/M metagenome (GOLD analysis project Ga0209712, IMG submission 187443) | Marine eukaryotic phytoplankton communities from Arctic Ocean - Arctic Ocean - Greenland ARC118M Metagenome (SPAdes) (version 2) | ecosystem: Environmental > Aquatic > Marine > Oceanic... | reverse complement strand
TAAGTCTGTAAAAGTTTCTGTTATATATTCTGTAACCTGAGTTGTAGCACTATCCTCGTTTAATTGCCATTGGTAATAATCATTTACTGCCCCACGAATAAGGCCAGCGTAATAATCAATTCCAAATGTTTCTGGGTTTATAGCTAAATTGCTTCCTGAAAGATGCCATTTTCCAATAATTGCAGATGCATATTTATTGTTAGTTTGAGTGCTAATATATTTTTGTAGTGTAGTTTCCAAAATAGATAATTCATCGCCAACAGCTTTTACACCAGTTCTATAACCGTACTTTCCAGTAATTATAGAGGCTCTAGTCGGTGTACAAGTTGGATTTGCCCAAAAATTAGTAAAAGAAATTCCATTATTTCTAATGGCATCTATGTTTGGTGTATTAGGTTTTATATTGCCTTCTGTAAAACCATTTATAGCATCTTTACCTAAATCATCTGCAATAATAAAAAGAATATTTGGTGATTGTATTAGGTCTACAATTTCGTTTGAATCATCTGATTTATTGCAGCTAATAATTATAAATAAGGTGGTAAACAAGCAAATTCTAACCGCTTTTATAGAATGTCTATAGTTCATAATAGTTTTTATTACTCTTTTAAGATTTTTGTATTCCATTTAGAAAACATAAGTTGGACTTTTATTCTTTCAAAAGGTTTAATTTATTTCTTATTTTAAATGGTATATGACCTGTTATTAAAAGGTTTAAAAGAATTTAAAAAAACAATAAACCCACTTTAGTAGTGGGTTTATTGTTTTTTTTGTAGATTTTAAAAGAAACTATATCGTATTTAATTGGCCATGTAAATAACTTCTCTCGTAACCTTACCGTCATCATTAAAGTCATGACTCATGTGTAAATATTCGCGAGTTTCCTCTCCTGTCTCTGTATTAGTGTTGTTTACCCACCACCAAGATTGAACAACCCACTGCCCTTCGCCTCTTGAATAATAAATAGCATCTGGATATCCTGACTGCTCTAAATTACGTACACTGTTTGTTGCCACTTCCTGATGCCATGTAGCTGTGCGCTCTTCTAGATTCAAATGACCGTTCACACCCAGGCGGTAAAACTCTACATCTTCTGCAAAGTAAGTAGCCAATTCCGATATTTCTCCAGCCTCAAAATGTGCAACCATCTCATTCAATTTATTAATAATTGGATGTTCATCATACACGCGACCATTTCTATGCATTCCTAAAGACGCTTGAATTTGCGCACCCGCAGACTCACGATCATAGTAGTTTATCGTCGTAGTTATTTTCCCTTGATTAGTCACATAATAATTGGAATGCATATTTTCCTTAATAGCTAAACCGCTGGTTTTATTCACAGCTGAGAACACCATCCAATCCATAGCCCAAGCCCCTTTCTTATCATCTTTGTACTTAATAATATCTGGTGTAGCACCTTTCATCACAGTAATTTTAATATCGCTAAAGTTCTCTTGCCACCAAAGCATGTTGGTTACTTCTTCATCTACAGTGCCTGCTTCATCTTCGCCTGGACCCCAGATTTTCGCTTCCTCAGCGTACAAAGCTCTTAGCTCAGCCTCAGTTCCTGATTCCCATATCCGGTAAGTTTCTTTAATAACATCATATGCAGGATGCTCTGAATATGTTACTCCTGATTTTACTTGACTCCATCCTAATAAAGGAATCAATGCTAATACCAATACTAATTTCTTCATGTTACTTGTATTTAAGGTTAATTATTAAATTAACTCTAATATACTTGTTTTTAATTGCAATAAACAACTATTTTTGTTTTTTTTATAGAGTTGCCTATTTTGAATTAACTATCCTATTTGATCTAAATCTTTTTTTTTACTTTAGTGGGCTAAATTATTATTTTATTTATGGCAATTAATTATAAACAATTTGTAGAAAAAGTAAGCACATTAGCAATATTGCTGTCAGTTGTATTCCTTGCTCTAGAAGTTAGTCAGAGTAATCAACTTGCTAAATCCACTATTAGACAAGCTTTAAATGTAAGTGATATGGAGTTATGGAAAATAATGTTAGAAGAAGATGTCATTGCAAAATCTTTATTTAAAATAGATAATAACCTTAAACTCACTAAATATGAGGAGTATCAAGTTGAGTTATTTCAAACTGTTAATTTCAGAGATTATGATAATTCATTTTATCATTACAGCAATGGATTATTTGAAGAGGATGTTTGGTTAATGTATAGAAAAGGAATAAAACAATTATTATTGCGAGATCTTTCTGCAAGGAAAATGTGGGAAAAACATAATTCTGAATTTAGTAATGAATTCCAAATAGAAGTAAATAAAATAATAAATGAATTAAAGGTGGAATTAAATGAAATAATAGATTGAAACAACTAATAGAATTTTAAAAAAAAACTATTATGAAAACATTAGTAAGAAGTATCACAATTTTAGTTTGTTTAATCTTATTTTTAAGTTGTTCCGTTACAAATTTTAAAATTTCTGAAAATCCAAAATTTGGCTTAATTCAAACTAACTATTGGAATGGACAGTTAAAGAACGAAACACACACGAAATCTAATACTTTAGGTAATTGGATTTATCACGGTGTTTCAGAATCTTATTACAAGAACGGACAGCTAAAATCGAAAGGGAACTTCAAAGATAACAAGCAAGATGGACTATGGAAATGGTATTATGATGACGGTCAGTTAAAGTCTAAAGTAAACTACAAAGACGGAAAAGAAGATGGTTTATCTGATTTTTATTATAAGAACGGTCAGTTAAAGCAAAAAGCAAACTCCAAAGATGATAAGCCAGATGGGATACCAGCTGGAATATGGGAAGGGGGAAGTTCCAGAAGACAGATTAAGCCAATAAAAAGCTGATAAGTTTCATAATTAGAATTAAGTATATTTATAACAGGAGAACCTCATTATAATATCTTTTCTGGTAAACCTCAAACTCTAAATTAAGACTACTTTAATACCCTTTGGGATTGTTTTAAGAGACAGTCTAACTGAAACAAACACTGTATATCACCGCATATAATTATAGGCTAGCTTTAGCTTACTTAAGAAAATCTTCGCAGATTTTTCACCTAGTTTGTATTTGCTAACTTTAATGCTTAAAACACAGAACAAATCATATTCAAACACGTTCTCACCAATTAAAAAAAAAGAACTTTGAAAAAATATTTTCTTTTATTAGTCCTTTGTACTTATTCTCTTCTTTCATTTGGACAGATTAAAAAAAATAAAGCAATTGACAGCCTCTTTAGATACCTTTTTATGTGCCTATTATATTGGCTAAAAATGAAAATGCAGAAATATTGAAAATGACGTGAAGTACTATAAAACCTATGAAACCTATGAAAAACAAAAAAGCCTCACATTTCTGTGAAGCTTTAAGTGAGCCCTGAAGGGTTTACACTTGTTTCTGGAAGACTCCAATCTTTAAATAAGGATTAATTTCATTCAACTAAAATAGGAATTATTTTAAATTGAAAAAGTGAGCTAAATAGCCCACTTTAAAAGATTATTTATAGTTAATTAAAATTTATAAAGTAAAGATGCTCCAAAAGCACTTCCTTTAATCTTTATTCCATTCATATTAGACGAATCAGATAACTGAGTTCCATAAGAACCTATTAAAGTGAAATTTTCTGAAAGATCAATACCAAGTCCAATAGACCCTGTAAAAGAAGTTTTTTTCATAAGATCTGTATCTATATCTGCTAGTGAGTAACCTAACCCTATTCCAGGTTGAATAAAGAAATTATTATCTTTGCCCGCAGGGTAATATTGAAGACCTAAACCAAGACCAATTGAGTTATTAGATTCTTCATCAACTTTCTCTCCCATTCCAAAACCAAGTGATGCAAGCAAGTCTAAATTGTCTGAAATTTCAGAATCATAAAATAACCCGATAGAAAAAGATCCTGAGGAATCTGAGGTTATTGATTCTCCTCCAACGGATATTTTTGCTTTACCGCTTCCATACCCAACTGACACTCCAAATTGTGCATTAATTGTAAAACAAAAAGAAAATAAAATAATTGATAAAAGTAATTTTTTCATAATAAATAGTATTTAAGATTATAATCAAATATACGTTTTATTTTGCAACTAATAAAAATGAGCCATAAATAACCCTTAACCCTGCTTAAAAGGATTAGAAATAGCTGAATTAAAAGAAGAGGATATGTTTTTAGTTTAGTCTGTGTTGAAAAAACCTACATTTATTCGAGGGCTATTAACCTGACTTATAAAGTAGAGAGTAAAAGGATACTCATACCAGTTAAAAGTGCTGCGACATAAACACCAACAATTAAACCAGCAGATTTTAAGAATGAAAAATTTCTAACTTTAACATCGGAAATTTCTTCTAAAGGGATTGTTCCTTGTCCGTCTTTCGTTTCTAAAATCATTGCTTTTTCATTTTTAGAAACTAACTCACCTTTAACACTTGTTTTATTAAGCATTAAAACCTTAATTTTTTGTTTTTTGTCGATTTCTATGTTATTGTAACCTATTGATTTGTAACTAAAACAGCTTTGAAATAAAATTGAAAATGATAATAAAAATAAAAGCTTTTTCATTGATGAGTTTTTTCAAATGTATTCATTTTACTTCAAATACTTACAGAATGATTGTATAGTTTTATATATAATTAATAGGATTAACTATTTAATTGACTTACAAATACTTACTGTCATTTGATAGAAGTTGCTGAATTAATGGAAAGTGATATGCCTTTGGTTTAGACAGTAATTAGTAATTAAATGCCAACAGAGTTCCAAGTAGAGATTATAGATTAAAAGAAAAACCTCTCTTTTTAAGAGAGGTTTCGCTGTCTAAAATTTTGATTTTATTAATTTTAGAAATTTGACTTAAACTCATCTTGCCAACTAGCAACATTTTCGTCAAAACCTATATATTTCATTAGTTTCTAGTAAATACAATAACCTCATCATCATCTCCATCTATCGTTAAAGTTAATTAATTATAAATAAGCCTATTTAAGAGGTTTAGAAATAGCTGAATTGAAGGAGAAAGATATGCCGATGGTTTAGTTGCGAATAAAAATAACCTCATCGGTAATGACCCCCTCTTGTTGTGAACAATTCGAAGTGCTTGCATCAGATGTTTCTATAAGCGTAAGGGTATTTCCATCAACGATAGCCGATAATGCTTCTCCTCCTTGTATAGAAAAGATATAGTTTTGGTTACTAGAGCCGACAGAATAACTTACATCAAAACTTCCAATAACCTGACAAGAACCAATATTTCCATTTTCATCTTCATTGTCATATATTGTAGCTTGCCCAGTTCCATTAGTGAGCGTCAAATACGATTCTAAATCACAGGAGTCGTTACTTTCGTCATTTTCTCCGCAATCAGTTGAGGAAATAAAATTCCAACGTCCTTCAATGGAATTTGAATCATTTGAATCATTTGAATTGTCATCATCACTATTACAAGCGAAGATTAATAAAGCGGAAAGAATAAGAAGTTTTTTCATAATATGTTAGTTTTCTCAAATATAAGTTTTATTATGAAAGTAATAAGATGTTTTAATATTTAATTATACAGGCTCTATAAACAAGCTAAAGAAAGCAATTGGAAATTATCTATAAATGTAAGTTTAACCTACCTAAGATGGTTAGAACTCCCTGAATTGAAGGAAGAAAATATGCCTATGGTTTAGATTAGGAAGTGATGGACTATAACGAACAAAACAATAAACTATTATCAACAAGTTTTAATAAACCTACGACCCAGATATACCATATAGCAGAAGAGCCAACAGGTAAGGTGATACAATGCTGAAACCAAGTGTTTTTAAAAATGCAAATTTTCTAACTTTAACATCGTAAATCTCTTCTACAGGGATTGTTTGCAATCCCGCTTTCGTTTCTAAAATCATTATTTTTTCATTTTTAGAAACTAACTGACCTTTAATATTAGTTTTATCAACCTTAAAAACCTCAAACTTTTGTTTTTTTTCGATTTCTATGTTATTATAGTTTACTGATTTGTAACTAAAACAACTTTGAAATAAAATTGAAAACGATAATAAAAAGAAAATATTTTTCATTGATGGGTTTTTTCAAATGTATTCATTTTACTTCAAATACTTACAGAATGATTGTATAGTTTTATATACATAATTAATAGGATTAACTATTTAATTGACTTACAAATACTTACTATCATTTGATAGAAGTTGCTGAATTAAAGGAAAGTGACATGCCTTTGGTTTAGGGTTTTTAAATATTGCTTTAACTTTACAAAAGTGACAAGTGATTTTAAGAACAGTATAGATTATTGTTAACCATTACAAACAGTAAGTTTTAAACCACATAAAAGCCTCACATTTCTGTGAAGCTTTTGACATAGTTTTCTAAACTTTAACCTTCCTAATAGGCTTGCTTTAAATTGTTTTCCCTAAAATATAAAAAGTATATACCAGGTTTTTGAACTCATAATTTTGCACACCTAAAATACCTCATTATTAGTCTTGCTATCTCTGCAAAAACCTCTTACTATAACTCCGTTTAATTAACGTTTATAAACAACAGAGCTAATTGACTCTTGTTGTTTTTGTTCTGAATCTATAGTACTGTTTTCATTTGAATATTTGACATAAAATAATGTGACTAAAAATAGTACTGCAAAAAATATTGCCGCAACTGCGAAAACGTACTCCTTTTGCTCATTATTTTTTTTCGTACTTAAATTTATATTATTTGTAGACATAACTTTTTTAAAATGGATTAATTAAAGACAACTCTCACTATAAAATGAATAGAACTGGTATAAAACGGCATTATCAATAATTTTATGTTGCTTTTAAATGACTTTAACATCATACGGTCCAAGCAATATTAATGGCGAAATCAAGTAAAAACAAAAAAGCCTCACATTTCTGTGAAGCTTTAAGTGAGCCCTGAAGGATTCGAACCTTCGACCGCCTCCTTAGAAGGGAGGTGCTCTATCCAGCTGAGCTAAGAGCCCGTAGTTTTATAGTTGCTACGTACAACTGTGTCGGGGTGGCAGGATTCGAACCTGCGACCTCCTCGTCCCAAACGAGGCGCGATGACCGGGCTACGCTACACCCCGAAATAGTATACTTTACGCTCTAAAGTTACTTGAAAATTGCGGAGAGACAGGGACTCGAACCCTGGCGACAGTTACCCGTCGACAGATTAGCAATCTGCTCCATTACCACTCTGGCACCTCTCCTGTTTTGAACTTGTTCACACTTGTTTTAAAATGCGAGTGCAAATGTATAATTACATTTACAATTTAGCAAGATGTTTTTATGTTTTTTTCGCTTTATTTCCTACTCAGGATATTCAACTCTCAAATGATACATGCTTAATAATTTTTTCTTAATTACCTTTTTAATCGTTTCAATCTCTTTAAAAGTAATATCAGAATTTAAAAACTGATTGTCGGACATTTGTTTCTCAATAATTCTGTCAATTAAGTCGCTGATTGATTGTGCTGTAGGAATTTTTAAACTTTTAGAAGCCGCCTCTGCAGCATCACACATCATTAAAATAGCCGTTTCTTTTGAAAACGGATTTGGTCCTTGATATTGAAATTTTTTAATATCAACATCGGTATCGGGATTCATCTCTTTTTCTTTCATTAAAAAATAATACGTAGTAGAAGTACCATGATGTGTTCTAATAAAGTCTATAATTCTGTCTGGTAAATTATATTTTTTGGCAATTTCCACTCCTTTTATGACATGATCTGTTATTATTTTAGCACTGTCTTTAGGAGACAAATCATGGTGCGGGTTGACGCCTGTAGTTTGGTTTTCTGTAAAGTACATTGGATTTACCATTTTTCCAATATCATGATACAAAGCACCCGTTCTTACCAACATCGAATTTGCACCTATTTCATTGGCTGCAGCTTCTGCTAAATTAGCTACTTGCATAGAATGCTGAAAAGTACCTGGGGCTCTCTCATTTAACTCTCTTAGAAGCTCTGTATTTGTATTTGATAGCTCTAACAATGTAACATCTGAAACCAAGCCAAACACTTTTTCGTAGATATAAATTAAAATAATGGATAGAAAAGAAAGTAATCCATTTAAGCCAAACAGTATAAAGTAATCTACATTTATTTGAGATGCATTGCCTTCTTTTATGATTGAAAAAGCAAAATAAGTAAGCATGTAAATACCGGTAATCTGGGCAACAGATATAAAAAGATTGGCTCTCTTATACAGTTCTGAAACGGTTAAAATAGTAACAATACCTGCTATAATATGCAGGTAAATAAACTCGAAACTATTAGGAACTACATACCCTAATAAAAGTACCGTAAGTACATGTGCAAAGAGTCCTAACCGTGCATCAAAAAAAGCTTTTAAAATAATTGGTAAAACACTTAAAGGAACAACGTATAAGTAATCTGCATTGTAATTTATGACCAATGTTTGAATGAAAATCATTGAAAAAACATTGAAAAAGATAAACGTAACCTTGTTGTTGTTGTTGTAAATTTCTTCTCGGTATTTCTTTAAGAATAACAAGAGCATTAATAAAGCAAGTGCTACTAAAATAGTGTACCCTAAGATAATCCAATTGTAATTAGATTCTGTCCAAACTTTAGATTCAGATTCACTTTTTAAAGAACTTAAAACTGCTAATTTTTTTCCCTCAACAATATCTCCTTTTAAAATAATTAATTCTCCTGACGAAACCTTTCCTTTCGTATAAGAAATCTTTCTCGTTTCATTGTCAATTACCTTCTCCGTAAAATCTGCATCATAGGTAATATTAGGTTTAATTATATCAGAGAGTATATTAAAAAATTGTTTTCTTCTAAACTCATTAAAACCAATCTCTAAGTTTGCTGTAATAATTTTTAAGACTTTATTTGAATTGTATAGATTTTTAAAAGGAATGTCTTTCACAACATTTTCTTTTGTAATAGAAATCAATGCATCTTTATTAGCAACTCTATTCTGACTAACGACTGTTAAAAAACCTTCTTTATAAACTTCTTTAATTATTTCTGCCCCTATTTTATTGAATAATATTTTCTGATCAATAGACAAAGAATCGCTTAAAAGAACGGTTTGTACACTTTTTTCAAAAGCAGTATTTACAGCTACCACTGCCGACTTATTATAAGTGAAAAAAAGTTTTGAATTGGCTTCTATTTGCTGTTTTTCTATTTTAATTTCAGCTTCAGATTTTTGAACCGCAAAATCAAAAGGCGCATATAAATTATCGTATTTCCATAATTGTCCATTATTAAAATCATACTTGAACTGTCCTCCTTTTGGAAATAAATAAACAATAGCAACTGTAGTAATTAAAAATAAAATTACTTTGTAGATGATGGTGTTTTTCTGATATAGTTTATTCACGAAATTGCTCATATTATGTCTCTTATTATTACAAATTTACTGCAAAAAAGTTAAGGTTAGAGATTGTAAAGAGACAAACCTATCAAAATCGATTAAAAAAGTTTATTTTCGCATACAACCTTGTGTCAAAACAATCTGAAAACACCATATGAAAGAAGTAGTAATTGTATCTGTTGCCAGAACACCTATTGGAAGTTTTATGGGAAGTTTATCTTCTATACCAGCAACCAAGTTAGGCGCTATCGCAATAAAAGGAGCTTTAACTAAAATTAATTTATCGCCAGAACTGGTAGACGAAGTATTTATGGGGAATGTAGTTTCTGCTGGTTTAGGGCAAGCACCTGCAAGACAGGCTGCAATCTATGCTGGGCTTCCAGATACAGTGCCCTGTACAACTGTAAATAAAGTTTGTGCTTCTGGCATGAAAGCAATTATGTTAGCTGCACAATCCATTGCTTTAGGTGATGCTGAAGTTGTTGTTGCAGGTGGAATGGAAAACATGAGTGCTATCCCGCATTACCAGCATGCTAGAAATGGTAATAAATTTGGGCCAATTACAATGGAAGATGGTATGCAGAAAGATGGATTGGTAGATGCATATGACAAAATTCCTATGGGTGTTTGTGCGGATGCTTGTGCTAGTGAATATAATTTTTCAAGAGAAGCACAAGATAACTTTGCAATACAATCTTATGAGCGTTCTGCAAAAGCATGGAGTGCTGGGAAATATGCCGATGAAATTGTGCCTGTAGAAATTCCTCAGAGACGTGGAGATGCAATTATT
>Ga0209712_10005253_pt1 | contig 10152 bp, 10 predicted proteins | sample ArcOceMetagenome_FD_187443 | JGI IMG/M metagenome (GOLD analysis project Ga0209712, IMG submission 187443) | Marine eukaryotic phytoplankton communities from Arctic Ocean - Arctic Ocean - Greenland ARC118M Metagenome (SPAdes) (version 2) | ecosystem: Environmental > Aquatic > Marine > Oceanic... | reverse complement strand
GAGTGTTTTCTTTTTTTTTCTCTTCTTTCGCTTTTACCTTTCGAAGGATATCTCGTTGTTTCCTGTTGATTTTCCTTGTTGTACTACTGTCGTCGGAAGATGCACAATCGCCATCGTCGTCATCAGCTGTTAGGTCTGATTTGTTGAGGCGGCGTATGAACACAGGTTTTGAGGGCATAAATGACTCGTGGAGATCATTTTGAGAGAAGTTCTTCTTAGGATTTGAGTAAGACGTGTCTTGATATTAGTCCTTGGCGATTGACCTAAGGAAATTATGCTGTATAAAGAAAGATGGAATGCAAGTAACTAAAGATAGTGAGTGTGCGAAATTTTGTTCTGTTCTACTATTTTGTGCGTGAAACCGTAGCAAATCGTGAGGCTCCATAGTAGTGGCTCCATGCAGACATGCAGACTATGCTACAGGCCATTGAGATCTCTTGCGACTCCACTTCCAGTTCCACATTTCGCAAATGTCCAAGTCGCAAGCAAGCAAGGGACACTCCGAACATGCAACATCGATGATGAAACGGAGTACTGTGAGTAAAACGACCATTTCTCAGCTTCCAAATTCAGAAACGATGATTCAACAATATAAAAATTATAATTGAAACTGGAAGCTGGAAGTCTAAATTGGTTTAATAAAATCTTCAGATTCGTCTGGTTCAAACATGCTTTAATCAGTGCACAAGGAAAACTCATCGTCGCCGCAGCTACCAATACTGCTGATACAACTTTCTTCATTGTGGTGCAGATATATCATCATGCCCTCACAGATAAATGGCGAGACATAAAACCTTTGCACCGAAAGTCCATTATGGATTTCGCTAGTGTGTGTGGTAGTAGTGCCCTCCTTCGTTTTTTCTTCTTTCGCCTTGATATCTCGAAGGATTTCTCGTCTTTTCCTGTTTATCTTCCTTGTTGTGCTACTGTCATCAGAAGATACACAATCATCGTCGTCATCATCACCATCGTCTGTCAGATCCGATTTTTTTAGGCGGCGAATGAACACGATATTTGAGGACGTAAATGACGCCTCGTGGAGGTCATTTTGAGAGGAAAAATTCGAAGAAGACCCATTCGTATTTGACTTAGATGAATATGATACCTTGACATCAGTTCTTGGTGAAGATAGAGGGGTTTTAGATCGAGACGGAGCTGGATTACACTTCGAACCTAAACGAATTTCTATTGACAGATTCTGAGATATTTGCCTATCGATAATCTTCTCTATAATCATGGTGCTCTTAATTGGTGAAATCATTATGAAATGCAATTAACAATTTTGATAGTGAAAGGGCAGTTTCAGACGCATGCACTGTTCAATAATGTCCCAGATACCGGTTGAGATTCTTCCAAAATGTGAAACAAAGTGTGAAGAATCTGTTCATTTATGTAGGCTATTTCAGTTTTGTTCACTTTAGGCTATTTCAGTTTTTTTGCGCTACACGTACGACAGACAGTAGTACCCGGGTTAGGGTTAAAAGGTCATCATCTTGATAGGAATGGCACTCGGGAATACCTGCTCTAAACTATCCTCGCCAGTCACAACAGCCTTGTACAAATCAAATTCTTTGTCTGTCAGAAGGCATTTGTTCAGAACATCTTCAATGTTCTTTTTCGTGTCGGCATGCCCTAAACCCTTCCCAATCAGAACTATCTCTTGGCGTCTGTCTCCAACTGAAGCAAAAGAGTTTGACTCTTCATGGTTGGGGCTGTCAAAGTCAACTAAGATTTCGCATTTCGCTTCCTCCGGCCATTGGTCCTGAGGCAGTGTCGCCCACCATCTTCCTAGACATTGGAGTTCAAATGAAGATCCTGCATGCGACCAATAATTAGCTGCTATGTGCGAGTCGGCCAACCAACAAAATCCTTTACTGCGAATTATGCTCGTCAATGCCTTTTTTTGTTCTTCGTTCACAAAATCATCGCTCGTGCCTTCCGGTAAGCCTCTTACAACCGGCATAGATTTCAAAGCTGACAACAATCGTGCAGGTTGGAAGGGCCTACGAGCCCTGAAAATGAACGAGCCTATTCCTCCTGGCATTGAAGCTTCGTGGCTATTAGAATGTGTATGCGAATGTCCAGCATCAGTACAATTTGGGTCGATGCATTCAGATTCAGGTTCAGATTCATTATCATGTGCATGAGAATGAGAGTGGCTATCGTCGGTGCAATCTTGATCTTTGCATTCGTGATCCATTTGCCTATCCCCCCCGGCTTTGTTGTTGTCCAGAGCATCAAGGGCTTGTATAGTATCCCGATGATCGTCAGTCACTCCAGCATCAGCAACACCAAGTCCCTGAGCAGCGCCGAGAACATCTTTTAAATTGTCAACAACACCAAATTTTGTTTGTAATATCTTAGCTCGAGGATTTAGAGCCCTCGCGGTGGACTCAATTAAGTCGAGGTTTTCATTGTCATTTTCTGGTATCGCATCTATTTTGTTGAGGAGTAAGATGTCCGATATTTCTGTTTGTTCAACGATCAGCTGGGATATGGTTGAAGTTTCTGGTATGTTGCGCTCTAATGCGAGCCATCGATCATCCTCATCCTCAGCTTTCCTTAGACGATCTTCCTCGTCTTTGAAGAAGAGATCTGGAGTCTCATCCTCGTTCACAATTTTCCCATCTTTATCTTCGACGTATTTGAGAAATGTAGTACAGTCGATCACAGTCACCATTGTATCCAATCTGATTCTATCTAAGAGTGGCATTCCGTAAAATTCTGCGTCCTGGAAATTAGCTCTTATCGCTTTAGGACTTGCCACTCCAGAAAGTTCAATCACAATGTGATCAAAACCACCTTCTCCGTCGTCCGATGCTTGGCTTCTCATATCAGACAAAGTAATCAACTCGCTGACAGACGGAAGTAACTCGTCAGCTAAAGAACAACACGCACATCCATTTGATAACTCAACTATACCTGCAGGCTTTGCTTGGGCAGTTGAGGACGTCGCAGTATTCCCAACAATAAGCTTGTTATCGATGTTGACTTCGGCTACATCATTCACGATGACAGCAATTTTCATACCTTCGCTGTTATTTAGAAGATGCTGCAGGAGAGTTGTCTTCCCACTTCCCAAGAATCCCGATAAAATTGTTATAGGAATTTTCGAATCTTCTATAGATTTTTCACTGATATCTACTGTAGAGGAGAACAGTTTAGTGACGCCCTCCCCACGACGGGAAAATGGCTGGAAGCATGGAATGGCAGAGTTCGTGCTGCTGGAGTGGTATACATATCGAGATGGAAGAACAGAGCGACGGGTACTCAAGAGGGAAGATATACGAGGAGAAAAGCTGCTAACACCACGGAAGGACAAGAATACTATTGTTGCTGCTGGTAGCAAACGGCGAGAATTGATCATCTGGTACCGTCAATGGGATTCTGAAACCGAATAGATCAGGTTGTCTAGTTGTCTTCGAGTATTTTTTAATTAGTATGCGCTTGCGTAATTTTAAATTTTAGGTGTGATTTGTGATTTGTGATTGGTGTCGTGAAGAAGTAGTGTTCACGGAGATCTCTTATCCATATTGGAGTGGGAGGTTATCAGTACAGCAGTAATCAATGGTTTTATAATACAGCTCACAATCTAATTAACCAACTCACTTACGAAGCATCTATCTACCTAGATCTCTACGTAGAAGGTTATACAGCCTATTCTACCAGTCTTTCAACTCATTTGAAGGATGCAACTGGGTGAAAGAACGGAATTCAAAACTTCGTTTTTTCAAGTTGAAAGTGGTGTCTTCTGTAGCTGGCTCAGATCAACTCCCGTTTTGTGCGCAATTCGTAATCTCGAAAATGCAAGAACTTGTACGCATCCTTTGCTACATCCAGCATTCGCAGATCATTAGTTGTAACTAAATGGAATAAATTCTAATCATAGTTTTCATCTTTTATTCTGCTTGAGTTACACCAAACTGATCTTGTTCAAAGAAATTTTCACCAGTTATCTCTCCAACCACTTCAGTTCCACTCTCGATCCTTTCAAAGACAGCGTAATATTTGTTTGTTCCAGCTCTCTCGACCTTTTTACCTTCCTCGGTTTCATTGTACATGGCCTTCACACAAGGGTCTTCATTCATTTCTTCTTTTGTCAATTCTCGAAATAAGGGATGCGCTCTACAATGCTTTACGTGCCAGTTGTGCAAATCTTCAACGTCAGTGATACAATAGAGCTTCCCTAATTTGGGTTTCAAAAAGTATGCATATTCCGTCAATAGTCTTTCTGATACGATACGCCTAGGGTGATTCTTTTTCTTAAAGTGGGGATCAGGGAAGCAGAAAAATATCTTTTCGAGACTTGACTTTTGAAAGAAATTTGGCATGAACTTCATGGTGTTGCTCCGTAGCACCGAAACATTTTGATATTTCCCTGGACTTTCTTTTCTGTGAGCCATGATTCTTAGCCTTACATATTCGGTAACTTTTGCTCTGATTTCTAGGCCGAGAATAGTTTGTTTAGGGAGGAGGGTTGCGAGTGCAATGGTAAGACCTCCAAATCCGCATCCAATATCAAGGACAGTAGGAACAATCTTTTGTGAAGGATCTGAAGGTGACATATTGGGATAATGGTCAGACCAATCCATTTTAGAAGGGTGAGGTGGATAGTCGAAGGTGTTGTTGTGCGAGAGCGGGTTGCAATGCGCTCTGGATCTATAAAACTTCTTTTGCGGCATGTCACCCTCTTGAGTGATCGGGCCTGATTTTTCACCTTCTTCCCTAAGCCGTTTCTTTTCATTCTCTGTTTTTGTCATACTGGGATTCGAATGGATTTGACAAAGAATCTAACAGTAGTAGTGAGTTTCGGTTGCTGTTTGCTGTTTGTTGTTTGAAGTTGATGGGAGGTGGCAAGCTCGCAAGTTGCAAAGCGGTAAGATCAAACAATGTTCAAAGAGTGTTCAAAGGGCAAGTGAATGGGTGGGTGGTCGGCAAGCTAGCAAGTGCAAAAAACGCATAAGAATGGTACATAACCTAAATTAAAACTGAATACTCGTACATACCGTATCATTTTTGGTGTCACAACTTGAAACTGTTGTATGATATACCGAAAGTTGTAAGTACATACTACAAGTAGACAGTAGACCCATCATCATCTACCATCTACAACCTACAACATGAAACTTGCTGGAATTTTCGCAGCTCTCGCTCTCTCTCAAGCGCAGGCACTTTCATTCTCTTCACCTCGTCAAGGTCAGAAAAGTGCTGGTGTTGATCGTCGCAACGCTTTGATTGGGGTTGCTGCAACTACTGCAGCGTTGCTTTCTCCTTCTCCCGCATTTGCAGCTCAGGGCGCCGAAGCATTTGTAGGCACTTTCTCTGACCCCAACCACCCGGGAGGCAAGAGGACAATTCGTTTGACGGGTGAAAAAGTCGGCGACTACCAGCTCGCAGAAGTGCAAGGAGGTGGAGGAATAGGAGAGCCTGCAAACTATATCTTGCCTGCTGCTGTTATCGGAGAAAGAACTATTGTAATCGATTTTTCTCCCAAAGGCGGGCCAAGAGACTTTGCTGGTGTATTGGATGGCGGTAATATCAAATTCCTCAGGGATGGAAACAAGTGGCCAAGAATGTAAAATTATTTGAATAAACAATAGTCACACCGTTAGTCTCTAGTATCTCAAATGGAAAAAATCGATGTGTAAGAATTTGGTTTTTCGTCAAATACCCAAAACACGATTGATTCCATTGTATTGAAAGATTCAAACCGTCGGCTGGGCCTAAAACACATATTATTCCTGAATATCTTGTATGTTTACCTCAGCATTGTACAGTTACATCAATGAATTGACGTTTATTTGTAATTCTCAGCCGTTTTACGTTCTGTAGCTAGGAAGTGTAGAATAGCGTGAAAAAGAATTAAAAGGATTGGTCGATATGCTATCTACGGCAGTATGTTGTATGGAGCTAGGCTACAACACGTCTGACATTATGTGCATTTCGATTTGCTACTAGTACGCTTGTTTTTTCGTGGCATCATGGTTGTACCGCAATCTTGAATTGCTACAAGATAATGCTATGACGTGGTGATTGATGTGATAGGGGATGTTCGTGTCGCAATGAACAAATGTATCAATTACAATTTCTAGTACGCAATAGATAACACAGGCAATAGGCATCATATCATCGTATCTTAATGATACAGTTATTACAGAGCTGCACTCCAATAGTGTCTGTTGTTCGAGCGTGTGCATCGGACGTGTCTGTGCATGCTCCGGTACAAGTTGCAAGCCCACAAGCACAGCCGTGAAAATGTCTTGCTCGTAAACCATTATGAATCATGAACACTGGTAAAAAGTAATAAGTCGGGCTCTACGTAATGTAATTTCCTCAAAAGCAAAAAATGTTAAAGAGGGGTTTCTGGTTGACGAACATTCCTCCTCTTCCTTGTCTTCTTCTCTTTTTTGGGAACAAGAAAGAATATCGGCACAAAAAAAAGAACATCATGAACCATCATGACACCAAACACAAGAACACTATCTTCGAATCTTTCACCATCACCCCTCTAAACGAGAAGTGCACCACCGTCAGTCTTATAAAGTAACTGCTGTACTACCGAGCGTACGTACTCATCCATAGAACCACTTGAAATTGCTGAAATCACTGCTACATCGCAAATATGAAGTTTCTCCTCGCTACTACGTGTACCGCGTTACTCATCGGGAAAGGTATTGCTATGGACGATTTTTTTGTTCTCAAGGAAGGTCACAAGGTCCTAAACGATTATTCCAATCCTCTCCCATATGAATACATTTCAGAATCAGAACTTCCTGCAGAGTTCAATTGGGCAAATGTTGATGGAAAATCATATATTACCCACATGCTTAACCAGCATCTTCCTCAGGTAAGCTCCTAGAGTACAGCATGTCTTTCTCAATTATATGTTATATGTGTGTGTATCTTGGTAATATAATCTCAAACTTCGAGCTTTGTGTAGTACTGTGGATCATGCTGGGCACATGGAGCCTTATCTGCACTAGCGGACCGCATCAAGATTGCTAGAGAAGGAAAGGGAGATGATATCAATCTTTCAATCCAATACATTTTAAACTGCGGATCCGAAGTGGCAGGAAGTTGTCATGGAGGATCTCACTCCGGAGCATATGAATTTGTCAAGTCGGTTGGTTATGTTCCGTTTGATACATGCATGCCCTATATTGCATGCTCTAGTGAATCCAAAGAGGGTATTTGTGAACATGTAGATACCACTTGTAGCGCATACAACACATGCCGCACTTGTGATACCTTTGGAGGCATGGGTGGTAAGTGCGTGGAGATTGATTCCTTTCCAAACGCAACCGTCGCAGAGTATGGAGGATATTCCCTTTTTGAGTCAGACAAAGTGCACAAAATCAAGGCTGAGATTTTTGCAAGGGGACCAGTCGCCGCTGGTGTGAATGCAGAGCCCATTGTTGACTATAAGGGAGGTATTGTGAAAGATCGAAACATATTACACAAGCTCATCAATCACATTGTAAGCATCGTTGGGTGGGGGAAAGAAGGTGATACCGAATTTTGGATTGTTAGAAATAGTTGGGGTGAGTACCTGCGTCGCATTGTCAATATTAGCAATTCCATACAAGTATTGATATGTCCAAAACTCTAATGTTATATTTTGTTATACAGGACAATATTGGGGTGAAATGGGCTTCTTTCGCATTGAGACTGGCCATGACTCTTTAGGAATAGAAATGAGTGTCGTTTGGGCCACACCTGGAAGTTGGACTGTGCAAAATGTACCTTGTTTTGAATCGGGCGATAACTGCGGACCGACCGTTGAGACCTATGTTGATCCTTCCTTCAACCAAGAGTTAGTTGCAGCACGTTTGAGGGATATGTCAGTTTCACAGTAGCATAAATAGATGAAACTGCAGTCTCTTCAATTTTCGTAGTTTATAGAATTGTGTGTACGTATCCAAGCTGTCTATCTTAGAGCTATTATAAACCTTCGTACAAGTTCAAGATTTCGAAACTCTCGAACGGCTACACTTTTCAAGCAGTATCCAATTGGTCTAGAACAATCCTCATGTGCCTCCACATTGGGTAACAAAGGTGAGGCGTGTGACAAAAATGCGTGCAGTCAGTCCCATCGCGCAGGAAGAGCATTTTCGAACTGTAATCAAAGAAAGAAAGGAAGAAAGGCGACTTCTTTCTTTCTATCTTAAGCTCCAGCCTGCATATCCGCCCTCTTCTGCAGCGAATTCGAAAATTTCGCTCCTCCATTTCGTTATTGTTCTTCGAATAGGCCTGCAAGTAATATGTTTTCAATCATCGTGCATCCACTGTTCAAATTCACCGCCGTTACTATCAAAGTGTTTAGCAGCGGTCTCGCGGTACATGAGAAGGCACTCGGGATTATCAAAAACTTTCAGAAGGGACTGGATGCTCTGCTTGAAATCGTTTCTCTGTTTCTTTCGCCTTGGAAGAAAGTGAGCGACATAATCTATCATCACTATATCACTCTTATTCGCAATTGCCGCATGCTGGACCATAGCGAGATACGGTCTATAGTGATCATGTTGGCAGATTTCTGCATATGGTGATAATGAATGGTTTTAGTGATGTTGAGTATAATGCAGCCACTGAGGCGCTGTCACGTTGAAACAGAATTGCTGTCTCATTCCGTACTTCCATCCTCGTTGCTTCCAATCTTCGTTTTCTCTACGTCGAGGCCAAAGTTTGTGATCTGATATTGAAACCTCAAATTTTCTCCGTCTCAATTCACATGCTAATCCATAGAAAAGCTGACGCTGGACAGAGTCACCAACTAATGCGATTATCTTGTGCTTCAGTGAAGCAACGATGTGCACAATCCGACAAACATCGCACGTTGTTTGAGTCCAGTTTATGGGGTTACTTTCAAGAACTGGAAGCCCAGTCTTGAACTGCGAAATCCTGTATTTGAAGGTAAATCCGTAGATCTTGAGGGCATGCTTCCTCTGAACCCTAATAATCCTGAATACCGCTAGTACTTCAAGCACCTAAACAGCAACGTCTACTTCCACTTTTTTTATCCAGAATTGGATGTGTGCAGGTGTCTTTTCTAATTTCTTTACCGCCAGCCACTAAAGTATGATTTGAATCCCACACGGGGATTGCCGATATTTCGTCTGGAAGTAATTCAATCAGTGATGGGATCATTCTATAAGGAATAAAATTGACTGGCGGTGGTACCAATGATTGTCGTGTGACCGAACGTTGGCCATCAATTACGTCTTCAACGGCCAGGCTGAGATTAGAAGCTATTGTAATAGTAGCACTTTTCTCAGCGCCTTTGTAAACTTCCATCTGCAAAGGATTTGACATGCGTTCAAGGAAATGTTCTGTGTGTCTTAAATTCTTGACAGGAGTGAGGTCCATGAGCATTTTCTTGCCAGCATCAAGTTTCTTCTTTGAGGAGGAGGAGTCTGTGATGAATAAAATCGAGATGAACATTTCATAGCATGTCATCAAAAGTAGAAACTTCATCCCACAACTATTCGATCGCCTTCGAGACTTGATGGGTAAAAGTTTAAGTGAGTTTTTTTGTGGGTGCCTGTTTACTGTATCATATGTGGTAGTTCTGCTGGCCAAAGAACTAGAGGCGAGAATCTTGTTGAGTTCATAGGTAAACCTTCCGCTCAGACCCTTATACTGCGGATTTCCGGCCACACCACTGTAGATACGTAGTACATAATCTACAAAGAAAATGCACCAAACGACATTAGAAACTTCAGAATACGAAAAGGCGTTCAAAGGACGAATGACAGAAACCAATTCAAAAACATCGAACGCCATATGGACAGGAGGAGTACGTACAAGGGTTACGGAGAAGTAATCTTGAAGCCTGCTCATTTGTAACAGAAGCAAATCCCTACTTCAGAAGAACTTGCTGCCCCAGTGCTTGAAAATTCCGAGGTTGTGGCTGAGACGCTAAATACAATTCTTGGTAATATTGTTGCTCTTCTCCTGAGGCACAAGAATATTTTTCTCGGGATATTGAAACTGTTTCCATAGCATTGGATGTTGTCCTCGTACCGGCTGAAGCAACTGCTATGGACGAAGAACAAGTAGCTACTGCAGCTGACAAGATTGAAACGTCAAAACAGCTTCTAAAAATTTTGGAGAGTAGCTTTGAGACAAAGGATCAACCTAAATTCAAAATGAATC
>Ga0209712_10005252_pt1 | contig 10153 bp, 7 predicted proteins | sample ArcOceMetagenome_FD_187443 | JGI IMG/M metagenome (GOLD analysis project Ga0209712, IMG submission 187443) | Marine eukaryotic phytoplankton communities from Arctic Ocean - Arctic Ocean - Greenland ARC118M Metagenome (SPAdes) (version 2) | ecosystem: Environmental > Aquatic > Marine > Oceanic... | reverse complement strand
AGACTATCGACCTAGTAGATTACGTGAACGTGAGACGCTTCGCGTACTTAAGATTCCCCAGACCACCCCAATGCTGAAGATCCTCTTGAATAAAATATCTGAGGCAGACAACCATTGCTGTGTGGCACCAATGTACCAGTGACATCCCTATCGTATATCTGATTGCAACGGTCATCTGAATCGAAACTGTGAAACACAATATGCTGCTATTGGATTGTCTATTATATAAAATGTGCCTTATCTATGTATTTAAATATATATTGCATCTCGTACTCTTCTATCCATGCTGCTCAATATCTGAAATTACAACATGACATGATGATCGTCGTCGTGCAAATACCCCCTTCCCGAATGACCCTCAACATCGTCATCCGTAAGAACGAGATCCCTTCCCAATCTCTCTTTCTCAATCTCGCTGCTGAACAGAATCAAGTAAAACTTGTAAACAATTACTGACACCCCAGAGAGCGCAAGAAATACCAAATACGATGGGCATAGATTCTGCGTTTTGTAATTGTCGGCAAACATGTTGAGACCATCACCAACTTGGTACAGGCCAAGGAATAACACTGCCACCCCCACAACCCTGTGAATCTTAAGCCAGGGCCCTCGTTTCTTTATATATATATCACTGACAAGTTGTGAGGGAATCTTCGTAACGGATTGACCAGGTCTCAATAGCCCGAATACAATTTGAACTGACATCAACAACATGAGAACCAACCCTGTAATATGATGACTTTCTGTAAAGTGTCCATCTCCCTGAAAGGCCATGGCAAGGACTGCCATAACAAATCCAGTTAGGGAAAACAGCCCCGAAGCAATGTTTCCATACATGTGAATTGCCATACAGTTGTCCGGAAAAGACTTTCGCAAGATGACGCTGGAGACTGCAAACGGTGTACAGATTGCAAACGCCAAGCATCCAAATAATCCATGTGCAATCCATACCCCAATGCTGAAAAAGGATGAGAGTTTCGTTTTACTCTTTTTGGGACATGAATTCAGATTGAGTTCAATGGAACCAGCATGCTTATGGTGCGACAAGATACGCTCATTTCCCACGGCGTATATGAATGTCGTTGGCGACGAAGCTGATATGATATGCTCATTCTCCTCCTCGAGCATTTTGGTAAACCGTAATATTGTCTTGCCGTTGTCCATATCCAAGAATGCATTTTGGAGCGTCTGCCGTTCACTATTCATGGCAACGATGGAATCTGCAGTAGTCCCTAGCAGATTGTACTTGAGCGGCGAGTCTCCATCTAACGCAGGCAGTGATTCCGTGCCAATTACAACCTGCGATCCAACCATATTTCCTTTCTTATTATCAGTGACGCCGAACGCCAGCCATGATTCCCTCTGTTGCTTCAATTGTATATTCACCAATTTATCATCTGCATTTAATTTCCAATACAGTCGGAGTTGAGAGGGGAGTACAACCATATGCTCGTATTGTTTGTAATCTGAGTAACAGTCAGTAGGCGTTTCTTCATAATTCAATGCGAAAGATTGCACCTTGTCAAAATCAAGAACAAAGGACGATGATACGCCAGGTTCCTCTTCTGTCGATGGTCCAATACTGAAGACAAAGAGGTTAATGCCTTCCGATCTCAATCCCCATTCATCTAGACTTTGAGAAAATTCCAAGGTTGTAATGACTGTATTCTCTTGTTGCACAAGCACTTGTTGAATAAAGTTCTTTCCGTTGTCTGCTAACGCTAACGGAGTTGTAGAATTATCAATGCTTTGGTCCATCAGTCCTTCGAAGGATTCTGACAGTGTATACCGAAAGAGATCATTCGTTTGATTCTGTACCTGTACCTCTGATGATATTGCAGTACTATGAATAGTTTGAGTTACATTTTGAGTGTGACCAATCATGGCAGTGGAACCTGGGACTAAATCGACGGTCGACGTGAGTCTTGAAATATCCGAAACTCCCAGACCCAGCCAAGGAATCAGAGACGGCGACGATGTAGATGTCGACGTTCTGACGTGAACCAGTTTTCCCTTCAGGGTTCCATCGCGAGGATGATTCCAGTAGAATTCCAATGAGTTTGCAGCAACGGTATGTATATGTGTAGCACTGCTCTCTGGCGATTGATGCAATGTGACCACATATTCGAAATGTTCATCCTGCTCTGCAAACTTATAATTCTCTGAAGCGTCTACTTCATATCGCTGGAAATATATCGCATCTGTATTGGCAAAGGATGCCCTAGTGAAGGATGCGTATAATAGAGTTATGAAATACTTGGATACGAACATACTTGGAGTTTGTTGGAGCTGTCTGTACTGTACTATTATTATGAGTTCTTGAATTTTGGAATATCAGAATATCAAATTGTCTTCTTGTTTTGTGTCAAAAGAAGGTCGACTGGCGACAGTTCGCTGCGGGAATAAATTTTGGCGAGACGACGAAAGAAAATGAGAAGCTACCGCCAAAACATGAAAAAATCAAACTAAAATATCCGTTTTCGTGCGCGGTCGCATATTTGGATGAATTGGAATTGGAATTACATCATTTTCAATTTGAGTTATGATTGTTTACTCTTGTACCGGCATACATAATGTATTTTTTATATTGTGCACCGTCGTGCAGCGAGCTGCAGTCGCAAACATAATGGGTCGTGGATAATAGGCTCCTCTCTATTGAATATTGCTCAATTTTAAATTGGAAATGGCTGGACTACTCTACGGTATCTACAGTAAACCCTACATAATAGAACAGATAGAACCCTACCAATTCACTGATTTACTGCTGTGCCCTCATTTCGAACCTTGCTGTATTGATACTATTTATCGATTCTATACTATAATGCACTGCGCCCCCTCAACTCTCTCTCTCTATGAGAATAGAATATTTTTAATCCCGAGTGGGCCCCCGTAACTAAATTGAAAATCATAACCGAAACTGCAGTTTAGATTACTAACAGTGGATATTTTGCATTTTCGACTTGGCTGGTGGTTGGTTACGCAGAAATGAATGAGGAGAAGAAACCCAAAAATCAAGTTTCATGGGTACGCCTATATTCAGTCTCTTCCTTACAGCGATCTTTTTCCTTGAAATATTCTTTGCAACAGGACATATCATCGTGGTTATAGAAGGCATCCCAGATCCAAAGCCCATTGTCCAACTCACAAAAATCATCCTTTCCTTCGCTGTATTCCCCTGCTTCAAAGAGGAATCTTGGATCCGTCAACCAATTCGTGATACCTATTCGATTTCCTTCGGAAACAGTTCTACGCTTGCCTCCAAAATCTTCATGATAAAATCCAATTCTATTCACAAGTGATGGCTCTACTCTCAACCGTTGAATACCAGTGTAGAGACTGAATTCTCGTTCCAAATCCAATGAATCTACATCCACGTCATCTGTTTCATCACTACTGCGGACCCACCAGTCTCCTACTATCCTTGCTTGTTCAGCCGACTTTAGTTGCTCCAGCATGGGAATCAGCTCCTTCTGCAACATGGATGAATGAAACAACATTGCGGAATCGAATCCTCCTTGTCCTTGTGCCATGGAATCCTTTGAATCCATGAGAGGAAGAGGATACATCTCATACTCAAATGTGTGCTCTTCCAAGTCCATCGCCATTAGTTCTGAATTCAACATGGCACGATCCTCTTGATATCGTGTGACACTATATTCCACATCATGAACTCTCATGACATCTTCCACGTCGGAATTATACGCCGAAAACAGACTCGTCACACTCATTTTCTTGGTCCGTTTGAAAACCTCCCCATCCGTCTCCATTCCAACCCTATGCGCTGCAGCAAACGATTCTAACGGAGAAATGACAAACCTCTTTAGTGAATTCAAAAACTCTGATGGGACAATTGTAAATTCTTCCATCATGAGACACCACGGCAATCCCGATTCCAAGCAAATGTGCGCACTTGTTATAATATCTTGAATCTTGTCCAATTTCGGACTGCTCCCGAGACCGATGGCTCTACCCTTGCCATTTTGATTCATGAAACTGTCATGTTTTAGCACGCTGTGTTTTTCCAAGAATGGCAATTGGAAAATTTTGAGCCGTAAATCATCATAGTCTGCAAATGGCCGATCCCGTTCGGCATCCAATACATTTAATTTTATATACGACAACAATCGATGACCGAATGGTATTTTACGGTTGAGATATTGATTTTCTTCTCCCAATTCATGGCTCCCCATGAGTGACATGATCAATGCGTTGATATAGGGTACCTCACGATTTTTGACAGTAATGTTGATACAGAGTTTTTTTGGAAACCTCCAGGGTCCCTTTCCGTTGATAGGGATCGACCAGTGTTGTTTGAGATATTCAGTTGTGAGCATTTCAGAGTAAAGTATTGAATGTACAATGTATCGATCGTGCTTTGCCATTTCTTGCTGGGCGGCATGAGTTGGGAAATTTTCTATTCTGGATTCTCTAGGATATTCTGGTTCATATTTCGTGAGTGTTTGTGCGTTTGTCTTTGTGTTTGTTGGAAGATGCTGGTTCTGGTTCTGGCGTTTGAATTGTTTTAATTGTTGCAAGAGGGGTGAAGATAGTTCTGAATTATTTTGATTTTGGTTGTGGCTTTGTTGCGATATGAAGAGGGCATAGATGAAAAATATGACAATGTGAAGAAAAATCATGAGCAACATTTCTCCTAATTTGATACGTCGATTCCTCCGTCGAGGGCCGGTTAGCGGCGGGGGCGACCGTGGAAATATCATATTACGCCAGGTCATATTTCAGTATTTGGAACTTGTGGTTGGTCTCTTATTACTGTAAACTGTAAAGTAGTTCAGTAGTTCAGTACGGCAGTACAGTCGGTGCTCTAGCGGTCGTGGTGAAATGTCTAGAATTTCGGCAAAGAGAATGCCTGCTTGATGATGAAATGCAGCACCAACCAGAATAACCAGTAACCAGTGCGTGTACCCTAAAGATGCCTGAAATTATATGTACTCTAACGCGTGTTGTAATGTTAGACTATCAGAGTTGATTGCGTGCGTTGTTTTGCTTTTTCCTCTACCCGAAGGTATAATGCTTTTTTACCTTGCAAGCTTGCTTGTACGTACAAACTTTGCGCCTCTTTTCGCGTCTTTTTTCGCATTGCTGACAAGGAGCATCCAAAAAAAATGTAATAGACAACATGGCGTTTTTCCAGCAAAAGCCTAAAAATCTAGTTAATCTAGTATCTAGTCTATTTTAGACTAGACTTCAACAAAAAATGACCAATTTTCTTGACATTTTTCAAACCGCTTAGTTAGTGGTTATTTTTGTATGCTCCTCCTGTGCTAGTGCTAACGGTAAAGTATGTACCAAGAAACGCTTGAATTCTATATTGATATGGCTACCTTGAAAGCTGTCCTTCAAAAGCTTTGCCTTGAATACGAAATGAAGAAGACTACCTTACCGAATGCTGCCAAATATCATGTTTCCCTACCATATAGTCTTGGCAAAGAGCATATTCTCTACACTACAGTTGAGTATGCATCAAGTGTATTGTCATCAAAGAGCAAGAAGGTTGAGACACGAGATGACAGTGCAACCGTTACATGCGCTGTTCCTGGATGCAAGGAGAACTTCCCCCTCAAAGTTATCCGTGTGTCGAGTGTCGAGTCAAAATGAGGTAAAAAGTGAGGCAACAATATATTAAATTCTGTACTTCATAATGCATAATAATTGCATAGAAGACGTATTAGGCTTAGGCGGCGATACTAATAGTGGAAACAATTTGTAGATGCAGTTCGAAGACGATGCACGGGTGCTTATGCACAGACAACCAAGAACAGACGGAAGTTCAAAGTGATCAAACGACCGTTGAATAATTTAGTCCACTTGTTAGCTAATTTAGTAACCTGGATCTTCAGAAATCTAGTCAATTTTTTACATGGAAAAAAAAAATAACCTGGTGAAAAACTAGTTAGTCTAGTCGGCATGTAGTCTGGCAATTTTTTTTTGGATGCTCCTTGCCAATATGACAATTTAACATTGAGATTTGAACCAGCTTGTACCAATCCTCAGACTAACAACTGTACGTCGGCACGAAATTTGGAATAAGATATAACTTGAAAAACTTATCCCTTTTATTAGTAATGGTGTACTTGTATTATTTGTAATGCTCGATTAAGACCTTAGAATGTATTATGTAGCGTATCAGATGGAGATACTGGATGGGTGGGACGAGAATCAGTGCTGAACACCATAGAATCGTCATCAAAGCTCTCATCCATGATTTCAGCACCACAAGAAATATGAACATGTAAGGTTCTATCTTCGGTCTGCTGCCCTTTTTCTTTCTGCTTCTTGATACAGCGTTTCCAGACAGAGTAGTGGATCTTGAGACTGTAAATTTGGACTGATGTTACCGTCAAAGTCGCAATAATTTGAACGATAGCTTGCCACTTCACAGTATTCTCGTCATTCCAAGACCAAAAAACAGCTCCGAATATCCATAGAAGTTGAACAGGACGAGTGATCCCAAAACACACCATCCCCGCTATAATAATGTTTGGTGTCGCCCTGTTCAATGGGAACAGGCGATACATCACTAGGCCAGCAAAAGTGAGAAACTCAAAACAAATGAAATACACCAAGATTACTCCTGTCTTCATCATCACACTTGTTGGGAAGAACAAAACGAGTATTGCGTCACCAATAGATACCAAGTGATGGAATATGATAAGTGGTCTAGGATCGAGATACCTTGAAGCAAGCTCTATCATGTAGATGAACATAATCGAGAGCATGAGAGTGGCAACTGTGCGCAGGTCAGCAATAAAATCCTCCAAGTTATCTTGTACCTGAAAGTTAAGAGGTACAACTTTGTACGAGAATACAGGCAGTATAATTGCGAGAAAGAGAGCTTCAACGGAGTGATGCAAGACGACAAGCTGTTTGGGAGCTGATGTTATCACATCCCTGTAGCTCGTCTTGAAATAGAACGTAAGGGCTTTGTGAACGAGAGGATAGCTCAGGGTGATAATTAGCATCGAAAGCAATACATTCCGCATCATAGTAACATCAAAAGCCTGCAGCAATACTTCCGAAGGGATGGTACCATAAAGGAGTTGATCTATGCTCCAGACAGGCATGTTGGTTTGTTCAAATGTATCAAAATGGAGTTATGAGGTGGAGACTTTAAGCTGGTCTTCACTTGTTCTCCGACCAAACCTTCTCTGCTGTGGTTTCTGAGAGACGGAAATTCTCTAGTATGCAGGATTCTCCTAAAATTAGCCTTTTTAAAGGTGAGAAACCACTTTTTTTTTAAATTTGTTGATAGTACTTTCGTGTTCACTCAATAATTTATACTGTATAAATATTTGACGGCCTTTACTTATTCTCCGACCAAACCTTTCTGTGGTTTCTGAGAGACGGAAATTCTCCAAATTAGCATTTTCTACGCCCTTGATAGTACTTTCGTGTTCACTCAACAATGTATAAAATATAAAATGTATGACATTGCAGAAGGCTACAGTGGAAGAAGCCTACATGACTAATACAGTCACGTGTGCTTCTGCAGAAGGCTTCTGCGATCTGCGATCAGGGATGCACCAGGCTTCTGGAATGGGCTTTCTTTGTTGGTTTTATAAGGATCCTCGGGCGTTTTCACTGACATTTTCCAAATTTGAATGACTGGTGTTCAAATGACTATTTTTTAGTTGTTGACATCTATGACCAAGCCCTTTATTCATGCATAACTCATAACTTGCAAGCTGTAGTATCAACAGATCATAATCATGATGATTAATGATATCGAAGCAGCAAGGAGGCGTTTTGCCTCTGTCAGGGGATGGTCGCGTCAATTTATGGAAGATAAAGGACTGCATCACATTGATATTTTAGAAGCATTTGAAGAATCCTACTTGGAATTGGCAGCCGATGACGAACAACAAATCAGCGATCTTGACCCAGAAAACTCCAAACCCATCAATATATTATGTTTGGATGGCGGGGGAATGAAAGGTAAGCCCAGCTCCGTCGCCCTAAGCTTTGCATATGCTGCTGCTAGTACCGTATGTATTGTACTATGCTGATCATGTTGGTGTTGGGTAGTTAGTACTAGGCAATAATAGTAGTAGTAGTACTCCTGCCTCGGTGATACTACTTCTACACACATGAGAACTACGTCACATCCTCATTCTCCTCACTATCGTGTGTTAGTTGGGATGATCGTGGGGTTTCCCTCTGCTAACAAGGGAGCTACAATAAGAGAGTGACACTTTATTTATGTTTACTCAACCAGGACTCCTTCTATTTCTACTACAAATAATAGGTTATGCCTTCCATGCCATTTTCGAGGCAATCAACGATCGTTACATGGAACCTGCTGGGCAGAAAGATCTCTTTGAACAATTTGATTTGATTGCGGGTTCCTCCGCTGGAGGAATTGTGGGGCTGGTGATTTCTAGCTTGGTGTCTTCGAATGGAAAGCACAAGGATATGTAAGTTCAGCTTGGAGTTTGCAATTCCTCTTTCGAATATATCATGTTTCGGCTTCTGCTTGCTGGTGTTTAACCATGCCTAAAATGACGACCACCCCTTCTGTTGAAATACCATAGGACTCAGTTTAGTTCGGAAGGAAGAGAAATTTTTGATGACATTCGCGTAAACTCTTTCAAGGAGAAGATGTCGTTATTCACTCTGTGTCGCACTGGTGCTCTAGTCGAGAAGAAAAATCATATTTTATCAATACTGGAAAAGCGCTTTGACCAGCCATTAAAGAGTGAGGGAATCCCCACAATGGCACTTATTGCTGCTAAAGTAAATGACGAAGACCAAGATGAGCTCGAAGTAGACGTCGACAAACGTGACTACGAACCTCTTATCGCTAGAACGTATGAATACCCAAACCGTCTGAACAACAAACCCCTCGCAAAGAGTACAAGCTCGATGAAACTGTTTGAGGCTATGGCTGCTACGTCCTCTGTGCCACCACTTTTTGATAGAGTTCGTGTGAATATAGATGGTAAAGTAAGAGCTCTGGCCGACGGTACGATATTTCAATGCTGTCCCCTCTCTCTTGCCATTGACGAAGCACGAAGACTGTATCCTGGTCGTCCATTGGGTGTGATTCTAAACCTGGGATTCAATGACGGGGAACATAATTTCATTGAGCGCACCATTACAACAGCCAGAATAGCACATCCTAATCTGCACTTTCAGCGTATCTCGCCTGATGTCATCATGGATAATTTTTCCTCAATTGAAACTGATTCGGAGAAGGTGGCAACCATGGAGGCACAGGTTAAACATTGGATGTCGAATACTCCAAGAATTAGGAACTTGACAAAAGTTACTATGAAGAAGCTTTTCGAGACGGGACCTCGTCAATTTGACAAGAAGAAGTTCGAGCCTTCAGAGACGGAACAAGAACCTCGTCAATTTGGCAAGAACTCGGAGAACAAGATTGCAGCCATGGAGGCACAGGTCAAACAACAGGTGCTGAATTCTCGGAAGGAATTGAAAAACAAATCCTCGAAGAAGCTGTTCGAGATGGTGTCACGCAGAATCTTGAGAACGCGGAATCTTAAGATTCCGCGGTCAGCGTTCTGGCGCATTGGGAACTGATCGCGATGTGCGGTTGTCGAGAAATTTAGCATCCCAAGTGACGAGTCGAGAAGTCTAAAAACCGTATTTTTGCAATATTTTTGAAAAACACCTACTTAACACATGCACAAACTGCTAACAAAAATTGCAAACATATATTCACGAAATCCTTGACATTCTTACAAGAGGGCGGAGTGCTACAAGCCCACCTCTATGATACATCAGATCACTTGTAGTAGAATTGGACATTGCTCAACTCTTGTAGAGTCACGGATGATTTGAAAAATGAGTCAATTTGAAAAATACACACTATTGTGAGCACTTGTAGACTGCATTATAGTCATCACACATCATATCCAAGCAAACCATCAAAACAATCTTAAGATTCCGACCGCGGAATCTTGAGAATCTGATTTCTCCAAATGCGAAAAAATAATTTTAATTTGGTTCCCTACCATTACCTACACGGTTAACGAGGGACTACCAACCGCATTTCTTCAAGGGAGATCATTGGTTGAGACTGACGTTTTATTTGGCATGTAATAGGACATGCGTACGTGATGACGAGCTGAGTTCGGAGCCTCAGGATCTGAGAGGCAGCTTACTCAATGAAATG
>Ga0209712_10005251_pt1 | contig 10153 bp, 6 predicted proteins | sample ArcOceMetagenome_FD_187443 | JGI IMG/M metagenome (GOLD analysis project Ga0209712, IMG submission 187443) | Marine eukaryotic phytoplankton communities from Arctic Ocean - Arctic Ocean - Greenland ARC118M Metagenome (SPAdes) (version 2) | ecosystem: Environmental > Aquatic > Marine > Oceanic... | reverse complement strand
GTGACAAAAGTCAGAAAAGTAAGTAAGAAGAACGAAAGCATCACAAAAATTCCACTTCCTGCATGATCTACTCTACTTTAAACTTGTATCAAATCAATACAGAAACTTCTACCAACAAACAAACAAGCAAACAAACAAACAAGCAAACAAACAACACTAATATTTACAACATCAGTAAAGTATGCTAAAAGAACCTCTGCCACCAGTAAGGGAGAAATTGAATGGTTCCTACGTGTCATCCTGCTCTGAAGATGAAACTTCTTCACCTGACAGCAGCCATCATACTGATGCAAATTCAACAGAAGCTGAAACAGAAGCTGAAGTAGAACCCGCCATTGATGCTAACACTCATCCAAATGAAAAGGAAAATGAAATTGAAAATGCGAATTCAAATGCAGGTATGTACATTGCCTCCACAGCCTCAGCAGAGAGTCATGACACAAACGACGTCCTCCATTCCCGAATCTCTTCCCTTGAAGAACAACTCCAATCCCTCGCCCTAGCATTCCAAATCATCCAAAACGAACAATCGCGCGCTTCCAACAATCAGACTCCCCCGCCATGTGATCGCCTAAGCCTATCCAACTGGAAAAACGACCCCATGCTGGAATCTGAATCTCCTCCTCCGGCAGATAAAGACTTATCCGAAATCTTATCGGTTCGCTGTTCAGAAGAGGAACTCGCCCCTGCGCCTGGTTTAGAATATAGGAGTTTTACTCCCACTTATGAGGAAGAGTTGAGGAAGATACGAAAGACTTCTAGGGGTCTGAGCTTGGATCAAAGCGATACTTCTTCTGTTCACGGGCATGCAATGAAAGGCAGCGGGTCTTCCGGTAGTGTCCTTCATTTGGGTTTGGACAAGGAGGAGAAAAAGGAGGATATCAATATCATGCACAACGCAGAGAAAGCTGATGTGAATGGAAATGGAAATGAAAATGGAAGTATACATGGAAGAAGCTCGATTCAAAATGATATACTCGCCGAAGGAAAAGATGATAAAAGCGTCCACAAAAATAAGCAGGGCAAGCCACCCATCAAACCAAGCCATGAAAGCCCTTCCTCATCCTCGGGGCTTCCGCCAAAATCACCCTCTAGAATCAATCTAGCATCCATGACCGCATCGATATCACAGTCTTCTAAAATTGAAACAGAGTCGGCACCAGCAATCATAACCACAGCGACCACGACGTACTCGCAATTGGAAGAAAAGATGAACACAAACGCAGTATTGGACTTTATCCGCGGTCTCAACATTGACTCCAGGCAACAAGATGGTTCCGCAACAGAAGATGTCGATGTCAACATGGAAGAATTCCTTCGTGTCCCATTTCACATTGAGAAATTGTTATTATTTGGGTTGGCGGTTTGTTTTGATTGTTTTTTATATGTTCTTACCGTGACGCCATTGAAGTTTGTCTGGAGTTTGCTTTGTTTGGTGTGTACCATTGTGAGGCCGGGGAAGGGGATTGGGTTCTGTAGGTTTCATAGGAGGCATTTGTATCAGTTGCTGAGGGTGTTTGTGATTTGGTTCACTTATCAATATGTGCTTTGTCCGATTTCTTTGGGGAGGTTGTATCATTGGATTAGAGGACAGGCTATGCTGAAGCTGTATGTGCTGATGGCAATGGTGGTAAGTGGCCTTGTCTACTGTATGTACTACTGTATGTCTTGAAAAAGGATATGATAGGTCTGAACGTGAACATGAACATTCATTCCACGTGATCATGTGCAGTATTCATATTCATGTTCGTACTTTAACTTTGCCCGCCCAATCTATGCGTCTCACAGGAGGTATTCGACAGACTCATGTGCTCGTTTGGACAAGATGCGTTGGACAGTTTATATTGGAACACGACGAGACGTCCCTATCATCCACGCATGATTGCAAGTACGGTAGTGGTGCTGGTCTATGCCATTATTCATAGTCTTATCCTGTTTGTACATGCTGCAACACTCAACGTTGCCATGAACTCGGCAGATTCTGCATTAATGTCGCTACTGATTGGTGGGAATTTTGCCGAGATCAAAAGTACAGTGTTTAAAAAGTACAACAAGCAGAATTTGTTCAAGATTACAACATCGGACATATGCGAGAGGTTCAAACTTGTATTATTCCTGGGATTGGTATTATTATTGAATTGCACTCAGGGAGGAATGAATCAGGAGATGGTCAATGATTATATCAACATGTCGTTAATTATTTTGGGAGCGGAGATGGTTTGCGATTGGATCAAGCATTCTTTCATTACCAAGTTCAACTTTATCAAGAGTTCGGTGTATTTAGATTACAGTCTTGTCATGGCGGGAGATCTTACAGGAATTGGTCATGAAGCATCGCACATTGAGCAGACACATGCCGTAGTCAAGCGTTTGGGGTTTGCACAGATTCCATTGATATGCGTCATGTTGCGATATTTGAGAGAGGCAGCAAGATATGCGGTTACCCTCACGCACGATGGTGATTCCAACCATGTCCTCTATTCCTTTGCCGAAACATGGACTAATGGAAGTTATCGGGAAATTTCCGGTTATATGCTTTCGTTTTACCTCTGTCTTCTGGGGCTAAAATTTCTCCTTGGATACGCGATTACTCGAAAAGCTCGTTCTATTATTTTATATGGACCACTGGGGCAACATGAAAGTGATCCTTCGCCACAGCGAAGACAGGCGGTCTAATTTTTTCCACCTACGAGTACCGTAGTGTAGTTCAGTAACTTATAAATTCTTCTACTAGCTATCGCTTCACGTACAGCCACGAATAGGAGCAACCAAGCACAGCCAATACTCCAATTTTAATAATGATTTAAAAGTTACACTCTAGTATACATGGCTTTTAGCAATTTTAGTGACCAGTTGATGTAAATGATTTACTTTCGTCCTTTACCCTTCTTTCCTTTCTTCCCTCCCTTCTCATCGCCCCCACCACGGCCTCCTCCTTTGCCTTGCACTCTACTGAGTGTCTTTTGTGCCATCTTCAGATCTTTTGCATTTCCTCCAATCATCTTTTCGGCTCCGTGCTGCCCCTTCTTGGCACCTCTCCCTTGTGTATATTTGGCGCCTTTAGAAGGCAAATTTTTCTTCAACTTGTCAAAATATCTCTGTACATTCCCAGCATACCTTTGTTCCATATCCACTTTTTTTCCTTTCGGAGCAGCTTTAGCTTCATCGTCACTATCCGAAGGAATTCCAAACGAAGTCGTCACAATAACATGTCCACCAAATTGATTCTGAGTAAGCTGATCTCCATAAGTATGAACCTTGGTGTCCTGCACCATCGCTTCGTCCTCATCTCCTGACTCTTCACCACTGCTTTCATAATCATCAAATAAATCATTATTTTTCATTTTTTCTGCTTCTTCAATCCGTTCCATCATGGCGTTCTTCTCGTCACGCCTCGACTCAATCTTTCCCTGCCGATCCTTGACTTTCTGCATGGCTAGACCAAATGCTCTCCTATCTTGTTTTCTAGCCGAGAGACCGGTGAGGTATTGCCTTCGTTTATCAGGATCGAATTTGATTTCTAGCTTTTGATGTTTGGGTCGTTTGGCAAGTGTGGTAGGTGCCTTTCGTGTGTTTTTTCCTCGGGATCCTCGCAGCGGCTTTTTTACATCTCTTCCGTCTTTTCCATCTTTTCCATCTTTTCCATCTTGCTGCTTATTTTTAGATTGAGTTCTCGCCATTTTATATGAATTCTTTCAAAGTGAGCTGTGTATTGTATTATTACCCATGCGAGTTGAAAGTGCAGGTGTGTAATCAGACCTTACAGCTTCTTGCCTACCGGTATCGTTGGAAGAAAGATGCACAAAGAAACTTCAAAACTGGTGGTTCTGCACAAAACACTAGCGCGCAACAAATCCTGAGAAAGGCCTTTTGGATCTTCCAGCGAAGTGCTGTCTTTCCCAAAGCCTACAAATTCGAAAATATAGCTACTATATAATAGCAGGACTTTTCATGCACGGACCCATACATTATTACATTGGGAGACTTCTGAATGTTAGATGCAATTCGAATTAATACATAGTCATGGTGAAGATTCAAAGATGATGAAAATCATGGTACAGTATTGTAAATTCAATGTGAGTGATAACATTTTAGCAGTTTACAGAATGATGAACTTTTGAATGTATGGAAGGTCCAACGTCGTTAGCTAAATCCTTGCATTGATTCACTTGTAAACGCAGTGGCCATCCAAATATGATTCGCACTTTTCAACTAAAGATGCTGTACAGCTGTACTGCTAGTCCTCTGAAGTCTTCTTGAAAGTTGTCACCTGAGCTGAAGCTGAACCCATCAAGTTTTTGTATGATATTTGCTGCAGTCACAAAAAACGCACGAGCTTGGCCTTCGACTGTTGCCGATGCTGGGTTTGCCATCACAAAAGTTTCAAGGCACAGAGCGAAATCACTGCTTCCCAAGCAGCCATCGACGCCCCCAGAAAGAAAACTGGTTATGAAATTACTGATGGGTAATCTTGCAGTTTCGTATACTCCAAACAAGGTAGCAGCAGTGAAGCACTTGAGCTGGTATAGAGAAATTGTATCCTTCACCGTTCTTGACCTAGCAGCTTCCCTATTTTCTTCCAGGCCGTAGTCAGAAAAACGGTAGATTGCATCTGCCCATAGCTGCGATGATAAGGCTGCCATCAACCCATAAATGGCGCTCTCTAGTCCAGAGAATATAGGAACATTGTTCCACGTTATAAACCCATGGAATTCTTTAATAAGCACATCATATTCAAGCCACCTAGTAATGTCTGAGAATATTTCAACAAAATCAGCCTGATTCGCTGATCCAGGTGCACTTTCCATCATAGTGGATTCAGGACTATCCTGTGATGCCTGATACCGTCTTGGGCTAAATATTGGCCGATTTTTTTTCGTCTTCTCTTCCAACAGCAAAGCTTGTAAAAGGTCGTCTTCTCGTCTTCTTTGTTGTCTCTGCCTTGCTGACAGTTTGATGAGCTGAGAAGGAATAGTAGCCACAATGACGCCCAGAATAGGCGGCAGGCCAAACCCAGCTAGAATAGGAACCGCCGCTGCTCTTGTGATAAAATAGTCAGTATCCGCCACTGCACCAGCAATAAATCCATCAACAGAAGCTTCATTTTTTACAGCTGTACTATTTGAATCGTTCCCTATACCTACGTTATCCAATCCTTGTTGAAGGAAACCTTTGGTCTTGAACTCAATACTTCCCAAAAATGTGATGGCTCCTCCAATGGAAGCAGCGATTCCTTCTCCCAGCGCAACACTAATGATATCTGTCGGTGATGTCGAAACAGCTGCATCAAACACGGTCGAAGAAATGGTTCCTAATTGTTCAATAGAATCTTCAAGTAATTCGGACCCTTCAGTGAGTAACGTCAATGATGCGTCATTCCCACTAGTCAAAGAAAACAAATCTCTAGAGAAAGCGCTTATCTCTTCAGTCAGCCGAGGTGAATCTTCAGAACCCATGGCCAGACTCAATATGACTCCCGCTGGTACCGTGATTGCGAGGGTAGACATAACAGTCATCTCGAAATCGGTTCGGTATTTCATCATCTCTTCGAAGGAGTTGGTTTCCTCTTCGACGTGTGGCAATTGTTTCCCTTGGCGATTACCTTTCATCGCATTGCCGATAGAGGTCAAGCCAAATATATCAGTCTTTGGTTTCGGTTCTCCCAAAACAAATAGCGAAGTGGAAGTCGGAGTTGGCAGTTTTCTTTTTAATGATTTTATACTCTGGTGCATAGGGCTAAATGCAAGAGTTACAACGCTTGTTGATAATGCCATTGCAGCTACAAGCCTCGATCTTCGTCTGCTGCTGTCATACTTCATTTTAGAGACCTAAAGTATGTGGTATGCGCAAGTGTGTATATTTAGCAGTGTCTCCTTGAAAATGGTGAATTGTGCAGAGTCAGTAAAAGAGCGAAAAGAATGACTATTGGCTGACGGCTCACTTGTCACCTTCAAGTAGGGTTGGGGGGGGAAGGGTTCGTTAAATATCAAAAAAGGAAAAGTGCGTTTCTTTCAGAAACCACAATGATGCTTCTTGACACTAAGTTTTTATTAAGGGAACTCGGGGGAAATATAAAACGTCCTTGTTAGCTCTTTCCCTCAGGAAGCTGGATCCAACAAACAATGAGGATGCTTCGTCAGCTTCGTCTACAGCAGTAGTTGTTTGTGTATTATTTACGCGTGTGTGTGTGTGTGGATCGTCGTTTTGTTCAGAAAAATCTATGGTGCAGCTCTTGCGGCGACTAATTACAAAATAATGGGCTTTAAAGTAACACCTTTACCATTTAACGGTCGTGCTATGCAACCCAGTGTGTTACTAGTGTGTTAGATAATAATACCAAAGCCACCACACAAAGAACCAAGAAAGAACGAATCTAGAACGTGAAACGCGAACATCACCAAGTTTCTTGAATCCTAATTTCCTGATCTAAAACAAAAAGGCAACAACAGGATCTCTCTAGGTCCCTTCCTTAAACCAGCTAGCAACTAGGATCACAGTTCGTGGTCCAGTCATCTTTCAGAGGATTGGGATAGTCAGGAGATGCATGGTTGGGATGGTTCATTTAGTATGTTATTCTATTTTTTGACGTCAGTACTCAAAGTGTCTTTTATTGCCTGCTGGTTAACAAAGCTGGTGAACATTATTGAGACCAAGAATGCCTCAGCTTTACCGTACACCGCCCATGTTACTGATTGTTTTCAGTATGCACGTTTCAATAATGTGTATGCTAGTGGCTAGTGTAGGTGTAAGTATTATGTTTGACTCAAATGGTGATCCTGTATAGCAGCTATAACACATATCCTCATCATTGTTTGGTTCTCAATGATATAGGACAAAACCCGAATAAATGGATATGTGTCATACGTCATACAGCATTCATTATTCAAAAACTTGTGCAGTGAATTTTAAAATAAATATCAGAAAGAAGGTCACCACAACTGTCGAAACTTCCATCCTCGTGATATATTCTTGCTGAGCCATTCACCCTGTTGCGCGTAAATCGTTTGAGCAAACTGAAAGATTTCAATGTCGATGGCGTTGGCAACAGCTATTGCATTCCATTCTTTTGTTTCATTCCCAAATAAATGGTGATCATTCAAATTTGACTTTTCCTGAATATGCTTGTTCACACAATTCATTCCTTCACTAGACCAGGTTCCCAAACCGTGAAACAAGTCAAACCGTCTCATACTCTCCTCAAAGTCTTCTGTAAGACCTAAAAGTGCTTTTTGCGAGATTATATCTTTCGCCAATTGAATATCAGTTTCTTGCAGAGGCCCTTGGACTTTTCTTGATAGGTACCTGGTCATCCAGTTATCTATTCGAAGTCCTTCATTTGTTGCAGTTGCATATTCGTATAGTGTCATATTTTTCAATTCTGGTCTATACATTCTTTCCCATTTTGCATTTCCAAGATAGTAGAATAAACTTATTGCTGTTTCAACGGGATGTCTCATCATTACGAATAGCCGCCCCTTATTTTGTTCGGTCAACAGCGTGCAGCCTTCGTGCAAGTAGGATGAAGTTACGACATCGACCAAGTTTTTCTCAGCGAGTCCGAAATCTTGTGCCCGAGATATTCCAGCAATAGTACTAGTATCAACATTGAAGACGTGGTTGATATATTTGTAAGATTCGGGCATGGCGATCTGATCTGCTCTGGTAAGGTGAAAGCATTCGGTAAATATTGCTTTCGTGGATGTACCCGCTGCTTTTGGGATGTGAAACTGAAAGATGAGATCTGTATCTTCCAATGGTTCTGTAAGATTTTTCAGAAGAGAGAGTGGATAGGAATCAAGCAATGGCCTATATCTATAGTCTCCTTTCAGCTGGTCCAGATTTTCCTTCTTTGCCTCCTGTTTCGACGAAGAATACTTGTCAATGTCTTTGTTAGGAATCCATCCATTGTTCATTTTCGATGTTTGAGTCCGCGTCCTATTCACTGCATAGTTTAAGTGATGGAAATCCAAATCTCTTTCTCTGATTGACGCGAGGGAAAAGAGACCAATAATGAATAGCAACGCTAGACCATGACTGCATTTTCTAGCAACAGAAGAAAATATAGTTTCGGAACGTTGCAATGGATATCTTCTCAAAGGATGGCTGCGATTCACAAATCGCTGTGCCCTGACCATCATAGAAAGCCAAGTTCAAAATATGAATTGAACTGGTCGCTTCGTTGCGCATGGAGAGTGCTCGTCTTGGGTCGTGGTGTTTCCGGTATGTGTTATCCCTTGTCGATGTTGCCTCGAAATCGTGTCATCGGTCATCGTGTCGTGCGTCCTCTTCTGTCCTCTAGTCCTGGTCTGGCGCCTGGCCTCGTGCGAGTGCGAAAGAGGGCGCGCGAGACAAGTTCTAAAAGATCAACATGTTGGACATCTTGCGGCTTCTTTGATAGAATTAGAGAGTACACATTTCAATCCTTGCGCCTGCAACTTTGATCAATCAAGCGGATGAATGCTCCTCTCCTATCACAATGGACGGAAAATTTGATTTCCGTGTGTTGCATTAATTATCTTTGACGGGTAAAAAAATTGTATACACAGGAGAAGGCAAACGTGGAATAAAAAATGAACTCAAACAAATATTAGGAAGACATTTTTGAGTGGCAATTTATAAACAATACAGCGCCACTTATGAATGCCTGGCTCGCTTGATTGAATGTGGCTTCTGTGGACAAAATGTGTATGCATTATCTCCCTTTTTATAGATTACATGATTGATGCGATCATACAACACATCTCATCACTAATAGTATTCAAGTATTCATTAATCAATTCCACTGTCAAATATATATCCCTTCATCATTGTATTCGAACTAGATGATGAGCCTTTACCCAAAAGTAGACAGTGGACAAAATGTGTATGCATTATCTTCCTTTTTATAGATTACATGATAGATGCGATCATACGACACATCTCATCACTAATAGTAATCACTAATAGTATCCAAGTATTCATTAATCAATTCCACTGTCAAATACATCCCTTCATCATTGTATTCAAACTAGATGATGAGTTTGACTTCAACCAAAAGTAGACTCTCCAGAATATTGCACATAAAGAAACCCGTCCTGCGAAAGAAAACGGTACAAATCAAATAAGATGATGCTGGTGATGGGGAAATAAGGAAAAAATCTTCCAAAACCTTTGACGTACCTCGTCTTTTTGCTCCTCATACACAGTGGACATCAAGGCAGCATTCGGTGGAATGGAATTCGAACAAAATAGGAAAAGTGCCTTTTCAGGTGCTAACTTAATTCTCTTGCGAATAACATAATGAAATTGCCCAACAGTCAAATCACTGGGAACTAAATACTTCTTCTTGTCGATATCTGGAATATCACTTCTATCTGCCTTTTCGCATATTACTGGAACACGATCGGGGTACTTGGAACGAATTCTTTCAGCTTCTGACTTTCTCTTCTCTGTTTTTCATGAAAGAAGGGTTAGCTCATTCGAATTGATTAGAAACAAATGAATTTCAAGATAAGAAATAGGTGTTTAATCATGGCAGTTCTGTGCAAACTCATTCCCAGAACAACCTGGCGTTCTTGAAGATGACCCGAATCTTTTATCTTCTATATAAGAACACGTTCGAAAGAAACTAGCAATCAACGCACCGCAACAAGGTCCATTCAAACGGCGAACAAACCTCTCTATTACGTACCAAGTGGGTGTTCTTCTTTGAACGATTTACTCATGATTGATTGATTGATTGATTATGTTTGTTTCAATAGCGTGTTCGTTGGCGTGTTTGGGTAGTGTGAGTGAATGTGTGTCAAGAGAATTGTATGTTCCTTGAAATTCTTGATGCGTGGATTGTGGATTTCTTCACCCACCCCCTCTCAACCAGCCCCCCTCCACTCTAGGATTTTGAATGGAGTTTCCCGCCCTGTCAACAAAACTGTGAGTATAAAGCTCGCTGTTCAAAACTAAGATACGAGTTTTGTAATACCTAAATAGCTACTACACCAATACCTTCAAACTACTGGCCTTCCTATTTTCAATTAGTACATAAGAAACAGCATATTCAATATATGGTACGCGATAGGTCTAGCTTCGTATCCTCATGATGCTTTATTTTAACTCACTCAGTCCGATGCTTTATTTTAAAACACAAAACAGTCCAAAACACTTGAACCTAAAACAT
>Ga0209712_10005250_pt1 | contig 10156 bp, 4 predicted proteins | sample ArcOceMetagenome_FD_187443 | JGI IMG/M metagenome (GOLD analysis project Ga0209712, IMG submission 187443) | Marine eukaryotic phytoplankton communities from Arctic Ocean - Arctic Ocean - Greenland ARC118M Metagenome (SPAdes) (version 2) | ecosystem: Environmental > Aquatic > Marine > Oceanic... | reverse complement strand
TATACTTTAAGGCACTTTTTCCTCTATCCTCAGCATCAGTATTTTTCATTGAATTTGGACACCACTTCGATTTACTCATGATTCCTTTTTCATCTACATTCTTAATCGCTACTTTCAATTCATCACACACAGCTCTATTCTCACCTGTGCAATCACAGCGATAAGGCATACTCCAACTTTTTGCAATAATATCACTACCAGTTGTTATTATGTCTGGCTCAAAAGAGTTTTTCTTAAAGACAATTGAATTTGCATTGTCCTCAATTGATTCAAAATGTTTAAAATCACTTAACTCTTTCTCTGTTTTATAACGCTCTCTAAGAATTGGGTTTCCGTCCACTTTACATATTTTGCCAGTGATTCCTTCCCATTGATATTCCAAAGGGGAAGGCAAGTAAATGCTTGCATATTGAAGTATTTCTCTAGCTTTATTTCCTAAACTTCTAATTTTTTGATCACATAATTTTTCAGATTCGGGAATTTCAGGAAAAGAACATACACAATTCATTTCCTTTGGAACTAATGAGTTTATCAATGTTCTTTGATCTGACATGATAGAAGGTATTTTCGAAATAGGCCGACAATGATTAAAATGTGGGGTAAACGCATACATTTCTCTTTCGCTCTCAGGAATATCTTTTCTAGATGATAAGTTTTTTAATTCCCTAGTTTCTGTATTTAGATAATGTCCCCATGCAGTTTCTTTATATTCATCAAATAAACCAGCCAAATGAAGTAGCTCATGAATAATTGTATCGCATTTTATATTAGCATTATACTCAACACTATTTGCTCTTCCATTTTCTTCTAGAATTCCAATTTTTACTGATGGAGGTCTTTTGTAATCGGGTAAGTTACTTGCTTCATGGTTAGAATATATTTTAAAGTTAAGCTGTCTGCCGCTTGGGTCCTTCATCAAATCCCCCATATTGTCGACACAAGCTTTTACACTATCTAACATGGTACTTTTATTAACAGTCGTATTGTCCTTTAAAACAAACGTTTTATCTTCAATATCGAGATTAAAAGCTACTTCATATAATTTATCGTTTACTCTATTTACGGTATAGTACTGTCTCATTCCATTTAAGATATTATCAACTTTTTTTGTCTCCCCAACTTTCAGTTCATCACATTGATTGATGTCTTCAAAGTTTGAGAAAAGATTTTTAATAGCACTGTAATCATCAATAGAATCTTTTTCTACACAGTAAACTTGTAACATCTTTTCTGGGTATACTTTAGATAATAATTCCGCAACATTATTTTCAAAGATTCTTTTTTTAAATTTAATTAAGTCACAATTATTTTTCTTACAATATGAATTGTCTTCAGGATCTTTTTCTTTGTATTTAAATTTCATATATTCTTTTACAAAACGGTGTAGACATTTTTCACTAGAATTTTTAATTTGATTCATATGCTTTTGAATTTCTTCATCATATTCAAATATATATTTTGAACTCCATCCGGATTTAACTTCATAGTCAGATGTACAAAAGTTTTGGGAGTAGACTAAGTTACTTATTTTTTCCTTAATCTCATTTGAAGCATTAGAATAATTAGAAGAATTTAGAATTTTTTCTTCTTTTGATCTTGCAAAAACTTCAGGCGTAAAGACCTGAAAAGTTATAAGAAATAATAGGCATAATTTATAGGTTATTTTCACCTACAAATTATACCTAAATTAGGTTCAGTTATAAACTGTGGATTATTTTTCTTATTAGTAGACTAAATTACTTGCAATTTTTATTGGTTTCTCAATTTTTAAACCGAGAGAACTAAAAGCAGTCGATATATCATGAGGTCTAATACTTGTTCCTCTATCCACATGTGTTTTAAGCATAAAACCCTTTCCAAAACATGGTGAAACTTCATTAATGACTTTCATCAATTCAGCATCATAACCGAGTTCTCCAATCGTGATTGATTTGATCTTTGGCTTCACATCTTTTTTAATAAACTTTTTATCTTTTTTAGAAAAACTCTCAATAAAAATTTCATTTTGTGAGTTTATAAGTTCAAGTGCTTTTGCATCATCTTCATTTTGGTCTTGAAAAGGAACAAAATAAGTAAATTCATCAACTGCATCTTGAATCGATTCAATTTTCGTATCTGTCTCTTTTACAGAATGAAAAAGAATTCCCGTTTCACTATGTTTTTGAAGTCTTTCTAAAATTTCATCTAAATCAGTCCATGCCTCAGGAACTCTTACATCAAAAAACTCTGACATTGAACTTATCCCAAGAGATAGCGCCGGTCCAAAGGCGATAAGAGGTCTCAGATTATATCCCTCAGTATAGAGAACAGTTATTTCAGATCTTTTAAAAATTCGCATGATAATTTTTTGAAGATCAAGGTGAGAAATAAAACTTAGAGGTCCAATTTTTGCAAATTCTATTCTATATCTAAAACCTACAAAAGTTCCTCTTCTCTCCCTTCTATCAACAATTTTAATACCTAGTTCTGGCGCTACATAAGGCTTATCTTCAATGGCATCAACTCTTTTTAGAAAGTCTTTTCTCTCAACAACCATCTCTTTTAAATCACAAGCAACACCACAATGATAACAAACAAGTTTTTTCTTATCGATATCAAATGTTTTCTCAAGAGCTTCTAGATTTGTATGGTGAACAATCATACCTGCAACTTTTCCACATGGTGGAGAAAGTCTATTCTTTGTTGCTTTAATCCATTCTCTTTTTAAAAATTTATCTTCGAGGCCAACATCAATATGATCCCAAGCAAGATGACCATCCATAGGAATCGTATTTAAATAAATATCAGGCTCAAGTTCTGCTTCATTCACAGCATCTAACCATTTATCATGATCAAAGGTTTCGTTCCATCCATCAAAGCGACAACCTTTTTCCCAAGCAAGATAAATGGCCTTACCAACTCTTCTATCTCCTCTCGAGACAATACCTTCAAGATGAGAAATTTTTGACCAATGTTTTCTAAAATTTAGTCCAAACTTCACAGCATAATCTTTTAAAAGATTTTGTTTTCTAATAATATCATCTAACTCAATCATTTTGGCCCATTGAAATGGCGTATGTGGCTTCGGGACAAATGATGATGCAGAAATAGTTATTGCTGGATTTTTAACGCCACATTTTCTTTGAGCGATTTGTTTTGCACGTAATCCTGTTTCCATGATCGCAATGACATCTTCATCTTCTTCTGTTGGAAGTCCAATCATAAAATAGAGCTTCATTTTAGTCCAACCACGAGAGAAAACATCCTCAGCAGTTTTCATCATATCTTCATCACGTATATTTTTATTTATGACTTTTCTCATTCGATCACTACCAGCTTCTGGTGCAAATGTAAGAGAGGAATTTTTAACTTCAGCCATTTTATCTAATACTCTCTCATCTAGTCCATAAGCTCTTAATGAAGAAATCCCTAAAGTAGAATTGTCTGCTGCTAGTTTATCAAGAAGTTCAACGACAAGTGGAGTAACAGCTGAATAATCTGCAGTCGAGAGGCATGTAAGAGAAGCCTCATCAAATCCACCATTTTTAATTCCATCCATTACGATTTTTATAACATCATCTGGTTTTCTTTCGCGAACAGGTCTATAAATCATTCCGGCCTGGCAAAACCTACAACCTTCAGTACAACCACGACTAAGCTCCACTGAGAACCGATCAAAAATAGCTGTCATATGTGGAATTGGTGATTTTGTTGGAAACGGATAATCTTTTAGGCTATCGACAAAGAATCTTTCAACACGATTCTTAATAATTCCATCAAATTCAGGCTTTGGTGCTGAAACATATTCCATTCCAGTCTTATCACAAATTTCCGTCTCATAAAAACTAGGAACGTAAATTCCTTTTTGCTTTGAAAGTTCAAAAAGGATTTCAGATCTTTTCATACCTGCTCTTCTTGAAACTCCTATGAATCTAGCTATCTTTGAAAAAATATGTTCTCCATCACCGATAACGAAAAAATCCATAAAAGGAGCTAAAGGCTCTGGATGTGTAGCACATGGGCCACCAGCAATTACAAATGGTTCATTTTCAGCTCTTTCTTCTTGATGTATTGTGATTCCGCCTAGGTTAAGCATATTTAAAATATTCGTGTAACTCATTTCATATTGAAGAGAAAACCCAACAATATCAAAATCACTCAGAGGTTTAAAATTCTCTAATGTAACAAGAGGAAGATCTCTGTCTCTCATTTCTTTTTCCATATCTATCCATGGACAAAATGCTCTTTCAGCACATATATCTTCGTTTTTATTTAGTTCTTCATAAAGAATTTTAAAACCTAAATGGCTCATTCCAATTTCGTATGTATCCGGAAAACAAAGAGCAACTCGGCCAACTACTTCATCCCATGATTTACGTACGATGAAATGCTCACCACCGATATATCTTGCTGGTTTTTGTAATTTATCTAAAAACGACGCATAAGGATTTTGCATCCAAGGCTCCTTTTGGGTTTATGACCAAATAATGGGAGGGAGTTGAACCCTCAATTTAAATTAAGTTGCTGATATTTATCAGGATCGTGTCTATTCGGCCAGAGTTTTCGAGACCTATGAAGAATATATAGGAGCAATTACTTTGTATAAAATGTTTTAATATATCGGTTTTTGATGATCTTAAATAAGTCTAAGTCTTCATTTTCATTAATATCATCAAGTTTAACATTATAATTATCTAGCTTATCAAGCTCTTCTTGGTTCTTTTTAGAGTTAATAGGTGTAACAGTATCCATTTTTGAATCAACTACACTTTTATTCGTTTTACTAGGAGAAGCTTTATTATCAACACTCGATTGAAAATCAGCATCAGTATTTTTCATTAATTGATTTATATCTAATTTCTTACCAGAAAGACTCTCAATCTTTTTAAATCCAGAATTTTGAAGAGAAGCCACTAGTCTTTTTGATCTTAGGACTAGTTCAGGTTTTGGAAAATTAGCTTCCATAAAACTTAAATCTAGATTTTCCGCGGCAGTAATTGGATTAAGTGTATTCTCGAAAGACTTCATTGTATTTCCAAGAGAGATATAGTCATTTGAATTAACTTTTCCAACCTTCATTTTATTTATAAAGCTGAGTTGCGCTGAAGTCATTTTAGTAAGATCTGGAATTCCTTTAAAGAGTTCGCTTTGAAGTTTTACATTTGTGACAAAGTTTCCACAGCTTCCCTTTTTTGCACATGTACAACTGGTAGAGAATTTAGTTCCGCTTATACAAAGTGGAACCATTGAATTATCAAAGACATTTGCACTTGCCTCTTCAATAAAAGTATCAAACGGATTTGACCATTTATGGGGAATTGAGAACACAACTTGTCCTCTCTCTTCTTCAATCATTTTATCTAGAATTTCGATATTTTTAATTGCTGATTTATTTTTATTTTTAGTTGTTTTAATATTCTCATCGGCCATAAAATAAGTCGCTAGATAAAAAAGGCCTCTTCTCATTGGATTTCGTTGAAGAACTGTTGTCATCTGAATTCCTTTTCTTATAAACTCAGGAAATAAAAATGCACCGACAACCCCAAGACCTAAACCCGTAAGGGCCGTAACTTCATTTGTTGTACTTGAAAAATCTTTACTCTTTTTTAATTCTTCATCAACATTAAATTCTTTTTTGTCTTCAGCATATGCATTATTAATAATCATATTCATTTTAATCGATTTCATTGCATCAACTAAAACAATAAGCGCAGAATGAACTTTTTCTTTTTGTGCTCGATCTAGACGATCATATTCAGTTTTTAGTTTTTCTTGATTAAATAATTTTTTCGCTGCCCTATCTGCATTTTCAGTTCCTAAATCAAAAGAAAGAGATTCTAGATCTAGCTCCATTATTGATGATAGTTTTTCTGATTCTGAAATAAATGTCTCTCTTGCATTATCTTGAATAAATTTTTCGTATGGGGAGTATGAGCCAGAACATTTTGGAGACTGGATTGTACCATCTGCATTATATGTTTCTGTACAAGTTGTTCCATCTCCCATATCAAATGTTTTAGTATTAGTATTAGTATTAGTATTAGTATTAGTATTAGTATTAGTATTAGTATTAGTATTAGTATTAGTATTAGTATTAGTATTAGTATTAGTATTAGTATTAGTATTAGTTCCTTTTAAACGTTCAGTATTTTTGTCATACTCTTCCTGACTCTGAGGTTCTAGTCCTGAAGATGTTCTCATCTCATTTAACTCATCAAGAGTTTTTCTCTTTCCTGATTGCGGGTCAACAGCTGTAATAAGTTCTATATTACTTTCATCTCCAGTAACTTTTCCAGCAACAACATCTGATTGTTGTTCAACTTGTTTTTCAACTTCATCGATAGTTTTATCTTTTGTTTCTTCACTCTTTACAAAATCAAAGCGAGGGCTACATTCTAGATCATGTCTAATGATCCAGTTAATATAATCAATTCCACATATATCTGACCCAAGTGATTTTCCATTATTCTGAGCAACTAAAAATTCATCTTTTTTTGCATCTGTAGACATTAATTCTAATAACTTTCCATCTTTTGTGATTTCTTCTGAAAAGTTTAAATTTGCCAATATTTTATCTAATGCTGGGACTATTTGAGCTGCATTCCTTACCGCACATACACAGTCCTTTTCACTCAAAACAGCTTGAACACTACAATTTGCTGCCATTGCTGCTGCACAATCATATGTAGTACAAACATCTACGGCAAGGGATGTCATTAATGATTTCGCTCTGTTATTTACAATCTTTTCTGTTTCTTCTTTTAAGCAACTTTGTGGTTGCCCCTCAATGATTTCGCTTATTCCTTCTCCATCTTTTTTCAAAGATGAAATATTGTCTGTAATTGCATTTGCAACTTTATCTCCGAGCTGCATTTGATTTATCAAATATGCTCCAGTTGCTCCTCCTGCAATTTGCGCCATTTTATTTCCACCTGCAGCTTTAGTAATATTTTTTGAAATAACACCGCCAACAACTGTCGTAACACCATTAACAACTGTTCCTACGACTTTAGATTTGGCAGTGTTAATAAGTGTTTTGGTCGTAAAAATCGTTTCAAATTTTGCGATACAAGCATTTGCTCCATTTTCAATATCCCCCTCAACTGCTTGTACAGTATTAGCATTAGCAGTTGTTTTTGCAGCACAACCTGTCGTTGCAATACCTGATTGAGTACATTTTTTCGCCTCACTAATCTGCTTATAACCACCCCATGCTCCCATAGCCGCACTCATACCAACATCAATGGCCGCCGATGCTCCAAAACCAATTTTTGATAATTTTAAAACTTCTAATTTTTTCTCAGTTGCATCTTTTTTTGCAATCATGATTTCTCTAAGAGCTTCAAGTTTATTTAATTGTCCATCAACTTTTGCTTTATCTGCATATTCTTTATCAAGTTTTCTAAGAGTTATAATATTTTGAATTTCTGCGTAAATATAGATGAGTCCTGCAATCTTATGAATCCAGTGAGTGATTCCTGCAGTATATGATTTTGGTTCTAATTGTTTCCCTGCAGGTGTTACTTCACACTTACTATCTAGAAGCGATAACGTTAATGTAAATATTAGAATCATATTTACAACTTCTTGCAAGAAGTCTGGATCATTTACCGTTTGGTCAAGTAGAGTACAGCCAAAAGTTCCTTTTTCACATGCATTTCGCATGATCATCTCTTTTGCCTTTGATTGAAATTTATCACCAACACCGGCATGAACATTTTGTATTTGAAATACAAGTATTAGTTGAAAAATGATAATTAAATTAACAATTCTTAGCATGGAGTCTCTTCTCTTATATTATTAAAGTCTTATTATAATCTATTTATAAAGTTTAAGTGAATTAAGAGATTATTTTGAAAGATAACTTAATCTTTGCCACCAAATTCGGGCATTTTGTTAAAAACCGCCTGATACTGATAAGACATAACGTCTATCTTCTTCCTCGCGATATCCATCATCTGATCCCTCGATTGCGTAAGTAGTTAAATCGAAAGCAATTGATTCGTTTCTAACACCAAGTCCCCCTGATCCCCAGCCATCACCAAAACCAAGCCTTACAAACATACGTCTTAGATAATCAAACTCTAGACCACCCATTATTTTTCGACTAGCTGGTACATCGTCATATCTATCTCCTGCATCTTTATATGACACTTCAAATTGAAGCCTAAATGTTCTTCCCAAATTTGGAGTTAGTGAAAATCCATACTCAACTGTTTGAGGGATTTTTTCTGGGGTTCCACCTAATTCTTCATCATACCAATCTGTATTCGAAGAATTTCTAATAACACCTGAAAATGTTGGAAGCCAAGTGAATGGAAGTGTTATTCTCACTCCCCCTGTAACATGAGTCATTGAACCTTTTTTATAATCAACATCTGCATCAATTGATAAAGCCTCATTACTAGCAAAGTCTTTTTGTAATTCTTTTCTAGTAAGATACACACCACTTGCTCCAAACTTTATAATTCCACCAAATAAAGATGCACTTAAAGCGAGTACAGGCCCATAATCGGTTCTTTCAGCAATTTCAAATTCTGAAGTTAAATCTTTTAACCTTGCTCGATTTTTTTGAACATACATATAGCCTACTGAAATTCCACGGTAGGTTAAATTTGGAAAAACCTGAAATCTTGAATGTGATAAATGTCCTGGATTCTCTGCATGTAATGTTCTTAAATCCGCTGGTTTGAAAGCTTTTGAATAATTACCAACAGCATCAGTAAACGCACCATCATTTGTTACGTCTAGAAAACCATTATTTGTTTCAAGATGAAGATTCGTTAAATGAAATTGAAGTCCTCTAACAGTACCTAGCCCCGCAGGATTATAAAATGCAGCTCCACTATCATCGACTTTACTCATATAAGAATTTCCCATTGCAAGCGCTCTTGCAGAGGTTACTAATTCTGGAGATACTGCATCTTCAAAAGGAATAATTGCATGTGCAAGACCTGTGTACAGAAATATAAATAATATATAAAACTTCATAGTTAACCTTTAATTCCCACTTTATCTTATCAAATTTTAGTTATTTTTGATTCGATGGGAAAACACTACCATCCAGCAGATAAAGTCATTCCAAAGTTTTGAAATACTTTTTCCTCAGTATGACTCCAGGCAATTTTTTGCATTGCAAGCTCTAACTTGAGCTTAAAACTGTGGGATCCAAGGACAATTCCTCCATGAGCTCCAATGATATTTTTTGCCGTATACTCGATCGAATCACTAGCGAGCCCCGAGTCCCCTTTAACTGCCCCTTCAAAACTATAATTACTTATTGATATTCCATCATAAATTAAAAGAATTGGACTTAACCTATAGCCATGAATAATCGCGTAATCTCTTACATCTGATTTTAAATCAATAGTAAATACTTGATCGAAAGTATCTCTCTCACTTCCCATGGCAAGTGTAAAAGCGAGTGAATGCCCCTCTGTTGCAGCTTTAGCAGGAGTTCCAATTAATTGAATTTTCAAGCCAACCATACTTGAAGATTCTTTTGGAACTTTGATAAATAAATCTGCACTCTCAGAAACTCCAACAGCAAAATATAATTGCTCTTCGGTGACCTTACCCATTAGCAGCGCATTTTGAGTAGAGTTATTTGAAAAATCTAGTACACCATTACTAAAACCAGTACTTTGATATTCTAACTCAGCCCCCCCTCCAATACTTTCAGGAGTCATCATTCGATTAATTGGAACCTTGATTCTTTGCGCGCAACTTACAAATATAAAAATTGAAAAATATAAAACTATTTTCATCTTACTTATTTTATACATTTTCATTTTTTAAACACGCTATGGAAGAATTAACCTCAAATTAAACGTTCAGTATTTATGACAATATTTTTGGGCAATTTTTTCCAATTAAGAAGAAATTCAGTCCTCTAAACAAATCTTATTCGCAAACTTAAGTACCCAATTTAACTTAAAGAATTAATAAATGTTAAAAAAGCTAAATTAAACCTCATTACTCAATTAAAATATTCTTAATATAGATAGCTAAATATTCGAAAAGATAGTGATATTTAAACTCAAAAGGTGGATTTGAAAAAGATTTACAACCTTCTATTAATATTATTCTTAATTACGTCATGTAATTTTGAAAGTGCTGACGATTCGTCAGGTGGTGGTTTATTCAAAAATCACAAAGAAGCCATAAATATTTTTAC
>Ga0209712_10005245_pt1 | contig 10163 bp, 7 predicted proteins | sample ArcOceMetagenome_FD_187443 | JGI IMG/M metagenome (GOLD analysis project Ga0209712, IMG submission 187443) | Marine eukaryotic phytoplankton communities from Arctic Ocean - Arctic Ocean - Greenland ARC118M Metagenome (SPAdes) (version 2) | ecosystem: Environmental > Aquatic > Marine > Oceanic... | reverse complement strand
TACGGATAAGTAACACTAACGTTATAGCTAACCGAGAAAGATCCGCCGGGGCTAATATCGGTAACCACGTTCATTTGGCCATAAATAATTAAATCTATTGGTGAGCCTGCCCCATCCGTTGTAACCAAGGCTGGTGTATCGTCACTAACCGTGCTTGGGCCGCTTACAGCTCCTGAGATTCCGGTTGTTGATATAAAACTAAGTTGCCCATTATCTGTACCTGTCACCTGTATCTGAACGGATGCATTGCTCAGTAAACTGGAAATTTGTAATTGCCCGGTCATGATGTTTCCATCGCTTAAATCGCAGTCACCACTTACGTTGCTACTTATATCAATGATACAAGATGAACCCGATGCGGGTGAAATGCTACCAAAGTTAAGCCCCGCGGCGGTCGGCGTTATTGCCTGCATGGCAAAGAGGGGTAAAGGCCTAGCAGCAACTTCAAAGGGCACCGCAATAAGTAAAACAACAAAAATTCTAGTTCGCATTCCTAAAGATCACTCTGTTATTAATTGTTGGCTAAATAAACTACCAACATCACAAAGCCAAGTGTACTAAATTACCATCGCTTATCAAGGCATAGCTGAACGCTTAATTTCCATCGGGCTATGTGAAGATTAAGTCTGTATTAATACTACTTTGGTTAACTATTGTTTTCTCGTTTATGTGCCGTCTAAATCAATCAGCAAGATAGTTTTTTTAATATTCCGAGTTTAAACATGAAATTACCAACAACCCTAGCAAAAATGCTAAATAGTCCAGAATGAACAAACAGCTTTTTTATGTCAATCAAGTTTAAATGAGTCGATACTTATGAAAGCTCTTATACTTGGTTATTAAGATACATACTTAGGTATAAACTTTAATTATGAAGCTTAATTTCTTTGTAGCATTATATGCAGGTATCTAGTTGCTGTTTGATTTCCTAATCGATAGAAATAAGAATGCTTTTTAAGTTGCACAACATTTTTCTAAAGTCTGTTTAGGGCTTGCCGATACGTTTATTGAAAGAAAATCGGCTTAGTTGATAATATCTAAGTTAAAGATTGATTAACTGTTGCCGATAGAAATTATGAAGTTTATAAGGTGCAGTAAATACCAGTTTGATATCTACCTAGTTATTCTGGCTAATGTTTTCTCAGCTGTTGCCGATATAATTTTTGAAGTTCAAATGGGCTTTGCCAAATTGAGCGACACATTTAACTAATTTAAGGAATTCTATAGTGAATTTAAATAAAAAACTTATCGTATTAGCCTTGGCATCGACTGTTTCTATTTCAGCCTCAGCGGCAGTAGAAACATTTACTGCATCAGTAACTGCACTAACAGAGCCAACAATAGTGAATGGCACTCCCATAGTGTTTGGAACGATGGGCCTAGCAGTTGGTTCAGCATGTGTAATGGATAACGCAGGAGGTGTTACCGGCGATTGTGATGCGACGGATGTTAACATAGCAGTCGGTGGAATAACGATTTCAAACTTAATAACATCAAGTAACATATCAATTACCGTTGCTACTGGTGTCGGTGCGAATGTTACTTATACCCCAGTTTATGACATTGCAGGTGCTGTCGCTGCAGTATCTGATGCTCCAGCTGATATAGCTCAAAGTGTTACAGTCGCCGCTGGCGATGCTGATATTGTCCTGACTAACTTTGGTACCATGTCGGTTGATACGACATTAGACGCCGGTATCGCCTATACCGCCGACTACAACGTAACAGTTGTATTCGAATAAGTTCTGATTTCGGAAAATAACAAGCGGCTATATGCCGCTTGTTTTGTTTATAGAACATTGTTTATACCTTTGAATTTTATTGGGTTATTTTGTATTACACACTTTCACATTGCTTAGTAAGTGGTAGTATATTGAACACGTGCTAGTTTTGATTAGGTGTACCCCTCGCAATGTCCTTTAAAGCCCTTATTTTAGTCATTCTATTTGTCACATTTACCCAGCAGGCTGAGGCTAACCTGGCCTTGTCAAAATTTCGTTTGTATTTTGACCAGAATAATCGCACTGACTCCCTGCAATTACGTAATCCTAGCTCTACCGCCATAAACTATAAGTTAACACTCGGCCTTATGGCGATGACAGAAGAGGGCACATTGCACAAAGTTGAAGAGGATCCCCAGTCTGCCATTGCCTTGCTACGCTATTCACCGAAGCGGGGCACTATTGAGGCCGGCGGGAATCAGGCTCTTAGATTTGCCTTGCGTAAACCTGCGGGTTTAGCGGACGGTGAATATAGAGCTCATTTGACAATAAGCAGCACTGCCAAAACAGCGGATAGCGTTAATGTAAACCTTAACCCAACACTGAGTTACAGCATACCAATTATAGTACGCCACGGCAGAGTCGAGGCCACGACAGAATTACTTGAACCTAACTTGGTGATGCGCTCGGGTATCCCCCATATTGAATTCTGGCAGACCCGTCAGGGCAACCGTTCAATCTTCGGTAATTTCATCATCTCCGATGAACAGGGCAATGAACTGGGCTTGTTAAACAACTCGGCTGTATACCAACCATTAGAAAAGCGCAAAGTGACAATTGGGCTAAATGACATGGTAAAAGGCAAGGTGCTAATTGAATTTAAGGAAATAGCTGCATTTGGTGGTGAACTGTCAGCCACAACTGAGATAGAGCTCAAATAAGATGATGGCCAGCTTGGTTAAACAAGCTTTTTTTATTGTTGCAGTCATGGCGTACTTGTTGTTTTCGAGCCCTCTGCTGGCAGCTAACTGTGAAAACCTCGATGATTGGAGCATGGCGGCGATCGAAGAAGAGGCCTTGCTGATCAGCTTGTTACGGGTAAACGGCCGTCCCGTGTCTGGAGGAGTTGAGGTCTATACCTATAAAAACACTTATCTCATACCAGTCACGGCCCTAAATCAGCTGCTACAGCTAGGCTGGGCAATAGACAATAAAACACCCCGCCTAGCTTCATCTGCAAATGAGGAAATTACCGACTTATGTTCCTTTTCAATTATGCTGCCCCGCTCACAGGGCCAAAGTACACTATTTTGGGCTCAAGATGATTATGATATCTATATCGATATCGCGGCACTACCCAATATGTTCGGCGGTAGCGCGGAATACAAATTCAATTTATTGCAGTTGGATATTGTCTCAAACGCGGAATTCCCCGGCTTAGGTTCAGCTTCTGCCATTCCTGATTTGTTGGCCAGAGGCACCGTAATCCCTGACAGGATTATTGCCGATCGATATCGCCCTCTCACCCCCGCTCTGGTAAATTACCGCCTTACCGGTGATTACGACTCGGAGCAGTCTGACGGCGGACTGCAGGTTAGCGGCAACGCTTTTTTTGATGTGGCCAACCATGCCATGGAACTAAGGGTCAATTCGAGTGATAACAATACCCAGCAATTTTTACGCTTTAGTAAAAATTTGGATATCAGCGGAGATGAGGGAGCCAAAAACTTATTGCGTTATGAAGTTGGTGACATTCAGCTGCAAAGTGATGAATTGATTCATCGTTCTACCCAAGCCCTTGGCGTATCGATTTTTAACTTTGACCCCAGTTATTCCCGCTCGTTTTCTCAAGTCACCATTGAAGAAACCGTGTTGCCCGGTTGGCGGGCACAATTGTTTCGCAATAACCAATTTTTACAAGAGCGTTTTAGTGATGAACAGAACAGAGTGGTATTTGAACAAGTCGATACCTTTCATGGCACTAATCTATTTGAAATAAAACTTTACGGGCCGGAAGGGCAAAAGGAAGTAAGAAATCAAACTATCAACGTAGGCAAGGAGCAACTGACCCCCGGAACAATCAATTATTCTTTTAATGTGTCGGACGCCGGTAAACGCTTTATTGATTTGGATAACCCAGAGGCCCGTTATGATCAAAATCTGTCTGCCCTGCTATCCTATGGACTAAGTCAAAATATTACTATCGAAGCGTCGATGCATTCAGTACGTGGGCTAGGTCAGCAGCAAGATTATGCTTCGTCCGCCCTGTACGTGAATTTTGCCAACGCTGCACTTAAAACCCAATGGGTTAAAGACCTTGACGCGGGCAATGCCTTATTTTTCGGCTTAAATGCCAACATTGCCAAGACGCTAAGAACCAATTTCAGTGCTCGCTATTTCGATGGTTTTGAGAGCGCCGCCTATCCGGAAAACCGTGATATTCAAGCCGAGATCCAGCTGCGCTTAAATGGTCGAGTTTCATGGTGGGAGGGTGTTAACTGGAGTAGCTCCATACAGCATCGCTCATTCAACGAGAGAGAGGACTCAAATGTTGTCTCCCTGTCAGTGAGCAAAAACTTGGTGGGCGGTACCCTATCCTCAACCCTTGCCTATCAGGATGCCTTGCGTCATCGCGTATTTTGGTCAAAAAATGTGTCAGGCTGGCAAATTTCTAACTCCCTAGAATGGTTACCCGAGGACGAGCAGGAAATACTCAGTTATTACTCTGTTATCCGCTGGCCCCAGCAATATTCTACCTATAATCAAAGCCGAATAGAGTACCGAGCTGACCGTGAAGACAAGATGTTATTTACGCATCTATTCAATTGGCGCCAAGATGCATTTAATTTTCAGTTCGGCGGCTCAATAAGTGATGGTGGTGAGTGGACCGTTAATCTGGGTATTAGTGGTGATATAGAGTACGACATGTTTGAGCAACAGTATAATGCCTATCGCCCCAGAGGCAGCGTGTCTAATATCCACGCGCTAGCTTACCTAGACAATAATCGCAATTCAATTTTCGATGTGGGCGACGATACGTTGAGTGATGTTGTAATGAGTGGAAACGGTCACTGGCGTGAACGTCGAACCGATTCCCAAGGTCTTATGCAGCTTCCTACCGGCTCTAGGACTCAGAGAATACAAATAGATGAGGCTAGCCTACCTGACCCTTATATGGTTGCCGTCGACAAACTTGTTCAGGTTAATACCCATCGAGGAGGAATAAGTTGGGTGCAGCTTCCCGTTGTGACCGTTAATGATGTGGAAGGAGCTATCTATCGTTCGGTCAAAAACAGCACAAGGGGTGTAAGCAGTTTAGTTGTGCAACTTCTTGACGCAGAGCTTGAGGTGGTGGCCGAAACTCAAACAGAAATAGATGGTTATTTCTTTTTTAGTAGGATACCACCCGGTCAATATACCTTGCAGCTGGATGCCCAATATCTTGAAAGTAATGATTTAACCATTACCAACTTACCTGAATTTATTGATGCGCCACTGGAAGGTGACTCAATAAGGCTCAATGATTTAGTGTTGATTGACCGCTCGCCATCGCCACAGTTGGCTGCAGAGACAATTAAGAAAGCACCGATAACAGCAGAGCCAATCAATCAAGCATCGTTGCCAGCAAAGCCGGTCGAGAAAGCACAGCTAATCGAGAAAACACCGTTGGCAACAGAACAAAGCTTGAAGCCCGCCACTGTTGAAATAGATGCATTTTATGTGCAGCTTGGAGCCTTTAAAAATCCAGCTACTATCACAGAGGTACTTAAATCTCTTCCTAAAGCGGAATATGACTTTAAGATCTTTAGAAATAGTCTGACTGATCTAAGTTATTTGGTGATGGGAGGCTATGCCAGTGAGTGGGAGGCCAGGCTGGCTGTAGACATGATCAAGAAACGTCCCGAATTCTCTGGTGCCTATGTTAGCAAAGGCTCTCGATATTTTTCTTCAGGATGGAGTGTGGAACGTGATTTGTCGGCTGTGGACACGTATAAGGATAAAGATAAGTTTAAGGAAGAGTTTAAGGACATGGATATCGCTGAGAGTTTGTTGCTTAGTCATCAAGTCGTAGAGGATGCCCAAAGCAATAGTTATTTTTGTCAACTGGCGTCCTATAGCTCTTTAACCTCAATTACCGCTGATGTGTTGAATGCCGAACCAGTAGTGCATATAGTTCGTCGGCAGGTCAATAACAAACGCTTTTTCACAATATATACGGGGCCAGTGACTAATCCGATTGAATGCCAAAAGCCATCTGTGCGTCAGTTAAGCCCGAATCTACCGTTTGCCCTTAGCATCGAAACGTTGCGTGCCCAGTTAATAAAAAGTTCTTAAAAACACCTTTCAATACAATTTGAGTTCTTAAATCCAAGGCATCAACTTAGTATATCGTTCGACATTTGAAATGCCGGAAACATAGAGTTCTAGAGTCGATTATGGTTCGTTTCTGTGGATTTTAATGCCATTAATGCAAGAGCAATTAATGGCCTAGTAAATCAATGATAACCTTCTAAAATAATGTTTCTTTAAGACATGGTTTTGGAAACACGACTCGTCTTAATCAGTGTTCACGTTATATTGCAGTGTTTATTTTTTATTTGTTAGTTTGAAGTTAGGTCTGCTCACCAACTTAAAAATATACGTTAGTTGGCTGCAGTTCTATTTGTTGGACAGGAAAAAAATTTAAACGAGGCTTAACCTTTTACTAAATTAACCTCATTTTTTAAATCACTATTTAATAGGGCATCACTTACCTTGGCAGGCAAAAATCCTTGAGCTGAAGCTACAACTGCTTTGGACTCCATGCCTACTATGCGTGCATTCACTAACACACCTCCCAAATGTTTGGTCAGTGTGCCAACTAACACATATTTTATTGGTAAGTCAGGTTGCAAGTCTAAAAAATCACGGCTCAGTACAAAGTCGCCCGACTCTGTTACGCGCATATTATCAGTGGTTTTAAAATCTATCACTGGAATACCAAATTTATGTATTTCATGAATAAAGCTTTCGGCAATCTGGTTACCTAATAAATTTGATGTTACAAAATCGCTGTCTAGAAATACAAAACTACTAACGGCCATTGGAGTCGACGAACCCACAGATTGAAGGTTACCCACAAGATCCTGCATGATCCCACGCACATAATGATTTATATTTCGAACCTTGGGGGCAACATTTTGCTGAAGCGCTTCACTGCTAACTGATTTTCTTACGCCATTCAGTCCTTGGTAGTACTTCTGGAAACTAGCGCTGGCTTCTAATGGTGACATAGTGGCAGCTGATTCAGAATGCATTAAATAGGCTTGGCTTTCTTCTTCATATTGCTGTGCTTCAGTAATCTCATCGGACTGATAATTGAATAAGCCACTATCAAAGGTACTGCATCCGCAAAGTGTCACACTCATCAATAAGGCCGGCTTAGTTAGTCTCATTTTGCTCTCCTAGTATCCGTTTCGATAAATTTGGTTGTTTTTGAGCGTTACTTTTGACGAACTCCACATCGCATCATTTGGTACATAATCTGTTGCCGCTGCAAGGACAATATTTTCTGGAACTTGTATCAGCCTAATGTTCACCATGGTGCTGTTTTCTTGCATCGTATAGGTACCGGTTAAGAAATAGTCTGCAGAGATGGTGGGATTAAGTTCATCCACTTGTCTGCTCAACATTTTATCCGCCTGTTCGCTAATTTTTATATTTGGCATAGTTTTATATTCTATGACTTTTAAGCCAGCCTGTGTAGCGAAGGTCATTAAGCTTTCTTGAATTTGCAGACCTAATGCCAAGTGGGAAGGCAAAGACTCGCCGCTAGCATGCATAGTAGGTAATATTGTGCCGACAGCGACCGTGTTAGTAGTGTCAATAAATTGAGAGGTGCTTAATAGCTGCCTAGCGAGCTTTTCTACATGGCTATGCAGAGAGTTTGATGGATGAGCGTTTGAGGCGCTCACACCAGCTAAATCATTATCATCACCCAGCAAATCAGTCATGGCACAGCTAGAGGCCAGTGCTCCAATCAGGATCATTAAGCATAAAGTTCGCATAGTGTTTATATCTTTAGTTAAAGCTTTGTTTGTTATCAGCAATATAAGTGCCAATGATGGCACTGAGTAATGCTTATTTTTATCGAGGAGGGTAGGTTATAAAAACAAGTTGCTAGAATTGTTTTTATAATACCTAAGTCACGTTCAAGGACTTAATTATTGTTCGACGAAATGTTTTTGTTACCTAACCCCTCTTATAGATAACTATATTATTTGGAATATTTATGAGCCTGATTAATCTGTATACCTCTTTACACAAGTTACTTGATAAAAGCATAGCGTTTGAGGGGCTCGCGCCATTGTTACTCAGGTTGTATTTGGCCCCTGTGATGATCCAAGGAGGTTGGACTAAATACCAAGGCTTTGAAGGAATTGTAGATTGGTTTGGTAATGCTGACTATGGTTTAGGTTTACCTTTCCCTTTTGTTCTGGCATTTCTTGCTACTGCTGCTGAATTGGTTGGCGGCATATTTTTACTAATTGGTTTAGCAACCCGCTGGGTAAGCATTCCCTTGATGGTGACTATGTTAGTTGCAGCATTTTCAGTGCATTGGCCAAACGGTTGGGCAGCGATAGCTGATGCCAGTAGTTGGATGTCAGATGGCACTATTATGCTCAACGAAGCGGTAATGAATGCGCCAGATAGATTGGCAGATGCTAAAGGTATTCTGCAACAGCATGGAAATTATGAGTGGCTTACATCAAGCGGCAAATTTGTGGTGCTTAATAACGGAATTGAATTCGCTATGACCTATTTCATTATGTTGTTTTCATTGTTTTTTACTGGCGGTGGTAAGTACACCAGCATAGATTTCTTTTTAGCGAAAAAATTTATCGATAAAACATAAAAAAACATCGGCGCGCAAGCGCGTTTTTTATTAGGATAGCGCCAATATTATTATTTATGGATAACAAAATGCAGGCGCTAGATTTATTACTTAACCGCGGCTCTCAACCTCGACTACAAGCTCCAGCACCAGATGGCGAAGCACTAGAAAATATTAAACAAGCTGCTTTGCGTGCCCCAGACCATGCTTGCCTATCACCATGGAAGTTTGTTGTTTGTCAAAATCAAGGATTAACACGCCTAGGTGAGGTATTTCAACAAGCTGCTATTGCTACCCATAAAAGCGAGAAAGAAATAGAACGCGCACCGCAATTACCTTTTCGCGCGCCGATGGTAATGGTGGCGATAGCCAAATTTATTGAACATGACAAAGTACCATGGGTTGAACAAGTCGCCTCAGCATCTTGCGCTGTGAGCGCGATGCAAATGGCCGCAGTGGCCCAAGGTTTTGGCGGTGTCTGGCGTACTGGATTTTTTGCAACGGATCCAACCGTAAAAAAAGCCTTTGATTTATCTGAGCAAGACGAAATCGTCGGTTTTCTTTATTTAGGCTCGTCTGTACTTAAACGACTGCCTAAGCCTCAAAAAGACAGCGCGGAGTTTTTTGTAGATTGGGATTAAGAGATAAAAGCGTTTGAACCACAGAGGACACAGAGGCTTCGCTGCACAGAGAAAAGTGGTTAGATTGTTAAATGAAAAAAGTTAAGACGCCACGTAGCTATAGTATTTAGCCCAACCTAAGCATCGTTCTATCTTTTTTTACCTCCTTTTCCTCTGTGGTGAATCATCTTTTTTTTTAGCTTTTAACTCAAAGTACTGTGGTGTGTATCTTAGTTTGGCGCAAGTTTAACTTGGTTCCTTCCAGCATCTTTAGCCACATAAAGGGCCAAATCGGCTCTTTCAATCATGTTGATTAAACTGTCATCGGCCCTTTTTTGTGCCACACCAAATGAAGCGGTAACTGGCGGTATTCTTTCCCCAGTGCGTTTGTTACTAAAAGGCACTGAGGCTAATTTTATTCTAATATTTTCGGCAACAGATTGTGCTTGTTCAAGTTTAAAGCGTGGACACAATAGGCCGAACTCTTCTCCACCTAGTCGCACAGGGATTACCGGATCTTTACATTCTTTTTTGAGTAACTGACCAATAAACTTAAGGATCTGGTCGCCCATTAAGTGGCCATGTGTGTCATTAAATACTTTGAATTTATCCACATCCATCATGATCAGCGTAATATCATCGGTATGGTTTTCGTCATCAACAAACTGATTGTAAATAGCTTCGAAGACTCGCCTATTATACAAGCCAGTGAGAGGATCTGTACTTGCTTCTCTTTTACTATTTTCGAGTTCAGCTTTCAACTTTTTAATTTCAGATTGAGCAGCTGATAGTTGTCCTTGAAATTCTTCATTTGCAGAACATATTGCATTTGCATTAGCACTTAAGCTATTCAAAACTGGCGCAATGGCATCATCCATTCCATGGCTACCAAGCTCAGTTAAGTTTTCCATCAACGCTTGTGAGTAATCGTTTGTTTGTTGGGCTGTG
>Ga0209712_10005244_pt1 | contig 10164 bp, 9 predicted proteins | sample ArcOceMetagenome_FD_187443 | JGI IMG/M metagenome (GOLD analysis project Ga0209712, IMG submission 187443) | Marine eukaryotic phytoplankton communities from Arctic Ocean - Arctic Ocean - Greenland ARC118M Metagenome (SPAdes) (version 2) | ecosystem: Environmental > Aquatic > Marine > Oceanic... | reverse complement strand
GAATAAGAGTAATATTTATAAAAGAGATGCAGTTCAAACACCAACCTTCAATTTCCAAATTGCAATGTAATCACATGCAGATTTTCCCAAGATATCGTAATTTTGCTCTTTGTCATGTAAACCAGAGGGAAGTTTCCTTCGACCTTCTTCCTAATTGCGAAATAATCATCCAACACTACTATACAATATACAACACAAAGAAAGATACATTGACTTTTGAGGTTTTGCCCTAATCCCTAACCTTCTTGAAACCGCTTGAATAAATATCATATTTATAATGTTGGCAAGAAGACGATGACAACAAAAGTGAATGGTTCGTGGTCTATAAGCTATAATTACTACTTTCCTTGCCATTACTTCTGCCAACCAGTATCCATTTCATGGATTGGCATCTGCTTTTTATTACCTGTTTGTTTGCAGAGGCTCGGGGATTCTTGCATCATTTATGTATAAATTTGCAAGTCTTACTCTAATACAAGGCATTGCTTTATACCCATTGATAAAGTGATGTGAATTGCATTCCTTAAATGGCTGCAAGGATTGAATTCCTCGTGAGGTTGTATTCATCCTCCGAGATCAATTCCTTGATACTTTCCAGTTCTCTCAGCCTCGTAGCAGCCGTACTCTCTCCTCTACCCGTGACTGCAGGTGCTGCATTCACTTCGATCCAATCCACTTCCAAGGTTGCATTCAATAGTGGTGCAGCTACAGGAATTATAGTAATTGGCTCCTCGTTCACGCCTGTCACAGTACACTCAATGGAATCATATGTTTTTGTGTAAAAGCCCCATACATGATTCGCGTGAAAAGTTATATTTGAAAGCTTCCTACCTTCTTCTGTTAGAACTTTTTCTAGATCTTCAACAATCTTCTCTCCTTCATTTCGGACTGATCTGTAAGAAAATATCATTGCAAATGATGCAACAACCCACATCACAATTATCACGAGCTTGGAAACATTTAGCTTCACTAGAGCTATCGTAATCATAATGATTACCAATAGAAGGTAAAATCCAAAATAGAAGATCCTGATCGCCGCTATCTTCCTCAGTGCTATGAGGGGTTTGAGAGCGCCATCGACATTATTGCAGAAGGCTTCCCATTCACTGCTGGACATGATGTTCCCACTCAAAGCCGAAGGCATTGATCTATCGATAGTAGCGACTCCAGTGGGAGTTGTTACAATTGCTATGCGGCAGCTGGTAGCAGTCGCCATGGACATGATGCGGATTTTGACAGCTTTTCACGATCACTATATAAATTATAAGAAACACTTTAGCATTCCCGATTCGATTGAATTGAATGCGAAGCTCTTAAAAGATCTCTATCCTAAAGCTTTCGCATTCAATACATTGAATTGCCAATCCCTAATTGATGAGGCTAGTGTAATAGCCTTTATATTGCCCAATGGCCTATAGTTAGTTTGAAGTTACCATAATGTGGTTTCTGAAAGAAAATAGACGTTTTGAAGTTATAACAAGTCATATGACTTGGTTATAAGTAGTAATGTCATAATGAGAAGGCATTGCATTCATTATTAATAAATGAGAAGCCTTTAATAAATTCAAAGAATAGTAGGTTTATAAATTAAAATTTAGTAAGAAGAGTACTAAATACACACACCTCTTTTCAAACGATGGCATCTCCCTTTGACTTTTACATCTGCCCAGATTGTGGAATTGATGTCAACATAGTTGAAGATGATGAAAAGCTTGAAAGAGATGATAAAAAGAAGCCGCCTGATCTGCGGACACCGACAGATCTGCGAACATCACGAAAGTACTTCATCAGCGAAACTACCTTGAGGCGTGATATATTAGATTACGATTCAATCGAGAAGCTTAACCAACGCCATAGCACATCCGAGGGGAATCTTTCCCCTTTATCTCCAATTACTTTGCCTCCGTATTCCATGGAAAAAGCCGGCATTCCAACTGTTGCGAAGTATTACGCGTATATCCATCCACCGCCCGATCTATCAGATTTATTTGATTATGACGCGATTCTCCATACATGTATGTTGAAAAGGAATGACACCTTGCACTATCCTGGTCAGGAAGAAGAAGAAGAAGAAGACCATTCTACTCGTCTCAATATCCTCCGGCAGTATAGGCACCTTGCAACCTCCAACTTCGCAGTTTTTGGTGGATTTGCATATTTTGATAAGAATTACAAACTTTTGCGCGTCAACGCATTGTCCATGCAAAAAACAGACGATTATAGGCTTCATCTTAGTGGCCCGTATGAGCCGGCAGATGAGGTGTCAAAGACGATGGTTGATATGGGCCGTTCTGACCCCATTTTGCTCAAATTAGTCCAGGAGGCGGGCTTCGTTTCTAAGGTACGTTGATGTGATTGTGCACTATGCGTTTCCGGATCTTTTCGCACTAAACTTACATTATCTCTCCACATCCGAGCTCAGTCATTTGTTCGTCCTGGAGAAACGTTCAAAGGCAAATACGTTGTGAGCAAAAAGCTCTCTGCACACGGTAAGTCGCAAAGTGCCAACTCACATCATGCAATTCCAACGACGGCATGTTGCTCAGCTTTGCCATTTGTTTGACATATTATCACAAAAGGTGCCTTCGTTTATCATAGAGACAACGGAACTTCTATGGTCTACGTTGTGGCTAGAAATGCCCGGATTACTTTAGATGGTGCGTCTAGTATATTTGATGAGATGGAAAACTATTATGAAATCGACTCGTTGAATAAATCTAACCATATCACGCTTTATATGGATCTCCCACCAGACAAGGAAACAAATTGCTTCCATAGTCTAGCTGACAGCCACTACACCATTCCTCTTGTCGATAAATTCGAGTTCTCAAAGGTATTTGTTCTTCATGATGACTTCGATGAATGCATCGAAAGAGTGCTGCGGTTTGTGCAGCAGAAAGAGAAACCAACACCCGACAATATTGACAGATTCCCCCTCCTGCATCAAGCATTGAAAGCGCAGCGTCCATTAGACGATATCAAGAGCATCGTTAAGACATTTGGATTCGACGATAAGAAGGACAAGTTCGGGTGGAGCGCGCTGCATTATGCCTGCAGGTTTAATGCAGATAATTTTGAGCTCATAGCATGGTTGCTATCGAAAGACGCCTTGAACACTGCCGATCATCTTGGTAGATATCCTCTCCATCTGGCGTGTGATAGTTCTCCTTCGTCTGAAGTAGTGAGCTTCTTGCTGCATGTATCGAAGTGCAACGGTGATCATCTCGTGAGCCGGCCAACATCGATTTTGAAGCGATTGCCTCTTCACATTGCGTGCAGTGCAGGTGCTTCTGCGGCTGTGATCGAGGTATTACTGAAAGCGGATGGAATCGTTGCACAGAAAGGAAGCAGAACGAATCGTGTCAATGCTAACTTTGACCTCATTCGCTATGAATGCGACAAGATTGATGGTGACAATAGACGTGTATTGAAGATGATTGCTGAATGGAAAGCCGCCAGTAGTAGTGATAAAGATGATTCTGTCGAGGCGAAGAAGAGCAGTCTCAGTGAGATGACGCTTGTTGGAAGGACAGCGTTGCACTTGGCCATCAACAAGAGACTGCCACCAGAGACCATTAAGATGTTGCTGAGCGGTGATAACACGATTGTCAACAAATGGTACCGTGGTATGTTACCACTTCACATGGCGATTATGAATCATTACGGAGAAGATACAATAAAATTGCTCGTGGATAAGGACAAGGAGGGAACTACGTTGATGGATGATCTTCAGTTCACCAATTCTCCTTCTGTCGGGTTGAACTCAGTTTCAAAGGTTTCAAATAGATTAGTAGGAGAAACTCAAGATGAAGTAAAGCCATTGAGATCTCGTACACTCAAAGCCAATAATTCAGAATATGATTTTATCTGGAATGCCAATCCACAGTGTTTATATTCCAAGCCATCGTCAGATGATCAGTTGGATACAGTAGAGACTGCTGTGAGTAAATTCTCTCACCGCTCTTTGACGGGATTTACAAAACATCTACACGGTATCAGGGCTTTACATTTGTGTTTCCTTACGAGATCGATGAGTGCGGCAAGGCTGCTCTTGCAAAGGGAAATGCTTACCAAGATGAAACTGGAAGACAAGGAATCATACGCATCGGTCATTAATCAACAGACAGGAAGGACATCATTGCATATGGCCTGTGCGATCAATTGTGAACTTGATATTATAAAGCTGCTTTGTGAGGCCGATCCTAAACGAAGCACAATCACGATGCGCGACGATGATGACTCGATTCCTTTGCATCTAGCTTGTGGTCACAAAGACGCGCGGTATGAGGTTGTGAAGGAGCTGTTGAAGTCAGGTCAAGTTGGACAGCCGGAGATGGTAGATCGCCTGAACAGAAACCCTCTCGCTAGAGCTGTTCAAGCCAATGCCCCTGTTAAAGTCCTTGCAGTGTTACTGGAGCCCATGAATGTAGACGTGGATCGTTTGGATGATAGACTTATAGCAATGTTAGCAGGAAGGATAAAAAAAGATGGAACTCTTCAGACAGCGGTAATTTTGATCATGGCGCAAAGAATACCCTTTGCTTTGCTGCTACTACAACTTACAGTGAATCTGTTAGCTGCGGTTACATTTTGTATTCATGTTGAGTTAATGTTCGATCACAATGAGCACTTGTGGACGGAAATTGTCCTTATATGCTGTTTGGTACTTTTGTTCGCTCGTGAATTGATTCAGATTGCGAGCCAACAGCTGAACTACATATTTGATGTACAGAATTTCTTTGAGTTAGCAAACATGATCTTTCTTGGACTATCTGTGAAGTCGTATAAATGGGATCTTTACAAAACCTCATTCATTGATCCGATTCCAGGAGAGAAGTTTGATGTGGATTTTGATAGGAGGACTCTTCTGATGGTTACAGCAATTCTGCTGATTGCTAACTTTATATTTTCATTGAGAAGTGCATTTCTTCCATTCGCAAGGTAAGCACATTAATTGGTCACTTTTGAGTGTGTGCGTATCCGACTTCGAATACCTGTATACTTAGCACACTGCTTTTACTTGAACAGGTTTGTTGGGGGTTTGCGAATCATCTTTTTGACACTGTTACCTTTCTTCATCGTGGCAGGCGCTATTTTAATATCCTTCAGTTTCACCTATAGAATTGCATTCAAAATTAGCAACAGTAGTCAACTCCAAGAAATTAAGGACCTTGATGATTATGAAGACTTCAAGGATTCGTTGAGGTATCAGTGTATACATTCTTACGATCTTTGTTTGACGAAAACGCTCCAAGCATTTTTCAGTGGAGGGGATGTAGAAAGCTGGCTTGATGTCGTCTTTGGAGTCGTCGCAATCATCATTGTAAGCCTCTTTTATGTACAAACGACACGATGCATGTATTCTTTTCGCAGCTAACTCACTGAATCTTGTAATTTACCAACCAATAGCTGCTCAATGTGGTAATTGCAATCGTTTCAGACGCGTGGGAGGATGCCAGAGATCGCGCAACGGACATCTATTGGAGAGGAAGGATTGCTTTCTTGTCCGAAACGAGTGTCGTGATCCAAGCTCCTCAGAAATGGCGGCTGTTGAGCTTCATCAACTCTTGTTTCAAATCATTGTTCGAGCGCATTGACAACATGAAACGCATTTCTCTCGAGGAACCAAATTTTGATTGGTCGAAAGACTATCCCTATTGCCTTGTGACCAACAAGCTTGAATACGACAACCCCGATCACTACCTCCAGGAGGCAGACGCCGGAGAAATCAAGAATATAAAGACATTTAAATCTGATCTTCGCTGGTTGAAAGATTCCATCATTGTCCAACGCCATCGATCTGCTGTGTCAATGGCTAAAGATGCCAACGAAGAAGTTCAAAATCTGCCAATTGTGAAGATTACGTGGTTGTACGCATGTCTTTGGTGTAAATGGTTCTGGCTAACTGGATGGTACGCTGTATGCCTTGTGATCGGGTTACCGTGTTTTGGCATATGGTGGCCTCGGCCATTCCGCAAGTATATCTTGTCGTTTGGAAACTTGTTAAAAGACGGAGAAAACGAAGACGAAAGGAATAAAGATAATGACTCAAAGCTGCTTAGGGAAGAAATGAAGAAACATGCCTACAGGATCGAGGCAGTAGAGGGTACAAACGAATTCATCGACGACAAGAAAAAACAAGCAGAGAAAGACATTGTTAGGACGAGCAGCAGCATACAGAGCCGAGCCTCGCTCCGTCGAAAAAATTAAAGGATGAACGTGTTTAGTGGTGCCAAAGAGTACAACTAAACAATTGAAAATATTTTATAAGATTATGTTCTAAAGACGATCGTCAAATACTTCTCAACTTTGGGTAATTCACAATCATCCCACTCTGATGAGACAACTTTTCCATCATCGGGCGTCCAAAACCTCTGCCGATCTCAAGCAATCGTCAACCTTGACATCATCTGTCGCCAACCGAGTCAAGTCCTTGCGAAAGGAAACTCAAGATCTTTTTCATTCACACTATTCCGTGATACTGTACGTTAAATATGGGCACTTTCCAATATTCACAAACCCAAATTCACAAGATTAGTAGCGTAGACGTACTTGTGGACATAGACGTAAATTAGATGGAATAATCTGGGTATCGTTACACGTACACGCACCCTATGATCAATTGATGCATTTTATTTCAAAACAAATCTTTCGAAGCGGTATTGAATCTGTAGTAGATAAACAAACATAAATCTTAACCAACCTGAACCTAAACGCAATTCGTACTATCCATCATTGGCCAAAATGGGAAGAATCCTTATCTCTCCTTTCTTCTTTTTTGTGAATTCGTCCACAATTGTGATCGTCGCGGTGCAATGCTGTTTGGAGGTAGAATACGCTTTGTTCGGTACCGTTACGGCTAGAGTGCCGAACAACAGCATTGCAAGCTACCTTAAGATGGGATATCCCCTCTATCATTTTACATATTGTGCGGCAGTTGTAGGAGTACGTGTAGAATGTGATAAAATAGCGAAAGATCAGATGGGTATTGCAATGCAAGCATTGTGTAATAATATGTTCGAAAGAAACAAATGAAGAGAAGAAGGCATGAAAGAAGGAGGACACCGTCGCGAGGCCCCGTACAGTAACAATTAACAACAATGACGTTCCTCAGATTAAATCCAATATTGCAATACATGATGACAAAGTGATAACCTGCATCTTCAATCTGCAAATTATTTAACAACTTTACTAACTCCTAACTTCAAACTGGCTTGCTGCAACCTTATTTCCAACAAATTTGCAATTTTTCTGTAATGGAACTTGTTCTCATCGGTAGTATCCTGACAAAGGTTGGAAGTTACGGGGGGATTGGGTAAAGTTGGCCAGGATCATTCTGACACTCTGCAGTGGAAACATATCCATGGTTCAAACCTTGTTTGGTAAAGACTTGCTCAACATCTCTGAGCCACAAATCATCATCGCACTTGTACTCTGCAGCGTGGTGGTGCTGCTGGTATGCTTATTCTACCATTTTCCAAACCGAAAGACATCATCGTTTGGGATGCCCAATCGAATCCGAACCCCTTTGTTTGTAAAAGTGGGACTGGGGAACTTACCGAAAATAGCGGTAGCAAAGAGACCCATCACGCCCATCATTACCTTCCCTATAAGCGTGTGTGAGCAAGAGGACACTCCTAGCCTTGAAGAAATTTGTCTTTTTCACCATTAGGATTATCGCGTTCGGTATAATAAAGGATGGCGGAGAAAAGGATCCACAGTAACACAGAACTGAAGGCTGTTACCCCCAAAATATCCACATTATCGCGAATAACGTCATCAAAGATAGTGAAAGCTGTGGTGTACTTCCGAGCCTTACAAGGCGAAGGAAGTTGACAATAGCAGACATTAGTAGACATTATTGAGTTGTCCGCAGAAGAGGTAAGCATTTGGGCAGAAAAGACAATATCGATCCAATAAGGGGCAACTGACAAAAGATCAACAAGAGGCGAGAATCTTGTTGAGTAGGTAAACCTTCCGCCCAGATCTTTACCACTGTAGATAGGTAGCACACAATCTACAAAGAAAATACAACCAAACGACAATATAAACTTCAGGAATACGGAAAGGCGTTCAAAGGACGAATCGCAAACCAAGAAACACTTACCAATTATAAAGACAATGACAGAAACCAATTCAAAAAGATCGAACGCTATAATATGAACTGATGAAGTACTGAAACCGACAGAAACTGTGTCATATTCCCGATTCGGTTGATTGAATGCGAAGCTCTTAGAAGATCTCTATCATAATGCTTTCGCATTCAATACATATTTGATATTTGAATTGCTAGTCCCTAATTGACAGGGCTAGTGTAATAGCCTATATTTCCCAATGGCCTATAGTTACCGTGTCGGGATATATCAGCTACTTGTACTGAGAAGTCGTTAAGTAAATTCAGAATGGTCTTGCAACTCAAGATGTGAATGCAACAACACCAACACCGATCACCTTCCACTTCCGCTCTGTTATGGTGCAGCAGGGGGCAGCTTCAAAGAAATTGAATCCATCCCAAAGAACTGCCGATTCTTGTGGAGTACATGCTTTGGCCTGGTGGTGGTGTGTGAAGCCCTGACCGACGCAGTCAATTTTAATCCGAGTGAACATGGCCACCTACCATCATTCGAGTTAAAAATTGAAAGGCGAATCAAGATGTTCTTTCTCATCCCGACTCTTATGCTCCGAAATCTGACAACCAATCCTAATCAGGCTAACATTGGCAAGTGTATCAAGGCCCGGTTGAACCGTTGGGTGCACCATGAATGGGACACATGGATTAGTTGCCGAATTCGAAATGGACATTGTCTCGGTTGGCAATACTGATAGCAGCAACTTCGGATCCAAAAGGGACCCAAAGGAAGCCAATTACCACAAGGCTACCGACCTCATCAAAACTGGCCAACACCGTCGTGCACGTCAGGCAATCTTGTCGACAGGGTGTAGCGACCCTACGCTACCTCATATTCAGGAGCAGATGGGTGCTAAATTTCCAAAAAGGAAAAAACCAATCAGCACACCCAACCATGAACACTTCCATGCACCTCATGCGAAGGTGGATAGATCTATCTTCCGGGAGACCCTAAAAAAACTTAAGCCCAAGACATCACCCAGTCTTGGCTGCTTGCGGAATGAGCATCTTACGGCACTCCTATACACCGATAGATCTCAAGCTCCACCCTCCACACTGAATGCCTTCGACAAACTTCATCAGCTATGCAATGAAATAGTCGTGGGCAGCCTTCCATGGTATTTTTATATTGCATGGACAGCGACATCCCTGAGCGCAGTGAACAAAATCGACCCAGCGAGTTTAGCGGAAGGGGACATTATGGATTGCAGACCAGTGGCGATGGGGAACACTTTGCGAAAAGCAGTAACACATGCACTGTTTGACCATTTTCTGCAAGATATAATTGCTGAGACAAAACCCACACAGTTTGGATGCAGGGAGAAGGCCTGTGGATCGTAGATGATTTTTGCAATATCATTAATCCTCGAGGCATGCCCCGATTTCGTTTGCATGGCACTAGATTTAAAGAATGCCTACAACGAAATCAGCAGAGAGGATTTCCTGGAGGAAGTATGGCGACGCCGGTCCCTACAACCTCTATGGTATTACCTGTGGCGCACAAAGTGCATTAATGGTTACGTCGGACTAGGGAGTAGCCCATGCGGCACATCTCGCAACAATTGGCTTGACACTCAATCTGTCAAAGACCAAATGCTACATCAACGAGCAATACTGGACACCACAATACCATACACTCCGAGGAGATATCGCCGAGGGCTTCAATTCTAATGCAACAACAGGAGAACGATTAAGAGGTCTTTGCGTTTACAGGGTTCCCGACGGCGAAGACAGCTTCATCGAGACATTCTTAAAAAATAAAGGAGACAAGATATGCTTAGACTTTCGGCTGGTTGGCGAGCGAATGAATCCCCAGACCATCACATCTCCCGAACTACCGTCCCGCCAATGCCTGTGGCAATTGAATCTCTGATGCCTACAGTTCAAAGGCAACTACTGGTGTAGACATGTCCCTGGCAGATTTACCAAGTCTTTTAGCAGACAAATCGACTTGGAAATTGACAACATCACACTGCTCGCAACAGGGGTTGATAACAGAGACCCTTCATTGTCAACCTTCACAAAAGAAAGGATCA
>Ga0209712_10005241_pt1 | contig 10166 bp, 12 predicted proteins | sample ArcOceMetagenome_FD_187443 | JGI IMG/M metagenome (GOLD analysis project Ga0209712, IMG submission 187443) | Marine eukaryotic phytoplankton communities from Arctic Ocean - Arctic Ocean - Greenland ARC118M Metagenome (SPAdes) (version 2) | ecosystem: Environmental > Aquatic > Marine > Oceanic... | reverse complement strand
TTGGCACAGGAAGCCATTGACAAGTTTGGTTACTGAGTACCGAAATATGGGGCGACCAAATACTGGAGGGGAGGAAACTTCAAATCCTACGTAATTGAATAAGTTTTCAGCACACTTCTTTTATTTTCATCTCTCAAACTATTTTCGAAGTCTTTCAAAATGACTTCAAATGACAGATGCTTCAAGATCATAATTTACCGGTAGAATACCAGTATATTATGATGTTAGATGTTTTTCATGGGAAAGGTGAGTCGTGCCTTTTTTCTTTCTTGTCGTCTTCTATCCAAAAAAGAAACAAAAGCCAATACCCAATACTATGATGTGAGTCGCCACTTAATCAGCCGGGAATAAAGTCTTGGCGAAGGAACACAACCTTACTGTTGGCCACTCCAAATTTTGATTTCACAGCAATGTTCAAACGCAGGAAAAATCGCAAAGGGAAAGCTCCATTAAAACCGCCCGGCTCTACGTGTATCATCAGATCAAGCCCACAAACAAAGCGTTCTCTGCATGGAATTCGTGTAGGATTGAGAACAAAAAACGCAAGCACGTCCCCTCTACCTGAAGACCTTATGTCGTTGGACACTCATCATTCCACCCCCCGAGCTAAAGGCAAGCACATGATCAAGCAAGCAAGCGCCAATGTTTTCCACCGCTTTGACCAGCGAATGAAGAAGAACGCCAACAAAGATAAAGATTCATTTTGCTTGCCCTTCAGTATTGATTTCTTAAGTTTACTTTTACCCAGCGAAAATACATCTTGCACGGCCGACAGCGCATCTGTTTCAGCCTCTACATCAGGCAAAGAAGACAAAGACACGGCCATCCCGAGTGGAGCTTTTAGCGTAATAAGTGGCCAAACAACGATGGCAAAAGATAGAGTTCAAGAGACGATCAGTTCCTCGGTTAACATTGAATACTCCTTCAATAGCAGTCCAAGATCAGTGGGCGCCTTTTCAGCTTTCGATGATATCCCTGTGAACGTTGACTTTGTGCTGGAGAGCACCGAGGACGAATTAGCAATATTTGCAAAGAGCTGCATTAGGTCAGGGCGATACCGTGACACAATTGATATCTATGAATGCGTACTTGATCACTACAGTAAAAAAGACAAAGATAATCGCTTAGTCATCTCCGCCCTTCACAATCTTGGAATTGTTCATACATGGAATGGAAACTACTCAAAAGCTCTAGTATACTGCAACGCAGCAATGAAAGCAAGACGAAGGAAGTTTGGTAACGGCCATTTACAAGTTGCGTCTTCATTTCAAGAGCTTGGTATTATTCATTATGCTAGAGAAGACTTTAATAAAGCACTCGGTGCGTTACGCGAAGCCTTACAAATCTGCTCCAAAGAGCCTGTCCCTCAAGGGTCAGAGAGTAGAATACCAAGCATTTTGAACAACATAGCTTGCATTCATTTTTCAATGGGAAAGCTCGCAGCCAGCCTGTCAACACTTGAAGAATGTCTAAACCTACAAAGAAGATCCATGGGATCAGTTGTCGGAACCAGAGTTGATAGAGCACTATTCAATATTTCCATTGTCCTCACGAACGCAGCGACTGTGACCGCTAAACAAGGTGACTGTTGCCGCGCAGCATCAATGATGGAGGAAGGACTCGTTGTTCAGCAATCTGTGCTACCAGATGACCACCGAGCAGTCTCATCAGTGTCCAAATCTCTATCATACATTGAAGGAACCGATAAATCTTCGAATTTGATCGGGGATAAACTGAGAATACACGTTGATAATCTTGGTCCACATCAAACCATCGGTCAGAGAATGCGGAATGGATGTGTAGATGTCACGAAGAAAGTTACCAATGACTTTGACTTACCCGAGGACATGCATTTTTTATGCGCTGAAATGCTTTCACTTGGGCCTTTGACGACGCCATCAAACGGAGATGATCGAGTCCAACGAAACATGAATATTGAGAGATTGCCACATGCACTGTTAGCAGAAGGAAACTCAAAACGGCACTGTAGCTGGGTCGACATTAGCAAAAGCAGAGTCAGCACTAAAGAGCAAGACTTCAATTTTGTTGAGATCGCACGAAAAACTTCAACCTACATTAAGGTATGTCATTGTAAATGCGCACACAACTTTTTGGTGTCATTGCTACTAGTTATCAGGAAACTCAGAAATTGTCCTATTTCTCTTAAGCGAAAGGAAGTATACAAAGCCACCAGCCTCCTTGAGAGCATCAGACGCAGTCATAAAACCAAATGCGGAGATGTTACTTATATCCTTGCTGCGATCAGTTTCATGTTAGGCCTAGTTCATCTATATACTGCAAAATACGATCACGCGTTAGAAAATTTTCGAGAATCCTACAAGATAAGGGCATCCGCATTAGATTCCGATCATGTTGATGTTTTGGTAAGTTGATTAATGCAAATGCACAGCTGCGTCATTCCCTTCTATTCTAACTCAATACGCGTGGAAAATCCCTCAGGCATCTCTCACAATGATTGCAATAACAATGCTCGCCTTAAAAGACTACGATGGCGCTCATACAAAGTTGGAAAAAGTTCTACGGCTCACAAGGAAAAAATATGGATACGACGACGAAAGGGTGGCAATTGTTTTGAATAACATAGGGCTTTGTCATTATGAGCTTGGTGGTTTGCTAACTTCTCTAAAAACATTTGAAGAAGCTGTCGAAATTCTCAGAGAAGTAACAAAGCAACCGATCGAAGCCACCATCCTTATTCAAATCACAATTATGCTGGGTCGAAGCTTGAATAATCTAGCTTATATCCGATTCAAACGGAAGGAATATGCAGATGCAATTGTTGCTTTAGAAGAAGCTTTGACGTTCCAACGGCGTATATTTGGAAAAAGCCATGTCGTTGTAAAGAACACGGTTGAGTCATTAGCACTGTGTATGGCAAAAGCCAATTGCGAAAATGAAGAAAATAAGGACAAATTGAAATTGGACCATATGACAGAAATGTACGTTGAAATGCTCGTCTCCTATTAATCATTGTCAGATTAGTGTATTAAATAATATAGAAAGGATTGATACAATACCTCGATTCATCACAGTGCATTCGCCGCATGATTTGAACGCCTCTTTAGATCCGAATATTCCTCATTTTCATCACGCTGTTGCTGCTGAATAGGACCCAGTTCATGTTCTGGAACCTTTGAATAAGCGAGGTCGCTATCATCATCATTGTCCTTCTTTGAAATATACTTCCAGCACACTGTCAAAAGAATAGGAGAAGAGGCAGTCATCAAACCAATAATGAGCCACATAAGCTTACTATTGCGTTCCCCTTCTTCTGGGCAGTACTTTTGCAAAAGGTATCCACTTAGCATTCCTACTGGGAGCTTGGCAAGGAATAACGGGGCACTAGATAGAGCCATATAGGTGCCTTCTCTGCCTTCCTTGGCAATGCTACAAGTGTAGTCATACAATCTTGGACTCCAGATTGCCTCTCCAATTGAAAGTACAACGACAAAGATCACACACGCTGGAATGCTTGTAGATAAGCTAAGGACAAAGACAGATGCAGCACTAATATAACATCCGTGATGTATCATGAGTAGAGGGTCAATGTCGGTAGTGTATGCAGTTATCAATGGCACCATGATCATGATCAAGAAAGGATTTATACTATAAATGGTCCCTTTTGCTACATTCTCACCGAATTCGCGAAGCATATACTTTGGAAGAGTTGCATCTAGGTGTCTAAAGATCATTCGCACGTTCAGGGTAACCATGATGACGAGCAGAAATCTCCAAAAGGTTCGTGAATGTATGGTCTCTTTGATAATTTCATACATGGATGCTTTCTCTGGTTCAAATGCCTGGACTCTGTGTGGATCATTACAATTGCCTTCACTTTCCCCTGACTCGCATACCTTAATTTCCTTTACAGAGATTGTAACAATGCATGCTAAGACATTAGTCACAATCCCAAGCAGGACAATCAGCCTGTATCCCGTCAAAGACCACTCTACTTCTTCCCCATTGGCATAGGCCTCCTCTAACATTCTTTGCTCATCTTCACCACGGTCACTCTTATACAAAATTGTGCAGTAGTCTACCAATGGTCCACTAAGCAGAGCTGCAAAGTTCATAATGACATAAAAGAGTCCAAAATTGAAACCACGATTCTTTTCTGTACTGTATCTCCGAATTCCAATAACGAGAACGGGTATCCCTAGACAACCTCCAAGCGAGAGAAGGGCGATCGCTATCATCAGGGTCATCCTTGATGTAGTATTAAAAATCATGCATTTCGCAATGAATTGAATGACGAATCCAATTCGAAGCGATGCAGCGACTCCAAGATTGTCTACAATGACACCGGTGAGCAAACCGAATAGAGTCACTAAAGCACCCCAAATACCATATATTGTTCCAGCTGACATATCAGAATAACCAAAATCTGCGGTCAAAAAGAGAGTAAACACGAGACTGAATGAAAAGTATGAAAAGCTATCGAGGAATTTTAGCAAAAAACATTTGTAAAGCTCCGATGGCGACCCTCTAATGGATTGGAAGCCTTCAAGCACTTTGTGTGTTATCTGTGTGAATAGAGCCATAATTGTGGATGATGTTGAACTGCTCTTGTTCTGCGCCTTGTCAAGCACTTTTGTAGATATGAAGTGTTCTTTCAATGCCTGCATACTTTTGTACGGTATGATGCTTCTTAGTATTAGCAGAGATAGGAAAAAGGCCGTTGAAGGAAGTCTCCTATCCCCAAACCCCAAGCGAGCAAGGAGTTTGTTTGGTGCAGTTTCTTTTACTTGCTACGGTACCATATTTTACTCCTCTTTTTTCTAAAACATTTCAAGCCGCGCGTCGTGTGACACTCAAAAAACAACACCATCATGCCGGCTCGCTCGATGTGTCTTTTGTAAAATCTCCCTCCGACCTCAATGCAAATCCAGAGCTAAATTTGTTGATTTGATCAGCAGTCAGCAGTCAGCAGCCAGCAGCATCAACCGTAATTGAATGACTTCACCAGATGAATTCCCCGAAGCTCTTAGAGGAGATACCGGAGGACAAACTACAACGATTCTGGCGTATGGGTCCCTCCTCTCGGAACAATCGGCGCGTCTAACCTTTCCCGAACTGACAAGATTTCGATTGGTGCGGGTCCGGGGGTTGCGTCGCGTGTTTGCCCATCCACATTTATTCCTCCTTGGGCGAGGTCTTATTCGTCCCTCTGATCCCAATCTTCGATTAGCGTCGCTATCGGCGGAGGAGATTGAAATAACGTCAGACTTTACAAGTCCCGCAGAGGAGGCGGTGGGTTTCGTTGCTGCGGCATTTGATGTACATCTCGACGATACTCAACGGGCCGCCTTTGTGGAGCGAGAACGGACATATTGTATAGCCAAAGTTCCGTATTACGATATTGACTCAGATTATGTTGCTCTGCCCAAGGGACGTGGTGTTATTTGTCTTGCTGGTAGCGATGGTGGTGTACTCTCAAGCATACTTGAACCTGTAATCTCGCAGCTAAAAGACGCGGGCAGATCTGTGTGGCACTGGGAGCGAGATTCGGGTCTCCTTCCTGCTGATATATACCTGAGACATTGTCTACTAGCAGTTAAAAAGGCAGGTCGTGTCGCGGAAGCATCGTTTTTGGAAGAGACATTTCTCGCCGATCGACGGACGTCGTTGGCGGCATATCTAGAAAGAGATGATAATATGAAAAGGGTAATGATGGCGGTACCCCCAGAAGATCTAATGGAGCGATTCAATGGATGATTTTTAATTAGACAAGATTTATTTTGACATTATCTCCTCTCAAATATTGTCAGACATTCAATATGTCTCGTCTGAGGGAATAGGTCTAAGGCTGTATGGAGGTAATTTCATACCCGGCCCCGACAAGTCCTTTGGCGTCCCTTTCTCAAGCATTTGAAATGTTATAATAACAAATGATTTAAAGGAGTTTCTTTTAATGAGGAGAAGACTTTGAACTTGGGATGTTTTGACTTTTGACGTTCAAGTTTGAAGTTGTGAAGTACAAGTTCAAGTTTGAAAGTAACCATTTTGAATTTTGAATTTTTATTTTCCAAAAATTTTGGCGCGGAGGATGGACAAACGACTAAAAACCATCTGTCAAAAAATGTTCCGCAACCACGCCTTGCAAGCTTGCGATTGGGCGCAAGCATGTCACATAAACTGCTTTGACACCTTCTGTAGTTGTAGCTAACTAGATAGCGGTAATTCCTTCTACACACCTTCTTGTTGATACATACTGCTTTTGCTGTACTCGTCACAACAAAACAACAAGAGATCAAATGCACGTATTATTCAAAATTCTTTTTGGCAAGGCACAGGATGCTTTCATCCGTATTCGCTATGGCCGTGAAGAAAACACCACGCAGAACTCCTTCTACTCCATTCAAGATATAGACTTCAAGAATAATGTGATCTCGATGGAAAGGTTCAGAGGAAAAGTTCTTCTAGTCATCAATGTGGCATCGAAATGAGCTTTAACAATGACAAATTATACCCAACTACCAAAAGTAATAGAAGCATATTCGTCCCGAGGCTTTGAAGTACTTGCTTTCCCATGTAATCAGTTTAACTATGGAGAGAAGGTGTGTGACATAACATTGAATTTGGATTCGATTCGTGTTTGCTTTGATAGCGTTTAGGCTCACGTTGTTATTCAAATTCATACTGCAAAATCCAATATATTACAGGGATCGGGAGAGAAAAGTAGAAAAATCTTTGACTGCAAGAAGGACATTGTATGGTTTGAGAATGGGGAAGTCAACGGCGCAAACACAAGAGAAATCTTCAGTTTCTTAAAGCGCGAGCTCCCCGGTAGGGATGGGTCCAATAACATTAGGTGGAACTTTTCAAAGTTCCTCATTGATTCGGAAGGAAAACCGTACAAGCGCTACGGACCTACTGTCGAGCCAAATGGCATGGTGGAAGGAATAGAATACCTTTTGACACTGAAAGAAACGAAAGAGGCCCAAGAGAAAGCTATGCAGATGGAAGAACAAGTTAAAGAACTTACGAAGAAAGCAAAAATCGCAGCAAAGGAAGCCTCTGGAGAGGAGAAGAAAGCTTCGAGAGAAGGAAGGTTGCAAAAAAAGGCCAGTGAAAGAAAATTTGTTCAGGAAACTAGATTAAATGAAGCCGAAGAAAAGATTAGGGAGATGGAGAAGCAAATTGAGGAGTCTGAACAAAGGGCCAAAAACGCGCGTAGGGAAAGAATAAGATGTATTGAAGAAGGATCGGAGCTAGATAATGCCACCCAATAGGTGTTGAAGAAGGTAGAAGGTTCTAGTCACGCACTGCTCTTTTAGGACCTTTGCCGCCTGTCCACAAAGTTCAAACGTTTTGTTCGTATTATTTGAAAGGAAAGATTCCTTAGAATGACAAAAATCCTCGCCAACCAAGTTTGCAAAGATATTGTACTGGGTTGGAAGATTTTTTGATATCAATGTTGTTGAAGTCTGTCTTTGATTGGGGTTTGGTATAATTACTCATGAAAAGACGCCTTCATCCAACATTGTAGGATTATTCCTGGATTATAACGCAAAGAAGGTGCGGTGCAGAAATCATTTTGTTCGTTCCAATAAGCAGTATAACATATTATCATAAATTATCTCGCGATTACAGCTCTAAACTAGTAGCCTCGGAAGTTCCAATACCAGCACCTCTTTGATCACCAAACCAATGATTCTGTGGCGCACCAGTTGTGCGTGTATGAATTCCACCGTATGTAGTTCCATCGACGGTGTTCGCTAGGACCTTCGATTGAAAGCTTGCATCATTCGAGAGACCTACGACATTTAGAGGATGCGACATTCTCTCACAAGCTTCGAGCACCAGATCCAACTCATCCTCACTACTATAGGTGGTCACAACCTGGAAAGGAACGAAATGCTCACCAACACCTGCCTTATTATTAGTTCTCATCCTTTAGCATTCCTTTCAAAGGCACAAATACCGCAGTTGGTCCTACTGCACATAAACGTCAGGAATGTCACGGCTCGCCAGCTCTCTCCCTCAAAGAGTACAGACGCACCGGTGATCTTCTATAACTTCTCAACATGTTGCAAAATACTTGATGCCGTGATGCCGTATGAGTCAGGTATGGCCCGCTTGCGAGATCGTCGAGTGATCGCTTAGCCGCATTCGACTTGATCTTTTCTAAGAACACTGACTCTTTCCTATTATCACGAACAAAGAGAATACCCAGAGCTGAACACTTTTGTCCTTGCAAAGCATAGGCTGTGCGAAAATAGAGCGAGTTAGAGCTATACTCGTACACCAATATTGATTTCAAGAAAGAAGCGAAAGAATCAAATATCAAATATCAAATCAACCAGCAAAACAAGCGAATGGAACCAACTCACCATCTCGGACGCTCTGCCACGCAACATAATCGACACTTTCTACATCAGGTCCCAATATCTTACAGTCAAAACCAGCATCCTCAATCTTCACCTTGCCCGCAGTGACCTTTGACAAATGCTCCGCGACGCGAGAAGAACCAGTAAATGGCGTCAAACGAACTGGACTGCTAAGGATAAGCCCTCTGCTACTAGACCTTGACAATTCAACAAGTCTACATCCTCTTTTGGCATCCCACATTCATGTAAACAAATGAAGAAATTGTTCCATTACTCAAGCATTGCTGTACATTTTTATTTTTGGGACTGGAAAAACTCGCGCGAAAAGAATTTAAATTGCCAAAAAACCGCAACCACTCATACTACTGTACCGTACTCATCATCGCTCGATCTCATCAAATCCATCACTTTCAACCTTCAACACACAACAATCATAGTACAGTTGCATTAAATTGAGATCAATTGATGCTTACAATAAATCTCGCGAAAAATACAATGAAGTGTTTCAAACGATCAGCAGCTGTTATTGCAGCATTTGGATCCTCGTCCTCTCATGCATTTACCCTCCCCCCCCAGTCGTCCAAGATCACACAACAACGCAATCTAATTTCAATTTCACATTCTACTCTCATATTGGACACCCAGAAGCGCTGTGCCTCTTCCTCTTCCAAGAGAAGAATTGATCAAGAGTTCTCCAAATTGAATCTCTCATCCTACAACGATGACATTGATCAAGAAATGAACAAGTTGAATCTTTCCTCAAACCCACAGCCGGGTGCACCTTCACCTTCCCCGCTCGCTTTCCGGAAAGGAAACCCCATCCTCGTGGAAGTAGTCAGATTCGGTCCTTTAGGGGCATCAGTAGAAGTCGTTGGACGATCACATAGCGAAAATGATATGATTCCCGAAGAAGAACCAGCCCTTGGATATGGATTGATTCTCCAAAAAGAAATTGGATATTTTAGAGCTGGCAGGGGAGGCGTAGACGTTGTTATGGGTGAAATACTCCCCGCGTATGTTGATTGGGTTAGGGATGATGGTAAAGTTGATATTTCACTGCGAAAGCCTGGTGGAAAGGGAAAGGCGGAGGATTTGAGTGAGATGATTCTCGAAAAACTCAAAGAGTCGGCGTCAGGGGAGATCGATGTTGGTGATAAAAGCTCGCCGGATGACATTAATACAGTTTTTCCTGGGAGCTCCAAGGCCTCATTCAAACGAGCAGTTGCCTTCTTGTTCAAAAAGGGCTTGGTAAAACCGGGGCCAAAATCGACGAAACTCATGTAATGAATGGCTGAAATAACACACTTTAATAACAATCAATGCGAATGCATGCTTGTACTTTGGTCCAATATTTAATCATCCAATATAATACTTGTATGATAGATGGGTATCTAGCTAGTGGCGAAAGAGTCGCAGTACGATAGAAGTTAAAGGTTGTAAGTTGTGTCGAAGACCATTTTGAATATAACAAAACATGAAAACTGCATCTTGTGGGGCAGAGAGTTTCGCACAGTAACCTACTACAGTGCTTGCCTCCTCCTACACACTACCAAGACAGTACTACCGGGACGAGCAGCTTCGTCTCTTTCAATTCCAGGAAAGTTCAAAGTACTGTCTGTGTCTCGTCGGTCGTAACTACCGGTTGATACGGCCCGCGTTGTTGATACAGATCGTAAGACAAAAAATAACTGACTGTTGGCAAAGAAAAGTACTGACGCGAGGGGGATTTGAACCCCCGCCAATGAAGACAACGGCCTTAACGTTGCGCCTTAGACCGCTCGGCCATCGCGTCACTTCTTGTGAAGCAAGTGTTCA
>Ga0209712_10005238_pt1 | contig 10169 bp, 8 predicted proteins | sample ArcOceMetagenome_FD_187443 | JGI IMG/M metagenome (GOLD analysis project Ga0209712, IMG submission 187443) | Marine eukaryotic phytoplankton communities from Arctic Ocean - Arctic Ocean - Greenland ARC118M Metagenome (SPAdes) (version 2) | ecosystem: Environmental > Aquatic > Marine > Oceanic... | reverse complement strand
GTTAAAAAAACGTAAGTAGGAGTCAATTTTCTTTTCTTCTTTAAATTCAAACGTTTTCGTTAATAACTATTTGATTTTAAAGCCAAAAAATTAATTATTAGTAGGTTTTAATGGGGTGATTTACTTGAAATCGATATAATTAGGAAGCCCTGAATCGACTTCTTTTACGGGATTTTCGGGTTTTGTTTGCTTGTTTTTATTTTTAAACAATTCCTCGAACAATTCTCTTAGGCTATCGAATTCTATATTATAGGACACGCCCACACCTTGGGTATATCCAATTTGTTCTCCAAAATTTTGAATGCTATTTTCTCTATTAAAAAATTTGAGAGACAGTGTACGGTCTTCATTAAGTAAGACTTCTACTTCAAAATCTCCTGCTACCGTGGTTTCGCTCACACCACCAACGGGCACTCCAACCTTACCGTTGATCAGCACATTATCGCTCAACTTGGTAGAGAGGGTGACCCCTACCCGACTGTCGGTTTCATAATCGGGAGTTGTCTCCCCTAAATCGACATCAATCCCTAATTTAACTTTGTTATCGTCATCTGAGAACAAATCGTTTAACATATTGGTGACACCATCAGAAACAAGCCCAAAAGCATCTTGTGAATCCAAAGTCAATTCGCTTCTAAAAGACCCTGTTGCTAAAAGAGATAAAGCCTGAAATTCACGTCTATCTTTATCACGTAATCGGTCGGCTAACTCGCTATTTAAAGTGGAATTGATATTTGGAAAACGGATGTCAAAATTTAAATCAGGTTGCTCTAATTCGCCTGTTAAATGAATTTCTACTTCCGTTGGAATACTTTGATTAATTGGATTGTCTAAGAGTGTGGAAGGATTAACGCTTATACCGTCATAAATTGCTTTGATATTTATTTCGGCGCTTAAAGGATTCCCATTCCAAGCAAGGGTACCATCTTTCACTACTTTGAATTGTTTTTGTATAAATTGCCCAAATGAAAAGTTATAAATACCTGAGAGTACAATAAAATCTCCAAACATTTGAAACTTTCCTTTGGTATTAATTTGTGCCAACATACTTCCATTTCCACGCCCCATAATGGAACTTCCGGTTTCTTTATCGAGCACAATTTCAATTTCGGCATTGTCGTTTATATCCATATTAAACTCCATTTCAACGCCTGAAATATCATCTACCACTAAGGTCTGACCTTTGTTTTGGTTCGATTTTTCTTCAGGGCTCAAAAAATGAATGTAGGAGTTTTCTGCTAAAATCTCATTATCACTTAAAGGGATTTTAAAGATCGTTCCTTCAGAAGTAGTCACATTTGCTTCAATAAATAATTGGTCTGTAGGACCTGAAACATCAATCGTTCCGTCAACAAAAGCAGTTCCATAATAAATTGATTCCTCTTGTAAGTCTGTATTTAAAACCAACAATCGATCTGAATCTATTTGAAGGTCTAAAGCCCAATTTGAAAAATTAATATGACTGATACTTCCATTTAAAAGTGCTTGTGATTGGTAGTCCACATCGACCATAGGTGCTTTATCAAAAATAAAACTTTGCTCCTTTAAATTAACAATTGTATTGTTTTTAAATCCATAATCTACATTCAGATATGGAATCGCAAGTCCACCATTATCAAGACTTAAGACCCCTTCAATTTGAGGTTTTTCAAGACGGCCACTCACGTTTGCACTTCCAGAAACGTCTCCTCGAATTTTGGTGATCACTCCACTTCCAAAGGGATTTAACGGGTTTAAAATAAATTCACTAAAGTTTATATCCAGATTAAGTTCTGAGTTTTTCCCAGACACATCCAAAGAGCCAACGACTGATAACGATTCCAAATCGCCTTCTTTTAAAGACACATTAACGTCGTAATTCGTCAACGATTGATTGCCTTGAATGTCCGCTTTGAAGGATCCTAAATTAAATTCATTAACAGCCAAATTATCAATAGTCAAACTAGATTTTGGAAGATAGACGCTTTCTAGTTGGCTTATGTTTAATTGTCCATTCAGATTACCCCCGAGTTTTAAATTTTTGATTGTAGGGGTTACTTTGGCTAAATCAACATTCGTAAAATCAAGATTGATGTCCTTATTCTGACTCCCCTGAATAGCAGCGTTTAAAAGTATGTCTTCATTGTCGTAAGACATGTTTATGTTATCAACTATAATCTCCTCAAAAGATCTGTCAAATATGATTTTATTTTGCTTGTCTTGCCCCCCATTTATGAGCCATGGTATATTTTTAAAATTAGCATTCGATTTTTTGATGCCAACAACCGATTTATTGTTTTCATCAATGGTGTAGTACAGATTTAGATCGAAGGCATCTAGCGAATTTTTACCGCCTTTAAATTCAGATTTAACATAGAGCGTATCATTTAAAGTCACATTAATCAAACTAAATTGTGATGCATTGTAATAAGGAGTTGCCAGACTGTCAACCTCAATATAGGAATTAAATAAAGGATTGTCATTGATCAGTTGCACTTCAATTTTACTAGCAAAAAAATCTTCTAATTGTATGTTGGGAGATCTAAAGGTTAAATTAAAGTTTTTAGGATTGCTTTCAACTCTCCCCCTTGTAAACGTATTCGATCCCAATTTTAGTTCCGGTGAAAAAATCTCAACAATTTTATTGTAAATTTTAAAGTTAAAATTAAAATACTGACCTTCTTTAACCTTGTAAGGCTTGAACTTGGTGTAAATATCGCCGAGTGCATTCCGCAATAAATTAGGCAATTCGTTAATCGCAAATTTCCCTATTAGATTCCCTTGAACAATTTCTGGAGAGTTGACTCTGATGGTTCTTTCGTTATTATCTTCAAATTCCGAAGTGATCTCAAAATCTTTAAAAGCATAGCTGTCATTTTGATTTTGATAGAGTGCATTTTTAAACTTAATAGCACCATACACATCATCAATCGTTGTGCCTTTCATATCCATTGTCATTTGTCCGTTTAGAACAGAAAGACGGTCCCGCTGTACAAAGTTTAACGCATTTAGATTGGCATGTTCAATAGCCGCAGAAAAATCATAAATATTTTCCTTTTTAGAAAAATCTACAAGCCCTTCAAAATTAAATTTCAGATTCGGGTCATCGATGTCTAATTGACCATTGAATATTTTATTTTTAATCACTCCAGAAACCTGTAAATCGGTATAGATATACTCTTGAAATGCAAACGAGTCAAACGTACCTGTGATGTTGGAATTGATCGTTTCTTTATTAAAGCCACGCCCCGCAACACTTAGGCTTGATGTCACCAATCCGATTTTTGGTTCTCCCATAACATAGCCCAAGTCAAAATCTGTAAACTGAATTTGCCCTACATAAGACGCATTGTCAATCGCTTCAATGTGATCTAAATTCAAATCCACAGAAAGAGTTCCAATATCCGTCTCAATATCCATGAGCGTTTCAATTGTTTTATTAGAAACCTTTGCTGTTCCCCGCATATCAAAACGCCCCAGAGAGGCAAAATCAGAAGGGAGTGTACTCCCTAAAACTCTTGGTAATAGTGCTTTTAAATCGGAATAAGTGGACGCTATTTGTTGGAATTCGCCGTCCATTTCAAAATTTTCAGTTCGGTCTTTAAATAAGTTTTTAAATTGAATTTTTCCGACTATAGACGTGTTATCTATGCTTATTAAATCAATTTCTTCAAGCAATAAATCATTCAATGTACCTGAAAAAACAGTGTTTAAATCCGCTTTTTGATTCGATCCGAATTCGTCATAAAACACATTCAACTCTTCGAGGTTTATAGTGCTACTCTTAAAAAAACCTGAAATTTCAACTTTCTCTAAAAAATCTTTAAAATCTTTTCGGTCATAATCAAATTGAAGGCGGCCAAAAAGTGAGGAATGCTGACTTTTGATTTCTAGTTGCTCAAACGTCATTTGTGTTAACGAATACGAAAAATCCGTTTGAAGGTTTTGAATTTTAGCGCCTCTCGAATCTACAAAACTTAAACTCTTAATGGAGGCTTTAACGTCCGCTCCTAAAATTAAAAAATCAGAAGCCGACAAATTAAGCATGTGAAAGTCTAAAACCGTAGGGTTTTTTAAGTTTTCATCCGTGAATAAAAATTTACTGTTATGAATACGAACTTCACTCGACGAAAGAAGAAATTTATTTGTTTTAAGGGATGGGTTTTCTTCATCAAACTTAGCTATAAAAATATCTAAATTATTGTCAATTTCACCCTTGTAATTTTTAATATGAAAAAAGAGATCGTATAAATCGATGTCACTAAATGTAAGTTTACTATCCGCAAGTTTAACAAAACTTAAAATAGAAGTGTTTAATTCCAGGGCAGAAATCAATGGGGCATCGTAATGGTCCTTTATGAGAATGTTTTTGAGTTCCACATCCCCATTAAACTGAAGTCCTACTTTTTCTATTTTAATAGCAGTCCCATAGGTCTCATTAATTGAATTGGTGGCATAACTTCCCAGACGTGTTTGGACACTTGGAATAGAGAACACCAATACCAATAGCAAAAATAACAATGCGATGGCTGTTACAAAATTTATCAGTATTTTAAAATATTTCTTGATAGGCTGCCCTGATTATTTTATTTACAATTTAACTAATTATCCTAAAATTTAAACTACCCAAAGCATTTATTTTAGTGCTATTTTTTTTATTTCTTTGCAGTGATCCTATTAAAGGACAAAGTAAGTCGTTTATTTTAGTACAAATTAAACGAATATTATCACTAAATCGTCTTAATGAGCTCAAAAAATACATACATTTTAGGAATTGAATCTTCTTGTGACGACACGGCAGCCTCCATTCTGTGCAATGGAAACGTACTGAGCAATGTTGTTGCGAACCAAGCAATCCATCAAAAATACGGAGGGGTTGTACCTGAATTGGCTTCAAGAGCGCATCAGCAAAACATCGTTCCTGTGGTCGATCAGGCCATTGAACAAGCAGGAATTTCGTTATCAGACCTTGATGCAGTAGCATTTACGCAAGGCCCAGGATTGATGGGGTCTTTGTTGGTAGGGACTTCATTTGCCAAATCATTGGCTTACGGACTCGACATTCCTTTGATTGATGTCAACCACATGCAGGCACATATTTTGGCACACTTTATTGAAAAAGAGGGTTCTGAAAAACCTGACTTCCCATTTCTAGCGATGACCATTTCTGGAGGGCACACCCAAATTGTGCGTGTTGATGACCACTTTAAAATGACGGTTATTGGCGAAACGATTGATGATGCCGTTGGAGAAGCCTTTGATAAAAGCGGTAAAATTTTAGGACTCGGCTATCCTGCCGGCCCCGAGATTGATAAACGTGCAAAACTAGGAAATCCGAAAGCATTCAAGTTTACGAGACCCAGAGTAGCAGGGCTCAATTTTAGTTTTTCAGGTTTGAAAACAGCCATCTTATATTTCATACAAAAACAAGTGAAAGAAAACTCTCAATTTATTGAGGAGAATTTGGATGATGTGTGTGCGTCCATCCAATATACGATTGTTGGAATTTTGATGGACAAACTAAAATTAGCCGTCAAAGAAACGGGGATCAATCGCATTGCGATTGGCGGTGGTGTTTCTGCAAATTCAGGAATTAGAGATGCTTTGAAAGAAGCTGAAAGTCGTCATGGATGGAAAACCTTTGTGCCTGCTTTTGAATTCACGACCGATAATGCCGCAATGATTGCGATTGTGGGTCATTTAAAATACTTAAAGAAAAATTACGCAGATCAAACCATTATGGCTACGGCTCGACTTAAACTATAACTCAAATGCAATTATTTTACAATTCAGAGCTGGATGCGTCCACAAAAACTTTTAACTTTTCAAAAGATGAAAGTCGTCATATTGTAAAAGTATTGCGAAAATCTACAGGAGATTTGCTCCTAATTACCAACGGAAAAGGTTGGATGTTTGATGCAGAAGTGGTGATTCCAAACCATAACAAATGCGTGGTTACTATTTTAAAATCAACCTTTGAAGCTCCAAGACCCTATACAATTAATCTAGCCGTTGCACCCACAAAAATGAACGATCGCTACGAATGGTTTATTGAAAAAGCAACTGAGATAGGCGTGGATCAAATCATACCAATTATTTGTCAGAACAGTGAACGAAAAGTCATCAAAACAGAACGGTTTGAGAAAATCTTACAATCTGCGATGAAACAATCGCTTCACCCCTATTTACCAACTCTGGCACCCGCCATTCGTTTTTCTGATTTCATAAAAACACCTCAGGAAGGTTCTAAATTTATAGCGCACTGCGAAGACGGAGAGAAATTAAAATTTAAAGATCAAATTGAATCTGGGAAATCCATCACCATATTAATTGGCCCTGAAGGCGATTTTAGTCCCCAAGAAATTGAGGAAGCTTTGAAACATCAGTATATTCCTGTATCTTTAGGAGCGTCAAGACTTCGCACCGAAACGGCTGGAATCGTGGCGAGTCACACAATTCAACTTTGCAATGAATAAACGGTATGTATATCTATTTTTGATTTTGGGAATTCACTTTTGTGGAAGTCAAAATTTAGCGGTTTTAAAATATGATGGCGGTGGCGATTGGTATAGCAACCCCACAGCGTTAAAAAATTTAATTCAGTTTTGTAATTCAAATATTCAAACGGCAATGGATGCCAAACCCCAAACCGTGGAAGTGGGAAGTGTCGCTATTTTTGAATATCCATTTATACACATGACAGGCCATGGAAATGTGGTGTTTTCTGAATCTGACTCTAAAAACTTAAGAGCCTATTTATTGTCGGGCGGATTTTTACATATTGATGATAATTACGGAATGAAGCCTTATATTTTAGAAGCTCTAAAAACGGTGTTTCCAGATAAAAAGATGAGTGAAATTCCTTTATCACATCCGATATATAACAGTGCATTTTCGTTTCCAAGAGGGTTGCCCAAAATTCATGAACACGATGGATTGGCACCAAAAGCGTTGGGCTATTTTCATGAAGGGAAGTTGGTATTATTATTTACTTTTGAAAGTGATTTAGGCGATGGTTGGGAAGACGCGAATGTGCATAACGATCCCGAAGCAGTGCGCTTAAAAGCTTTGAAAATGGGGGCTAATATTATTAAATACGCCTTTGAAAACTAGAAGAACTATGCAGTTAAATCATTACACTTCTAAGTTTACAAAACAACGGTTTCCAATTGTTTTAATAAGTGACAATGTATCGCATGCTGCCAATTTGGGCAGCTTGTTTAGAACGGCCGATGCCTTTGGGATTGAACACTTAATTCTTGGTGGGCCAGCTGTGGAGCTGGGTCGGAAATTCACGAAAACATCTAGAGCGACGGAACAATCGGTTTCGTTTGAGCAAGTGGAAACGCTTTCACAGAAAATTCAAGAATTAAAGGCTCAAAATTATATGCTTGTGGCGCTTGAAATTACAGACAACAGCATTCCTGTTTCGGAATTAGAACTGCCAAAAAAATCTAAAATAGCATTCGTGATTGGTGATGAAAATCATGGGATTTCAGCCTCCATTTTAGGGGAATGTGACGCTGTGGTTCATATTGAAATGCATGGACAAAATAGCAGTATGAATGTGGTGCAAGCCACAAGTATCGCACTGTATGAGTTCACTAGGAAATTATCAAAAATCAGTTAATTTCACGTGAATAAAATTCTTCTAAATACCGACATACAAGATTTTATAAATACCCATATAAACTCAAATATTCACGAGCTTATTCTAAAGGGAAGTCCATTTGAGGGACTTGACATTAAGGAATTAATTGAGCAAATTGAAGCAAAGAAAAAGTGTGCCTTAAAATTAAAAACTTGGTTTGAAACGCCTGGGATTTATTACCCCAACAAACTCAATATAGAACAAACGTCTTCTGAAACTGCAGCCCTTATAAAAAGTGAATTTATGCAGGGTGAATCTCTTATAGATTTGACGGGTGGATTTGGAGTGGATAGCTATTATTTTTCAAAACAATTTAAGACGGTAGTGCATTGTGAAATGGACTCCAAATTGGCTGAAATAGCTGCTTATAATTTTGAGGTTTTAGGTGCTAAAAACATAGAATCTCACAACAAAGATGGGATTGAATTTTTAAAATCGTGTACAGATACGTTTGATTGGATGTACATTGATCCTTCGAGGCGGGATGCACAAAAAAATAAAAAATTCTTAATTGAAGATTGCAGCCCCAATGTGATTACGCATCAAGATTTGTTTTTTAAACACGCCAAAAATGTGCTTATCAAAATGTCGCCAATGCTCGATATTAGCGTTGGAATCACAGCTTTGAAGCATGTGAAAACTGTTTATATTGTGGCGGTGAAAAACGAGGTGAAAGAGTTGTTGTTTCATCAGGAGAAAGGCTTTAATGGCTCAGCGACTGTACAGACTCTTAACAGCCATCCTAATGGGGATGAACTATTTTCCTTTGAAACGCTAGAAGAGGAAACTGCTGAAGCCAGCTACAGCTCTCCAAAGTGTTACTTATACGAACCAAATGCCGCCATGATGAAGTCTGGCGGATTTAAATTAATTTCGGAGAAATTTAAGTTGGATAAGCTCGACCCACAAACGCATTTATATACAAGTGATGAAAAGATAGAAAATTTTCCAGGGAAACTATATCAGATTTCAAATTACTACCCTTATCAAAAAAAGCCTTTGAAAAAAGCGATTGGCGGTCTAAAAGCGAATGTAAAAACACGCAATTTTTCTGAAAAAATAGAGGCTCTTAAAACGCTATTCAAGCTCAGCGATGGTGGTGATTTGTATTTGTTTTTTACGACTTCAAATGACAAAAAAATTGTGGTTGAAGGTCGGTTGGTGGATTGATGGTTTTTTGTTGATTAGTAAATTGAGTCAAAATAACATTGACAAGAACAGTAATTACTACTATCGTTAGAAATTAGTTGTTAAATTAAAATTTGTTTGACAGCTGCATTGAAATCTTCTTTGACATCCGTCCAGTTTCTCAAGAAGACCTCCTCTTTTACTTGGTATTTTTTAGATGTATTTTCATCAGTAAACAACTGCACTAGTTCATTTTTAAACGCTTCGATAGTATCAAAATTTCTAAAATTGGACCGCTTTGTAAATGCACCTTCTAAATTTGTTTTGTAGGACATCACTGGCAGTCCGATTTGTAAGGCTTCATAAATGGCCATTCCAAAAGTTTCGTACAACGAAAAATTAACGAATAAATCGTAATTCAAAAGGGCTTTTAATAATTCTGAATGTTTCAAATAGCCGTGAAAAATGATGCGTTCATTCATATTAGTATCAGCGATAAGTTCTTGTAATTCTCGATAATAATGAGGGTCATTTATAGAACCATAGATATGAATTTCCCAATGGAAATCACGCAGGTCTTTCATTACGTTTAAAAAGTCTAAAATCCCTTTATTTTTAGTTACAGAAGCTACAAGTACAATTTTATTTACTAGTTTATTGTGTTTTTCCTTTCTTATAACATCTAACACACCGGGCGTAACGGTTGTAATGTTTTCTGCTTTTAAATTATAATTTTGGATAAGTATCAACTTAAGAGAATCTCCTGTAACGAGTAAGGGGATTTTCTGGTAATAGCTTAGTTCGTATTTATTTTTTTGGGTTTCATTAAAAAAAAAGGTCGGCAAATGAATCAAGCCTATAGTTTTATATTTTTCATGCAGTTGACATTTAAAATAATCGACCAACAATAGACTGTCAATGATCACAATTGCGTTTGGATCTATGATACTTTCTATTTCAATGACTTCCGTAACTTCCAACAGTGTTACAAACTCATTTCCAGACGTCACATAATGGTTATAAAGAGAGCCACCTGTGGGTGCATTTCCAATAGGGGGTGCGACTAAGTAAATCATATTTTTATAAAATCTTCATAAAATCCTCTCGAAAATGAATATGCTAAAATAATATTTGCTGCTACCAATGCATGAAATTGATAGGTTCCTAAAACAAAAGAAATAGCAATTAGGATAAATACAATGCCGGCTAAAATCGCATAAATACTCCTTCCTTTTTTGGGCTTCGATTCTTTTTTCTTTAGAAAAAATACAGGGATCTCATAAAGGTAGCGGGTTGAGGAATATGGAGTACTGACTTTATTAATCGCATTCTTCGCAATTTTCAATTCCTTTTCTTTCTTAAAAACGGATATGGCAATGCGTACACTTTATTTTGAATGCAGTGAAGAGAA
>Ga0209712_10005235_pt1 | contig 10174 bp, 10 predicted proteins | sample ArcOceMetagenome_FD_187443 | JGI IMG/M metagenome (GOLD analysis project Ga0209712, IMG submission 187443) | Marine eukaryotic phytoplankton communities from Arctic Ocean - Arctic Ocean - Greenland ARC118M Metagenome (SPAdes) (version 2) | ecosystem: Environmental > Aquatic > Marine > Oceanic... | reverse complement strand
AAACTATTTGGTTTCCTAATCCCGAAGAGGCCGATAAAGATGGACTACTCTCTATTGGAGGTGATCTTTCTGTTAAACGATTAATACATGCATATCGTTCTGGAATATTTCCTTGGTTTGACGACTATCAGCCTATTTTATGGTGGAGTCCAAATCCAAGAATGGTTATGTTTTTAGATGATTTTAAAGTATCTAAAAGTTTAAAAAAAATCATACTCAAAAATAAATTTACCGTTACGTATAACAATTGTTTTGAGGAGGTTATAAAAAACTGTTCTCAAATAAAAAGAGAAGGACAACAAGGCACTTGGATTAACAGTCAAATGCAAGAAGCCTATCTTCAATTACATAAATTCGGCTTTGCAACTTCGATAGAAGTTTGGTTAGAAGACAAATTAGTTGGAGGTTTATACGGTATAGACTTAAAAGATAAAAAAGTATTTTGTGGAGAAAGCATGTATAGTTACGCTAGTGATGCTTCAAAAGTTGCTTTTTATTATTTAGTAGCGCAGCTAAAGGTTAAAAATTATCAATTAATCGATTGTCAGATGTATACGCCACATTTGGAGCGTTTGGGAGCTGTAGAAATTTCCCGAGAGAAATTCTTAAAATATTTGAATCGATAAAATGATAATTAAGTATCTTCGTAAACTATAAAAAAGAATTGAAAATGAAACACATAACTTTAAAACTCTCTGTTATAATTTTGTTAATTATCAATTCTTTTAGTTCATCTGCTCAATTACCAGATGCTCTTCCAAAAGGATTGACAGAATTAGAAAGAGAATTAATTCCTCAATTCCAATTTACTGGTAACCGACTAATGTCAGATCCTCCTACTGGTCCTGTTAGAGCTGCTGCAGAATGGGAAGAAGTTGAATATTTAGTTGTCAGATGGACTGATGCTTATAAAAACATTCTCCGCCAAATAGTTGAAGCTGGAGTTGCCGAATGTAAAGTTATCATAACTACGCAAAACGAATCTAGTGTGACTAGTTACTTAACAAGTCAAGGTGTAAGTATGTCTAATGTAGAATTTTTAAATGCAGGGAGTAATAGTATCTGGATTCGTGATTATGCCGGAAATACCATTTATTCAGATGATGTTGGAGAACGAGCCTATGCAGATTGGATTTATAACCGTCCACGTCCTTTAGACAATATAATGCCAACTGCTCATGCAAATATGATAGGAATGCCTATTTATGTAACAGATACTGGAACAAACGATTTAGTAAATACGGGCGGAAATTATATGTCGGATGGTTTGGGTAATGCATTTGCTTCTAAATTAATATTGGATGAAAATGCTTCTAATAATCCTTATGGAGTTTCTGCTAAAACAGAAGAGGAAATTGACGGGATCATGTTTGAATATATGGGAATTGACAACTATATAAAAATGGAGACACTTCCTTATGATGAAATACATCATATCGATATGCACATGAAATTATTAGATGAAGAAACTATTTTAGTCAGTAGGTATCCAGATGGGATTGCAGATGGTCCACAAATTGAAGAAAACATAGAATATGTTCTAAGTAATTTTCAATCACCATTTGGCACTCCATACGAAATAAAATGGATTGATGCTCCACCGAGTACTTCAGGTAGTTACCCTGATACAGGGGGCTATTATCGTACTTTTAGTAATGCAGTTTTTATTAATAAAACGATTCTGGTTCCTACCTATCGACCAGAGGTAGATGAACCAGCTTTAGCATATATTCAAGAATTATTACCAGGCTATAATGTGGTTGGAATTGATGTAGATAACTCAAATGAAAATTTAATAGCAAGTTTAGGAGCTATACATTGTATTACACACACGATAGGGGTAGATGATCCTCTTTGGATTATTCATCAACCTTTAGACGATGCCAATGCAAACTCAACAGTTACTTTAAATGCGATGATTAAGCATATTTCTGGAGTAAATACGGCTACTGTTTTTTGGAGAGAAGAAGGGGCTACAGATTTTAACCAAACTTCGATGAGTCTTGTAAGTGATAGTGATTGGTCTGCAGATTTATCAATTTCATCGTCATCTACTAACATAGAATATTATATATCAGCCGAATCAATTTCTGGAAAAACACTGACGAGACCTATTGTTGCTCCTAATGGTTTTTGGACCATATTAGTTGAAAATCTTTCAAATGAAGAATGGGCTTTTAATAATATTTCAGCTCCTTATCCAAATCCTACAAGAGGTAATATATCATTTAATTTAAATCAAATTGAGGGTAAAATAAATGTATCTATTTTTAATGTATTAGGTCAAAAATTAAATACAACTACCCTTGTTAGTGGTAATGGTATATTAACTTTAGAATTGAATAACGAATGGGAAGGTGCTTTATTTGTAACTTTTGAAGGAGAATTTGGGAAAGTAACTAAAAAAATAATTAAGTTATAAATAAGTAAAGATGTATAAAATTAGATTTGTATTTGTATTTTTTTGGGTTACTGCAATCTCTTTTTCACAAAATGAAAAGACAACAATTGTAAATAAAGATATTGATATTGTAAAGGTATATCAAAAAGTAGTTAAAGATGGTTATGGTACTCCATCTGTTTATAAAGAATTAGCAAATGCTACCTATTTTAGAAGTGAATATACTGAATCAAAAAAATGGTTTGAGAAACTTTTTGGAGAAGTAAAAGTTACTGACTCCACCTTAATATTTCGCTACCATCAAACTTTAAAAGCCTTGGGTCTAAATAAAAAGATAGTTGAAAAAAAAGTTAACCTTGGAACTAATTAAACCTTAATAAGCTAAATTTAATGGTGTCTAAAACAAGCTTCTAAATGATCGTTCACGATACCAATAGCTTGCATGTAAGCATAAATAACAGTGGTCCCTACAAATTTAAAACACCGATTTTATAAATCCTTACTAATTTTATCACTCAAAGAAGTATTGGCAAGTAATTCAAGTTAATTTTTATAATAAGTCCTAAAGATTAAGTCTTAAAGATTGGGTAGGGTTTTTCTATTTAAAATTTTTATTTTAAGTTTTGTGCTATTAATTGGATCATCAATTACAACGAATGCACAAAATATAAGACTTACTCTTGATAATATTTCAACTGATATTTCATGTAATGATATTTGGATAGAAGAAGGTATAAATCTTAGTCTTGAATCTACAACAACTGAAGATTGCTCTACAGGAGATTGCTTTTTTGGAATAGAAACAACATATCTATGGCTTTTTCCATCGAGATTATCTATTGATTTATCAAGCGTACAAAGTATAGAAAGAGTAGAAATTGATATTATTGATGCTTGCGGACCTGACTGTACATTAGCTTTTTTAGTAAATCTTGATGGTGAAACAATAGAAAGCACCTATAATACAATATCTGGATCTGCTGAAACTCTAATAATAGAAAACCCTACCGAAAGTATGTTAAGTGAACTCGCTGTTAGTTCATGCGAAGGTCAGATTCATGAAATAAGAATCTATCAAAATATATTGAGTAATGATTTAGTAGAGCTTGATAAAAAAATACTAAATATGTATCCTAATCCATCAAATGAACTAATAAATATAGGTTTAGAGAAAGAACAACTTCAAAAAGTTGAATTATACAGTATAACAGGCCAACTAATTTTTGAAAAAGATTTAAATACTAACTTTTATTCTTTGAATATTGATAACTATTCCCCTGGCAACTATTATTTAAGAGTATATAGCCAAAATGGAGGTGTTGTAAATTCAAAATTTATAAAAAAATAAGATAGTTGTCATAAATCGCCAGATATTGATTTTGAATTTGGTATGTCAAGATATCTAAAACAACTTTCTACATGATTATTTACGATTCCAATGGCTTGCATAAAGGCATAGACAACGGTAGCCCCCACAAATTTAAAACCTCTGTTTTTTAAATCTTTACTAATAGTTTCGCTCAGCGAGGTTTTTACTGGATATTCTGAGGTTGTTTTAAAATTATTTTTTATCGAATTTTCATTAACAAACCCCCAAATATATTTTCTGAAACTACCAAATTCATTTTGAATTTCTATAAAATATTTTGCATTGCTAATTGCTGAAAGTATTTTTAATTTATTTCTAATAATACCAGAATTTTGCAGTAGCGATTCTATTTTTTTTTCATCATAAGTGGCTATTTTATGATAATCAAAATGATCAAAAGCATCTCTAAAGTTTTTTCTTTTTTTAAGGACGGTAATCCAGCTCAAACCAGCTTGAAAAGTTTCTAAAATTAAACACTCAAATAATGCTTGATCATCATATAAAGGAACTCCCCATTCCTCGTCGTGATAACTAACATATAAGGGGTCATTTCCACACCAAGAACATCTTATGATTCCCATAAATTTTATATTGAAATTTAAATTAGTAAGTTTTTACCAAATATAACGTCTTAGTACTTATGGAAATAAAAAACACGATTAATTTAGACACGAACAGTCTAGTTAAAGAAAGTTTAAGTAAAGCGATTAGTTATCAGGATTATAGAGGACAAGTAGCCACTCATGTGGAGAATGGAACAAGTTCTGGTCCAGATAAATCCGAAGCCTTATCAAATTACACCTTATTAAATAATTCGCGTATGAAGCGTTTAGATGCGACCATGAAAATTGAGGAGGATGTTTTAGAGAAATTTCAGCAATACCATAAAAACGTTACTTGGTTAGTTTTAACCGAGAGTTGGTGTGGGGATGCTGCTCATGCAATGCCGGTAATGAATAAATTGGTGGAACAAGCAAAAAACTTAGATTTTAAAATTTTGTATCGCGATGAAAATGAAGAGCTAATGAATCGGTTTTTAACTAATGGAACTATGTCCATTCCTAAACTAATTGCTTTTGATAACGAAACTCAAGAAGTGATTAAGGATTGGGGACCATCACCTTTAATAATAATGAATAAAACTAAAGATTTTAAAGCAGCTCACGCTACTTTAACAACTGAATTTAAAAAAGAAATTCAAATTTGGTACAATCAGAATAAGGGAAAATGTATTGCTAGAGATTTATTAAAGTTAATTGAATAATTATTCCTGACCCGGAAAAATATAGGTAATACTTCCCACTTGAGAAGGCTTATTTTTATCTTTAGTAAAACGAGCTTTTTTAGCATAATCTATCGCACTTTCTATTAAGCATAAATTAGTGGTCGTAGAAGCATTTTTATTTACTGAAGTCATTATTACATACCCATTTGTATTTACCTCTATATGTAAAACAACTTTTCCAAAACTATCACAAACATAAACGGGATTTGGAAATTCAATGACTTTACGATTTACTAAACGATAACTGTTGGTGCTTTTTGAGTTGTTGGTAGTGGCAAGAATAGCTTCTGGTAAATTGAATTTATATTTTTTTTCAATAGCTAAATCGTCTTTTCTTTCTGATTTTGAATCTGAAATAACTTCGTTAATTTCAGATAATTTATCTTCTGCAGATTCATTATTTTCTTTGCGATCGGTTTCTAATTCTTCAATAAATTTTTGGTCTTCATTAAATACTTTATGGGTTTCTATTTTAATTTCTTCTTCAGAAACACTTGCCAATTCCTCTTCGGGTATTACTTCTTCTAAAGCATATTCTATTTCATATTCTTCTTCTAGAATAATTGAATTGGAAGGTAGTTTTATAAAATAAAACAGCAAGTAAAGGTTCCCCAATATGAGTATAGTGATTACAAAAGCTTTGTATGAATAATTAAAATTCATTATACTAATCTAACTATTTAATAATAAATAGATTGTTGTGCGTTATTAAAGGTTAGTTAAATTGCTTTAAAAGCTTCTTCAAATGCTAAAACACCAAAAGCATTATCTACAGAAAAATCACCAATTTTTGTTCTTCGCAAAGAAGAAAGATGAGCGCCATTATTAAGCATTTTTCCAAAATCATCTGCTAAAGAACGAATGTAAGTTCCTTTGCTACAAACCACTCGAAACTCCACATTTGGCATATCAATATTTGTAATTTCAAACTCATTAATGGTTATGGTTCTTTTTGGAATTTCTACATGTTCGCCTTCACGAGCATATTCATATAAACGTTTGCCATCTTTTTTTAAAGCAGAAAAAATGGGTGGTTGTTGTTGTATTTCCCCTATAAAGTGTTGCGTATTTTTCAGAATGTCTTCTTTAGTAATTCCTGAAATATCGAATGTTTGATCTGCTTCAGACTCTAAGTCATAACTTGGAGTCGTAGCTCCCAAAGTGATAGTTCCAGTATATTCTTTTACTTGGGCTTGGTAGGATTCAATTTTTTTAGTGAATTTTCCGGTACAAAGAATTAATAATCCTGTTGCTAGTGGATCTAAAGTTCCTGCGTGACCCACCTTTATTTTTTTAATTTCAAATTGTTGCTTGATCAACCAACGTATTTTATTAACTACTTGGAATGAAGTCCAATTTAAGGGTTTGTCGATAAGTAAAACTTTGCCTTCTTGATATGCTTCTAATGTTTCCATTTTTAAATATAAAAGCTAACAGCTATTGCAGTTAATCCAACAATAACACAGTAAATTGAAAAATAAGTTAGTTTGCTTTGACGGACCAATTTAATCATCCAAGTACAGGCTATTAAGCCACTAATAAATGCTGCGAAAAAACCTAAACTTAAAGAAGTATAATCGATAGTCTCTGAAAATAATTCACCACCAATGAAATCTTTCGCAATCTTTCCAAATATCAAAGGAATGACCATTAAAAATGAAAAACGAGCCGCTTTACTTTTATCATTTCCAAGTAAAACCGATGTTGAAATAGTAGCGCCACTTCTTGAAATTCCAGGAAGCATTGCAACGGCTTGTGAGATGCCAATTAAAAAGGCATTAGTATTAGATACTTTTTTGCCGGTTTTTTTAGAACGATCTGCTAACCAAAGTAACAGTGCAGTTACTAAAAGCATGGCTCCCACAAATGCAATACTCCCACTAAAAAAAGCTTCCAATTGTTCTTCGAATAATAATCCAATAATCACCGCTGGAATCATTGAAATGATAATTTTAACTGAAAATTGAGTTTCCTCATTCCATTTAAATTTTAACAGGCCAATGATAATTTCCCAAATGTCTTTTCTAAAAACAACGATGGTACTTAATGCAGTAGCAAAATGAAGTACAACGGTAAATAACAAACTGTCTTCTGGAATTGACTTGTCTCCTAAAATTGCTTTTCCTAACTCTAAATGGCCACTGGACGAAACGGGAAGAAATTCAGTAAAACCCTGAATAATTCCAAGGATAATAGCGTCTAAATTATCCATTTATGATTTCTTATTAGGGTTCAATAATATAGCATACATTTCAATGGCAAATCCTATTAAGATAAGTGTTGGTGCTAATCGAATACGTCTCCAACTGTAAATTTCAGGATTAAAAACTGCAGGATCTTCACTTCCTCCTCCAGCCATTAAGATAAATCCTAATGCGATAAATGCAATACCAATAAGCATGAATTTATAATTCTTTCTTTGGAAAATAAATTCTCCCTTTGCATTACTTTGCTTTTTTCTTTTCTGTTCTCCCATATTCATTAACCGTTAAAACGGGTTTCTTTTTTTAATATTTTTTTTAAACTCCGAATCAAAAATCGAGTTTTAAGCTTAATTGTACAATATGTTCTGATGTTCTTATTCCAGATTTTGGAAGGTGCAAGTTAACTTTTTTATTTAAATTTGATTTTTTATTTTACAAAACTCAGTCTTTGCTTTAAAGCGCTGTTGATAAAAAAACACTGGACCCTTACATCCATTAAGGAAACATTTTTTTGGTATAAACGCTTAATAATATAATTCATCTGTTCTTAAATTTAAGAAGCGCTGGGTCGCAAAATAAGTGCTAATCCAAGAAATAAATATTCCCATAAAAAATATAAAACCGAATAAAAGGGCAAGCATTAATTTGCTCTCAATTAATTGTAATTCAACAAAAGTTTGGTTGAGGTAATATAAAACAACAGCCATGCCCATCATTGCTATGATGGCTCCAATAATTCCTAACCGGACACTTCTCCATATAAAAGGACGTCGGATAAAGGGTTTGGTTGCGCCAACCATTTGCATGGTCTTTATTGTAAAACGCTTTGCGTATACAGAAAGGCGTATCGAACTATTAATTAATAAAACCGCTATAAATAGAAAAACACTACTAATAATTAATACCCAAAAACTTATTTCTTTTACATTTTCAGAGAGCTTAGCAATTAATGGTTTGTCGTAAACCACATCGTCAACAAATTTCTTATTGTTTATTTCGGCAGTAATTTCTTCAATTAATTCAGAAGTAACATAACTAGCAATTAAATGAACATCAATGCTATTTTGTAAGGGATTGTAGCCTAAATAATCTATGAAATTTTCTCCTATAGTTTGACTGTGTTCCTCTGCTGCTGATTCTTTTGAAACATATTCAGCAGATTTTGTGTAATCTGCTAACGCCAAGCTTTGCTTTAATTGAGTTACTTCTATTTCTTTTGCGTCGTTTTTAAGAAAAATAGTAACTGCTATCTGTTCTTTAAAAAAATCTCCAACTCTTTTTGAGTTTAAGACTAACAATCCCAATAATCCCAATAAAAACAATACAAGAGAAACACTAATTACTACTGAAAAGTAGGAAGAAATCAATCTTCGTTTTTGATATTTTTCAAAAGAGGATGCCATAAAAAAGGATTAATTAGTAAAGATAAAAATACAATTTATTTTATGTACGGTTTTAGAAAATTAAATTTCAATAGTCAAATTATCAAAAATATAGATTATTCTATTTTAGAAACGTTTAAACTTTTGTCTTTCGTACAATACACTTAAATTTGTATTCATAATTTATTTTTTTAATAATCACATTTAGAAGCTTATTAAGTGTTTTACTTACTAATTTTCATTTTTTCAAAATATGAACAATTATTATTTTAACGAGATTGAAGCCAAATGGCAAAAGTATTGGGCAGAAAACCAAACGTTTAAGGCAGAAAACCTTAGCGAAAAACCCAAATATTATGTATTGGATATGTTTCCTTATCCTTCTGGAGCAGGATTGCATGTAGGACATCCATTAGGTTATATTGCAAGTGACATTTACGCTCGATATAAAAGGCATCAAGGTTATAATGTATTGCATCCACAAGGTTATGATTCTTTTGGTTTACCAGCAGAACAGTATGCGATACAAACAGGACAGCATCCTGCTAAAACAACTACAGAAAATATTAAACGTTATAGAGAACAATTAGATAAAATTGGTTTTTCTTTTGATTGGAGCCGTGAAGTTAGAACCTCAGATCCACAATATTACAAATGGACACAATGGATATTTATTCAATTATTTGAATCTTGGTATTGCAAGCTACACGAACAAGCTTTTCCAATATCTGATTTAATAGATATTTTTGAAAAAGAAGGAAATATTGGCTTAAACGCTAAATGTGGAAATATGCAACCTGATTTTTCTGCGGCTAAGTGGAATAGTTTTTCTGAAGAAACAAAACAAAAAATATTACTGAATTACCGTTTAACTTATTTGGCGGAAACCGAAGTAAACTGGTGCCCACAACTAGGAACTGTATTAGCGAACGATGAAATTGTAAACGGAGTTTCTGAACGTGGAGGATTTCCTGTTATTAAGAAGAAAATGACTCAATGGAGCATGCGAATTTCTGTGTTTGGAGAGCGTCTACTTAAAGGATTGGAAACGTTGGATTGGAGCGAATCTATAAAAGAAACACAACGAAACTGGATTGGTAAATCTGTTGGTGCTTCTGTAGAGTTCAGATTATTAGATAAAAAGGAAGAGTTACAAGGAATCGCTATAAAAACATTTACCACCAGACCAGATACTATTTTCGGGGTTACTTTTTTAACACTAGCTCCTGAACACGAATTAGTAGATAAAATTACAACAATCGATCAACGTATTGAGGTTGGAGAATATATTACAGTATCTGCAAAAAAAACGGAACGCGAGCGAATGGCTGATGTAAAAAACATTACGGGTGTTTTTACAGGAGCCTATGCAAAACATCCATTAACTAAAGAACTAATTCCTATTTGGATAGGTGATTACGTTTTGGCCGGATATGGAACAGGAGCTGTGATGGCAGTACCATGTGGTGATCAACGAGATTACGATTTTGCAAAATATTTTAATATTCCCATTAAAAATATTTTTGAAGGAAT
>Ga0209712_10005234_pt1 | contig 10174 bp, 8 predicted proteins | sample ArcOceMetagenome_FD_187443 | JGI IMG/M metagenome (GOLD analysis project Ga0209712, IMG submission 187443) | Marine eukaryotic phytoplankton communities from Arctic Ocean - Arctic Ocean - Greenland ARC118M Metagenome (SPAdes) (version 2) | ecosystem: Environmental > Aquatic > Marine > Oceanic... | reverse complement strand
GCTTTATTCCCTTGAACCTACAGATACACGTAGAATAAAATCATCCATAAAAGTCTGCCGAAATGGAGCCCAGCCACCATGCAGCAAAAAGTATTTAGTCTGTGGAGCTGCAATACGATTGAAAGTCCTACAAGTAGTGTCTCCTTTCTTCGTAGGAGCAGGCACTGTAATCTCAGACAGTGTGGCCGCATTGCGTCCTGGTGGCATGACGGACCCACCCTTTTCCTTACCAATTTTCAACGAAGTTGACGAGACGGGTGAAATCAAATCCCATCTGCCTTCTCCACTAAATCTATTCACAAAAAGTGCCCATACGTCATCTAGAGGCTCGAGTCCAGATTCTGACGCCTTTGCGCCACCATACAACACAGCACACATCTCATTATATGAAACCATACTTGGAGCAGCGCGCACACTCGGCATTGCCATCTCTGGATTCGGATCATTCGCGTCAAGTTTAATTTTGACGGGTGTCCATTCCCAAGTAAATGTATTCAACAAACAGACATCATTTGTCATGCTTCCAGTCTTATCTGCCCCACCGAAAAACAGACCAAAGGATCCGAGCATACATGCAGCATGCAATCCTCTACTACTAGGTGCGACGCCTGTGGTATTTTGTTTTCGAAACTTCTCCGTATTGGCATCAAAGACGTAGACGAAATCGGTGCAACGATGATTGTGAAGTAATGCTTTTGATTTGCATGGGAGAGTGAGAGCCACGTGGCGGCTTGTAGGACCGTCCGGGAAAGAAGTTGGTAATTGCCTCCATTCATTGGACTGAAGATCGAGCGAATGGACAGTGTCTAGGATTTCGTTACCTTGTTCCCTATTGTTTGGATTCCATCCTCCAAATAGATATGGTCTGCAATAAATTCAACAAAATTTGAAAGTGTGAGAACAAGAAGTTGCAAATGTTGAATGTTGCGCTCCTATATAGAACAGCACGCACCTCCCATTCAACACAGATACCGCTGACACGAGGCGTTCCTCTGGACAATTTCCCTTTTGTTCCACAAGTTCCCATGACGAAACACTAGTAGCATCAACATCAGCACTGCGCTTCCACAAGTCATTGGTTGGATATCTCGATACTAAATTATTTTCATCCCCATCCCCATTCGTTTCTTCAGCATACCCTCCAAAGATGTAGAGATCCTTTCCTACTGTGAACGACACATGGCCAGATCTCGGGAGCATTGGTGTTGATACTTTACGTTCATCATTTTTGGGACTAATAGGAGGTTTTAGCCATTCTGCTTCAAGAGTTTTAGGCGAAGTGCTGCTGCTGCTGCTGGTGGTGCTGGTGATGGCTGTGGTGTCACGACCAAACCCTTGAGGGCCGACATACATGGCTACGACGTTGTCCATCAGCAAAAGCAAAAATCCTACTGCGTGTGCAGGCAGAATAAATGAGAAGCTATACATTGTGTTTGCGATTCATTCAGAAGGAATGGTGTTCAGCTGGCTACAAAAATTTGATTGTTTCTTTCTGACAGAATGGAACTGCCCGAATGATCTTTGAGGGGTTGTGTGTTGTGTTCAGAATTTCGACTGATCAAATCAACACAAATTCTAATTTTTTGGTTTGTTCTGATTGATTGCGCGCCCTTTTCCAAAAGTCGCAAAATATTTTGGTTTTGTCTTACCAATGAGAATGCCTGATGTGGCAGAGCAAACAAAGAACAAAGGAACTACATCTTTCCTTTTTCATTTCATTTTCATTGTGTTTTAGCATGTTGGAAAAGATTGTGCCAGTAATATATACTGATTTATCTCGAGAGTCGCTCAATTAGGCCCAATCACTTGGCCCAATAATCAATATTGTAGTCATATTTGGTACAGCAAATTGGATTAAAAAAGTTTGGATCCGATCTGAACTAGACGAAAGGACACAAATCAACTCATTCTGCCAAACACCACGCACGTGGTCATTCCAGTCATCTTGGTGCAATTGGTACCCACAACGGAGTTTTCCACCACAAAATGACGAAAGAATGCAAAATGGCCGTATGTACAACACAACAATAGAAAATGCTGTGCGAAGTCCGTTCGTTGATTCCTCACATAAAGAATTCAGAATGAGAATTGTTGGTAAAAAAGTTCGCTCGTCCTCCTCTGTTCCTGGGACGAGAAGGAAATTCATCTCGAAAAAGTTCAATAGGATGGTCTGTCCTCTTGTTGCGTTTGCTTGCCTATCCATGGCGTTGCTCAATAGAGAATATGTATCTATTATCTCACATGCGAGGCGCCTCAAATGTAGGAGTAGATCCAATAGTGCCGTAAATGGCACTGAGAATGGTGATGAAGAACCACGCTATCTTTCAAAGTTTGACAGTTTGATTGATCGAATCCTGGAAACAGAAGGACCAGACCTTTGCGATACACCTTTTCCAGCTGGAGCAGTAGATACAGTCTTCTTTACGGCAGATTCGGCCGAAGCGCAGGAAGAACCTGCCTTTGTGGTCGCACCCAGTGATCCTGATCTTTACACAGTTACTACCCTGCAATCCGAGAATGGAGTATTTCTTCTTGTTCCCTTTAGTGATGAAGGTCAGACTCTAGACGAGACAGAACGTGACCTTATCAGTACTTACGAGACTCAAATCTATGACGCTGCTACTGCTGTAGCTAAGGCAACAACTGAAGACGAGGATACCATAGCATATGTCGTAACGTTGACAGGGTGTGCTGAGTGGTATCATCCTCCTGGCAGTGCAGATACAGGTGAAACCGTTTTGGGCGCTGAATTGTACGAGGCAAGCGCAGTAATAAAGACGCAAGTGTGCGAAATGACAGATCAAGCGGCTGCTAATCGACGTCTTGGGAAGACACGTAAGCTCCGTAAACTCGAAGAAACTGGTCAGCTTTCTGCGGCAGAGATGGGTTATACCATGTAAGATTCAATGGCTTCTTGCACATAATGATATTGTTCTTCATCCGTATGTGCCTCTCACAAAAGTTTGTTGTCGACACGTAGGCATGCACTTGTTCATCCAATGGCTGTAGAATGTCCACTTCAGGGGACTAGTGGAGAAACTTATGATCGCGTCAAACTCCTTCAGTCTGAAAATTACGTTGTTGAGATTTTAGGGCACCCCATAACGGACGATGACTTCGCGATTACTAACCAATACATCAAAGATAATATCCAAAATGACGTTGGGATTCGTGATTCCACTAAGCTTCAAGTCTGGACGATGACATTGCACCCTGTAGTGGTATTGATGGATTACAATAGTGTCCTCCAGAAGCCGATGGACGAAGAAATAGATTTTCTTCTTGCGGATGAAAGCTTAAAAGGACTTTACATTTTGGGGCCCCCAGATGAAAATACTGGGAAAGCTGGTGTAGATACTGGTTTCTTGATCATCAAGCCGTCATTGAAAGAGTTTGATAGAATAGTAAGCATGTATATCAAAACCCCATTTGATCCAGAGACAGGTTGGAACGGTTTTGGTTATCACCAATACAAGGGAGACATGGGTATATCTGGATTTCTTAATTGGTACTTTCATAATGATCAAGGTTACCTTGAACTAGACCGATGTATCTATGCGCACGATGCCGATGAAGATTGCCTCGGGCGTGTCCCCTTCAGCGAAGCTAAGCACCTCAAAATGTATGATCGTGTTTGTGGGAAAGCCCGGCATTGCCCTTATGATCATCCTGATTGGAGCGAGGAGAAGAGTGAAGCATGTACAACTTTACATCGCAGATGTAAGTCAAACATTATCTATGATGTTTGCTTGATGTATGCTACACTACACGTACTTTATGTTCCCCTTTTGGAACTTTCTTAATCATTCCTTCTTCCCACCACCGCCGATTGACTTGTAGATTATGAGTTTCGATATGAATTCGAACAAAAGTACTTCCAGAAAAAGTATAAGTGCAGCAGAATCGGGTTTTTCAAACAGAGAAGTTTTCTTGGATATTGTAGAGGGTGAGTGAGTCGTCCAAAGTGTCTATCCCCGTTTCTTTCCTGTTTTCATGACAAAAGCATCGTCTTACAAAAGCATCTATGACTGCACTGCCAACAATTATATTAGACCTGGCGAAGAAGGATTTATGTCCATGACTGGAGATGTAATAGAAAAGCCAGAGTGGATGATCGTTTGTCCGCCCACTACTCAATGTCCCGAGGGAACATTTATGACAAATGAATGTACTTGTACAGCTCCAGATGACCCCTGTGCAGCATGTCCTTCGAATACAGTTTGTCAAATTTCTCCAACCTTAATGTGTATTGATTGCGATTGTGGATTCTGCGACGTCAGTTCCCTATCTTGCTGTGAATCGTAAGTCGCCAAAAATACACATCTATTGACAAACCACCATATTGATTCTTCTAATTATTCTAATCCAATCCCTAAAACAGTGGTGGTCAGAATAATTGCCAGTCAGGCCGTGGTGTTAACCTTAGTTGTAACAAAGGAAACAACTATTTCCCTGCATTTGTTGGATACGAGAATGTTTGTGAGAGTGTTCAATTCTCAAAAACTGCGATGGTAAGTTCCCTTTCTTATCGTATGTAACAGTTACCTAGTAGGGTACCTGAGTTACCTCATGTGCCACCAATGATTTCTCACTCTTAATGTGCATTACCAATGACCATGTAATAGCCAAATGGTTGTGGTTGTAAACCTACATCTCACTCGCCATGTACTTACAATAAAGAATGGGGTACAAAGGAAGAGAAGTGCTTCATATGCTCTGCAGATGATTTATCAGCAGGTCAATGTGAAACTTGCAAAGATTGCCTTGCCCAGTGCATTAATAGTAATGACGGTTGTATCAATGCATCTTTCACCAGAGAAGATTTTATGTCTTGTATGGGAACAATTATAGATGCCGATTGCCGCTCTAATTGCCATTACGAATGTATGAAAAACTAAAAGAATTTTGGATTTTTTATTATGCATGAGGAGTCTGTGAGAGTTTTCAACTGCGAAAATTTTGGCAGTGTTTTACTATTCCGCCGCTCTATGTACTGACCTTAGGTGGGGCGCGTTTGAAACTCTTCCGTGTAGATATAGCGAAATTGTAAGAAAAGCGAAAGACTATTGCCATAGGTATTTTCTCACAGCCGGGACAACAGCATCACAGACTAATCATAGCGGTACTGTGAATGGAATGATCAAAGCTCCGTCCTCTGGCTTTTCTTCGCTTCAGTGCGAGCTGACAGGTGATCTCTGGCAAAGTCCCAGCTATCCAGTACGGCCTTCTTCGCCTCTTGTGCACGGTCTTTTGCAAAGTCAAGGTCAAACTCGACGTCTTTTCTCACTCCGTGCCACATTTGTTCCGCACTCTGCTCAAAATTCTCAAACTTGGAATCAATGGACTTGAATTGATCTCCAGTGATCTTTTTCCATTCCTGTCCAAAATCTTGTTCAATGTCTCTTTTTACTTCATGCCACTTGTTCTCAACATGTTGCTCAAATTGCTCCATCATTCCTCCTACATTCAATTCGATACTTTGCATATGTTTCTTTGCAATTTTCCAACCATGGTCAACATCTAGCTTTGCATCTTTCCATGGTGCGTGCTCTTCGAAATTCTTCACCATATTTTCAAAACCAGCCTCAACATTTAGAGCAGAGTTTTTGAAGGTATCCCACCCTGCTTTCCATTCACTTCTTAATTTAAAAAAATTGTCCTCTTGATGTGCCATGGCCTCATTCCATTCATCTTCCCATTGTTCAAGGATATCTTCAATGGCATCTAAAAGTAGAGAGAAATGATGGTCTAAAACCTTTCCACTCTTGTTAAAGAATCCTTCCAAAAAGTGCCGAATGGTTTCAATAAATATTGTGGATTTGTGCACTGTTTCCATGATAGCTTCCTCCCGCAGGACATATTTTCGAATAGCAGTAATGGTTGCTTCTTTCATGACATTCTCAATCTGTGTTTGGTCGACTCCACCAGGTCCGGCTTCTTTCGTCAGAAGGTTGAGGGGAGAAAACAGTTCATTAGGAATGGCATGTTCATCCTCCACGCACACATTCTGAAGACGGGGCTTCGTATCCTGCACACCCCCTTCACATGAGACTATATGAATCGTTACATTCGTAATATTCACAACTCCCAGTCTTGGATACAACCCTTCCTTTTCTGGCGGTGTCGGGAGCATTTCAATCACTTCGTTCACGGTCCAATCGCCCACAGTCATCGATGGAACTGGAACCTCTACCAAGGATCCAAGAGGCAATCCCGTCTTCCCAACGATAAGATTAACAGAAATATTATATGCATTGATATCAACAACTGGACGGGACAAATCATGCCAATTGAGTGATACATCGGTTGCTTCGAGGGCAGTCGTTGATACTATCTGTGTTTGTTTTCCGCTTTGGTTCACATCTTGGATGTAATCTAGCTGTATCTTGATTGGACCTTGTTGAAAGATATAGAATGGCAGTAAATTTATTGGATTCAGAACACTATCTCCTGTCAACTGCATCGGACTCTCGCACGATCTCACAGACACATTTCCAAACTTTGCCTTGTCCCACCAATTCACATGATCAAGTTCTAATTCTTCCACTCTGTGAATTTTCAAGATGGAAACGTGAAGTCATATGAGAATGAAACCGTTTGTAATCATTCCCCAATATTAAATTCACGTAGCATTTATGACACATGCATGCATGGATTTCTTTGAACTCGTTTGTTCCTCGTAAGCTACATACCTGACATGGCATCGCACTTTCTGATATCTTTTACAGATGTGGCAACAGTCGTCTACTCCAAAATAGAACCATACAACCTTCATCAAAGACCAAACGAACGTGTCTGAAAATCCTCCAAACGGGTTATTTCCATCTTGAATTATCTGATTTCTCTCTGTCGCTGGACAGCAGGGTGCAATTAGCAGAAGACGATCGATTCCTTGTACGACATATGGATTGAAACAAAGCGATAGAGCTAGTGCTACTAGAACGATGGTTACTACACAGAAAATCAGAGGAAGGACTTTCGATTTCATTCTGATGCATTTGTGAACTCAGGAGGTCGGAGTAAGCACTGCAATCGAAATACGACCATTACATACACCTTTGAGTACTTGATAATTGTAACCTCATCTACACGTAGTTGTGCTCCGCGATGTGGTGTTTGGTGTTGTACGTTGAGAATGTTTGTCTGTCTGATTTATCTTCTTCTTCCGAACTGCTTTACGACCGCAAGTTGATGAACGTTGAACGTTATAAAAAACGCATACTTCAACCGTACTGTAACCGCTTGCTGTAACGTACATCACAAAAATATGAAAATTCATACAAAAATTGGGAGAACAAAACGTGCCAGTACCACCTTTCAGTGGTTCAGTGTTGGTCCTACATACTTCTAGGCCGTACCGTGTGTACATTAGTTGTGGCATTCGTTGACAGGAAGAGCTTGACATGCATCATGCACGACGCATATGTGTTCCAATCTCACGTGTAAAACGGTAGTGAAAATGTCAGAAGAGCAGAATAAAGAAAACCCAACATCATTTGTTTCAAGTGCTTCAAAACCAGCAGAGAAAACTAACTTTCAAAGATGGGAAAGAAAAGTAGAAGAAAGCAGAGAACACCAGCGGCAGCGAAGGATGCCGCCTGTCATACTTTATTATATTTCGAAAAGCTTGCTAAACTATCTAAATCGGCACCAGAAAAGGCACTGAATCTTGAACCCAAAGTGCTTGATGCTATAGAGGTGTTGAGAATAACTGGTGTTGATCTGAGAAATGTATATGTCCTCCTTGGTGATTTATACAAGTACGCGTATTACACGATCAAGTTTGGTGGTGAAGGGTGTGACAAAGCCGTTGCGTACTACGTAAAGGCCAGGGAGTCGAGAAGGGAGATCGACTCTTCGACCGGACTGGGTTACTGCGAAGTGGACATAATTAAATGCTGTCTGCAATTTGATAGATACAACGAGGCGGTGAAAGCTTGCAAAGGAGCAGTGTCAAGGTCGAAAGCACATCATCCTGGTTTCAAGGGTTTCAGACGAGCTGTTCTTCAGATTGCTGAACATTTGAAATCTAAAGGGAAGTTTGAGCACATGTTCGATGTTCTACATTTTATCTCGGATGAGATCGAAAGACACTGGGAACCCGAGGATCAAAAGGCTGCGTATAATATCTTTCTAACTTATGCAGGGCGCCAGGAGGAGGAGCTTAACAATGCCATCATTTATGCTAAGAAGTTGTTTTCTCTCGCCCAGAAGCAGGATAACCAATCTGGTGAGGTAGCTTTATATTCAGAGGAACTGGGAATGCTGTACATAAGATGTCATAAACACCGTGCCGCCATGCATCATTTCTCAAATGCTCTTGCCATAGAAAAGAAATTGAAATCCAAAGATTACCGAAAACAAGTGGTAGATATGTACATCAAAATGGGATGGGTGTATTTGAATCGTGGCGCTGGTAATGAGCAGAGCGCTCTGGAATTATTTGAGGCGGCCCTTTCTAAAATAATGCGTTTGAAGGATGGAAAGGATCGTCATGTTTTTATGGTGTCTGTTAACAGGGGAAAGGGTCTTGCCTACTACGATCTCGGACCATGGGATCGTGCCATTGAAGCGTTTGAGGAAAGCCGATTCGAATGTGAGGTTGGAAAACTGGTGCAATCTGAGACGCTAGTACACCTTTATCTAGGTAGGGTACGCATATTTTGAAAAGTATCGCACTCTACCACTTGATGTTGGTCCAGATGAACGTACTCTGGTAATGGGAAATGCACACCATCACATTGATCAATATCAGAATTACAATACCACAAAGGCTCCGTGGTTCGATTGGTTGGACTGTGTTGATAGGCGAGACGAACTATACAACATTACAAAAATATTTTGGTTTCTAGGAGGCCGAAGGGACGATGCCAAAAGGTCACTTGAGGCATTGTTTGATGCGGCAATAGACGAGTGTGATGCCGATACCGTATATTGTCACTGCTGCCATCAACGCGATGGAGAGAGTGTAAAGTTGTTGATGTGTTCAGGCTGTAAGGTCACATATTACTGCAACAGAAAGCACCAGAAGAAGAAATGGAGGGGACGATTTGTTGGTCATAGGATGCTTTGTCCATTTTTGAAACGCTGGCGTAGGGTCAAGAGAACCATGAAGGAAGGGGTACCAACAAGGGACTCATTTGAGTTCATCACGAAAGCCTTTTTCGACATGATTGAGCGCACACATGTATTCAAAAAAGTTTTGGTCGATATCCTTATAGAATAAAGGGAGAATCAATTGTCATCTTCAGATATGAACACTATTGCTGAAGAACCAGACAAAGAAGAAGAATTTTGCGTCGCTGAATGCAATATTTATAAACAGAGGTTTGGCCTTGCCTTTCACACTTTTCATCCAAAATTGTTTTCTTTGAGGCACAAGGACCTTGCAAATTTGTGTTCTCGATGATGCATCCAAAATTGGACTGAGTACTTTTTCAAGCTCTTCGAAAAAATGAGAGTTGCGTTTCCCTTGGTTTATGAAGTTCTACAAGAAGTTGCATTCGTCCACTCGCATCCTTCATAGTCAACATTTAGAATACCAATTGCATCCAGTTTGTCATGACCAAGTAGCTTCATAGCACCTTTCAAGTTGGAAATATCCAGTCTCAGTTCGGGAGCCTTATATCCGAGGTTAGGGTAGTGCGCATTATTTAGGTCTCTAGCTAGACACTTTTACTTCGCTATCTCCCAAATTGAAAAAGTGGAATTCACAATTTCCTGCAATCCCATTACAAACTCAAAATTGCCTGTTGAACCAATAGAATAAAGACACGATGCATCCGGGACGTTTGCGGTCCGAAGCTTTACGTTCTTTAAAAGTCGAGATATGCGGTGTGGGTCGCAGACCCATTTTCAATTTGGGGCCACTCCCTTCACCGCCAATTCTTCGCTGAAATTGACAGTTGAAGGTGGGCTCGCGTTTTGGTTCTGAGAGATCATTCATTATTGAGTGGATGGGAGTACAGGGTTTCACATGCAATGTAATAGTGCGAAGTCGAGACAAGAAGCTAGTTGAAAGATATCACGTGACAGTGGCTTCCTCACTCTCAGATAGTACGAAGCATAGTTTGAGTTCCAAATAATCAGTTTCCTCTTGGTCACTCAATTTCTAAATTAAATGTACACGTACCGGCAACGATCATAGAAATGACCCAAGGGTGGATAAATTGTC
>Ga0209712_10005233_pt1 | contig 10176 bp, 9 predicted proteins | sample ArcOceMetagenome_FD_187443 | JGI IMG/M metagenome (GOLD analysis project Ga0209712, IMG submission 187443) | Marine eukaryotic phytoplankton communities from Arctic Ocean - Arctic Ocean - Greenland ARC118M Metagenome (SPAdes) (version 2) | ecosystem: Environmental > Aquatic > Marine > Oceanic... | reverse complement strand
CATGGCCATAGCCATGGACATGGAAACAATGCACAGATTTACGGGGTACACGTTAACAACAACACAAATGACGATGAGGCATCGGCAATCACATCCATGTCCGAATCCAATGCATCGCATGCCTCACAATCACATCTTATGAATACACATGCTCATTCAAACACACATGGACACGCACACGGACACGGACACGCGCATGGAACCGCCACAAATGCAAACACAACCATTGCATCCATGCAACGCATGAGAAGCACCAGATCCAATTATGCATCAGATGCAGACTACGAAATCGCAATTCTAACCGCATGTCTCGAAATGGTACACCGAGCCAGTAACGAATCCATTGCTGAAACATGGCAAACCATTGGAATCGAAGCCCTTCGCATACTCGTCAAACTCCTCGAACGGCCATTTGATAAAATACAAGCCATCCTACAGCATGCGGAACGGTCCAATCATTCTGCCAATGTCATTGATCGGAATATTGCACAGGCTATTAATAGGGAGAATAAGCTGTCGGTTCAAAAGATTACCAAGATATTGGCTGTTTATAGTCTCATTCCGGAAGCAAAGGCTGTCATGGCCAGATGTCCTGGTCTCTTGAGTGTTTTGGTCAAGATTACTGATACGCAAAATATCAATCGGATGAAGACCATGAGGCCTGTTAGCAATCGCATTAAAAAGAGTATGATGAACACGAATGCCAACGCTACTGCTAATGCCAATGCTAATGCCAATGCCAATGCCAATGCTAATTCGCGTCCCAATGATAGGTTCCACATCGATGCAACCGCAACTACAAATGGTGCCAATGGAATCAACGGCACTACCGCGGGAGCAGGACTCTACATGACCGAAGCGGCAAGGTTCAACGCCATTGCCGTTCTCACAAATCTTGCCGCCGTCGAACAAAATAGGATGCTCATGCTCTCCGAACCAGGCCTGGTGAATAACATTGCCCGTGTAGTACACAATGAACGATCGGATGTTGCTAGGCAATGTTCATCCCTTGCCATTATGAATCTATCCAATGGAGATAGGGAACATGTTCCAGAACTTGCAGGCAATGATTTGATCCTCGAAACTATTATTAAGTTGATGAAGGATGATGATCTCGAAACTCGAAGGAATGCCGCCATTGCCCTTTTTAATGTTGCGTGTGCGGATGAAAATACTGTTAAATTGGTGCGGTACAAGGATGGGATTATTCTGGAAGTTCTTTTGCAGTGCCTTTCGTCCGATGAGGATGATCAAAATGAAATTAATAATGATGTCAGGACTAATGCGGCGGAAGCCTTGTTCAATATGGCATGCAGTAGTATAGATGAAACGACTGATCGGATGGCAAGTCATGCGGGATTGTTAGAGACGCTTGCTCTCGTATTGAGGGGTACAATGGGGTGCAAGGAGGTCAAATTGTACTGTGCCGCAACACTGAGGAGGATGGCGGAGATTATTCATGCGCCGAAACGAAGCCAGCTAGAGTTGCTCAGTGCATTGGTGAAAGCTCACGTGTGGACTCGTACTCCGTGTATTGCAGAAGCATTCTTGACACAGGCGCAGGAAGAGCGTAATAGACATGTCATGGTCGAGCACAATGGTCTATTGAATGCTTTGTCCAAGTTGGCTCTTTCCATTGGAGGAGCGGATTCTGAAAAGATCAGATTGACAACTGTATCGGCGCTGGAACATCTCTCGAGAGATGAAGAAAATAGAGAGATTCTTGGTCAACATGAAGGAATCATGCTTGCCATGACAAGAGCGTCGTATAATATTCCGGATGACGATGGAGAGTCAATTGCGACTAGCCCATCTATTGTTGCGAACCGCAGGGTTCAATTAGCACTTAAGCACTTGGTCAGTGCAATGTAGGTGCGTTACCAGTATAACTAACTCCTCGAAGAGACCACCCAAGTTCCAAGTTTGAGCTATCATCAGAACCAACGGAGCATTGTCGATGCGGCAAGGCTCAAATCATAATCATGTTTATAATTTATAAGACCACTTGTAGTAAGATAATAGCATGCAATAGATTTTATAAAAGATGAGCATTATAGATGACATGTGAAGTTATGCGCGAGTATTCCATCATGCACTATGATTGATTGATTTTATAGATTTAAATTGTCGCTAGAGCCATTCGATAGTGTATTAGAATACTCGGTCGTGTTTAGCAATATCTTGAAAGATGAAAGCAATGCAATTCTTCATTTGAAATAATGTGTGATGAGATCGTAAAAACAAGATGGCAAGTTCAGCGGTCTTGTAAACTCTGAAGTTGTGTTTCATCATTGAAGTTGTCATTCTTATTTGTATTATGCCTACCGCTGCTGTAAATATATAATGTACGAAGTTGAAAGTCGAATCGAAATATCGTCACCTTGATACCTTCAGCGATGATCCTGATAAAGATGCGTATGTTCTTTATGCGTTTGGCTTTGAAAACTACAGAATCTTTCAAAAGATGAAATTTGGTTTGAACGCGGATTCATTATTTCGAAAGAGCGAAAGAGAACATGGAGGACTCAAAAGCTGGTGATCGACGTAAGGGTAAAAAATCATTCAAGTCAGACATTGCAATGCCTCTTGCCCTTTTGTATTCAAGGGGTGGTGACACCATGGAAAAAGAAATCTCTTCGCATAGATGGTTACTTGCAAATTGCGGCCGTCACGAAGTAGCAGCGAGTTCTGTGATCTCAACAACAATTTAATGGATTCAAAAAGTTTGAGTACGCGATTGAAGTACTGGAGGGATCAATGGATAGGTTCAGGCTGAAACCAACTTCATTGCCGCATACATCTTTCGTAGCTGGGTTGCAGTCAGAGAGGATAGAGGAAGTACTGTGTAACTATGAAGCTGCAATCGCTAATTTCAGAAAAGTGGTAACTGGGCTTCAAAAGCAAGAAGATGATGATTGCCTGAGTGAAACTCGATTTGGTTGTTCTGTGGATTTAGCCAGAACTCTCCTGCGACATAGCGCAGACAACGAAGCTGAAGCATTTGCGATATTTCAGGAAGAGCTTGATCTTTGCGTAGATCCACTTTATAGAGAAATGCCTCTCTTCAAATCGTCCACGTGGCACGATGCAATCTCTGGTACACGAAACAATGGCTGAGACCTATCTTGAGCAGTACTGCACCGATACTACTTTGGACATTGACCAGCGAAAAGAAATTGAAAGCCATGCCACTGATCATTTCCAACCGAGTACCTCTTACCCAAGCTCGGCTCTTCTACGTCAATGATAACAAACAACAGGCCTACCATCATCTCGAGCTATACCTGGATACTCGCTTGGCCGAATGTAAGCTCAGCTGTTACACTTGCAAGCAACGGCTAAACCTTGCAAGCAACGGGTCAGACACGGATCGGTCCCTTTCAGTTGCGCGAGCTGCAGGGTCGCATCATATTGTGGCAGGAGGCACCAAAAGTTGACATGGAAGAACGAGCACATCTGTCACAAGGTGCTTTGTCCCTTGCTTGGGTACTGGCGGATGGAGAAACAGAAGAAGCATAAGGGGCTCACGGATGAAGATCGATGAGAATATGAAACTGTCTTCGGTGCCTTCTTTGAGAGCATTTGCCCTCATGTGAAGTTATGCGCGAGTATTCCATCATGCACTATGATTGATTGATTTTGTAGATTGAAATGGTCTCTCTAGAACCATTCGATACTGTCTTAGAATATTCGGTCATGTTTAGCAATATCTTGTAGCTATGAAAGCAATTCTTCGTTTGAAATAATTTGTGATAGGTATCATAAAAACAAGATGGCTTCATCATTGAAGTTGTCATTCTTATTTCTATTATGCCTAACCGCTAAGAATGTACGAAGTTCACTAATTATTCGTCGGAGAGTGAATGAATCTGACGTTTGTACAATGCAAGCAACATTTTTATGATAACCGAAACCTCCGAGAGGAAATATTGCAACCAGCAATCAACAATTTATTCAGTACTATAGGCGCCTAACTCTATACTTGACGAGGACAGCACTACAGTAGGCATCAGAACACCCGGAAGATTCGAGAGGTCAAGTGACCGCACGACGACCCCAGGAATTCCCACAGGTCCTCTCGTGTATTCCAACAGGGCTGTTCCACGTATACTTGACGACTACTCTGACGAGGATGCCAGCCTTGACGATGATGCTGTCCTCATCGATTGTAAAGGATGTAAAGTCTCTACTTCTGACAACGAGACGAAGATTGTTGCCAGGAAGCCTAAGTCTTCTCAGAAGAAGCCTCGTCGTCCCATTCCCTCCTCCAAGGAGCCCAAGAGAAAACCAACCCAAGGAATTCTTTCCCAAGATGAAAGAAAGCTCCTTATTGTATTACATTATAAAAAATTACTTTTAGATTTCAGCAAAATCCTCAACTCTCACAGCAACCTTTTGACAATTTGGATTTTCCTGTTTCAATTGTTTCGGGTGCCAAATCAATTGTTGGCCCGGTAGACTCACATGGCACGACAAGACAAATATTCCACGCGTGGCACATGCGTCACACCAAAGGCATGCCACAAAACAATGTCTTCGCCTTCCATAGAGCGATTGGATTCAATCCATTTTGGTAGTCTGTCAGGTTCCTGTACCTGTATAGTGTACTCTCCAGACGGAAAGCGTCCCCTCTCGTCGTACTGGGTGACCCATAAGTTCACAGTGGCAAATTTGCCCTTCAAAGACACTGTGCTGACGGGGCCAGTTAATAGAGTTGGCATGGCAGCGCCCATGCTGAACAAAATGAGCTTAAACGCAACGGGCTTCTTTGTGAAAGGGTTTAACTTTCCTATGGCATTTGCAATCTTCCACGATCGGGCCGTGGTAGAATCTGCTCATCGTATCGCCTCCTGATCGGCCTTTAAAAATAGTTTCGATGACACCAAATGCATTATCATATGGATTCTTATCAGACACTGGCTCAGGAGGAACAACATCCCCCTCGCTCAAAGTATTCTTCCCCCACCCATATTCATATCTAAGCGAGCGCAAAACATATGTTTGATGGACTTGGCTTGGGCATATACTCCAGGGTTAACAATGGCCCCATGAGTCGTTGATCCTCCTTCTGGAGCCAAGTTCGATGATAGCTCACCAGTCAAGCGAATTTCTTTAAAGTGAATTGACCCATCCAGCTTGAATCGCCAATAAAATAGGCATTCGTAATTAAGCACTGTTGTGATTGAAGAAATTACCAACGTCCACATTGAAATTAAAAGATCTAATTGTTTGCCACAAGCGAGAGGAGCGAGCAGCTAGGCGACTAACGCAAGCCAGCGCCTCTCTCTCTACCTACAGCAGCGCGATTACCTACAACAGCAGTGAACAGTGCTTACCTTTTATTCTCTGAATAATTGCTGTCGCCCGCACAAGTGCACGTCGTATGATTCGGTTATGAGTTAAGAATTCTGGAAATGTGCCAGAATTGTTGGTGCGAGAAAGAAGAACTGCCATTGTATTCCATTCATGATATTTATCACTTGCTTTGAGAAGACATGCATCACATGCATCAAGGATGCAAGCGTATAGTAGAGAATCGACGAAGTGCCAAGCCGCACTCTGTATCAAGTTGTTGTCTTACTAGTGCACAGCTCCTCTCTCGAAGGATGTATTCTAGTAGCATCTTAGTTCCCATCTCAACACTTTGAGGTCACGCCCCTGGCAAGGAGACGGAAGAGGAAGATTTCGTATCAAGGGAAGGGACCCGAAGCACGACCCAAAACCAGAAGAACTCACCTTCCGTAACTCAGGTAAACTTCTTGCCAAAAATGCGTCTAGATGGGATTCATAATTCACGGATACTTCGTGCCGCAATTATATTAATAAGAGTACTGATTAATAATAATACAGTATCACTTGAAGTAGTAAGAAGAATTATCTGTTGTTTCTTGACCTTCTTTGTTCCGTAGCATTCCTCTTCAGCTTCCTTGCAAAATGGGATTCTTCCAATGCAGTTGACGGTGTAACATCAGCTAAAATCACTCATACCAATTTTGAAGCGAACGCGTGGTGGAAGGTGAATCTTGAGAGTAGTTCTGATATTGAGCGAATTCGTGTATGGCTCCGTACAGACTGCTGTACCGAACGTGCAAAGGGGTTCATTGTCGAGGTTTTCAATGGTGACGACGTACAATTCACTTTCATTCAAACTGGGGATTTGCGTGCTACGACTTTGATCAAAGTCGTCGGACTTAATGGTGAGAACATTGTAGGTGACAACGTGAAGGTCAGCCTTCCTGGAACAGATTACTCGTCTCTTGTGCAAGTGCAAGTGAATTCTGCAACACCAGAACCCTAACTGTCAGCATATCTTTCTGGCCGGACAATGTTGACTTTGGTTAATTCATGGTAATTCTTTGAATTTTTTAATCGATTCTGTTGCTTCTATTCCGTAGTACTGTATGCCACGACGATAATACAATCTAAGCATAGGTTCCATAATGCATTCAAGAGTTTCATAATTCATTCACCATTGAAAAGAAGAATTAAGTACTATTCAGTAGCGTATTGTAGATAATCGACGGAGTTTCAAGTCGCACTCTGTATCAAGTTGTTGTCGTCCTCTCTCGAAGGATGTACTCTAGTAGCGTCTTAGTTCCCATCTCTCAACACTTTGAGGTCACGCCCCTGGGACCCGAAGCACGACCCAAAAGGTGCAACACTCATTTACGCTTAAGAGATGAATCTTGTGCTATGCTCGACCGTTATTTATTAACTTCCTGGTGCCAAAAATGCGTCGTCTAGATGGGATTCATTCATAATTCACGGATCCTGCGTGCCGCAATTATGAGTACTGATTTTAATAATAATACAGTAGTTTGTATCAATTGAAGAAGTAAGAAGAAGTATCTGTTGTTTCTTTACCTTCTTTTTGTAGCATTCCTCTTCAGCTTTGAAAAAGCAATCGTGCAAGATGAGATTTGGAGATCTCACTGATCTGACAGAGGTTAGTAGTGTCCGTTGGAATTTTTTCTACCATGCTAGACAGGATAGACATCCTGAATTCATATGTCATGTGCAAATAAGTAGATAATCGATTCTTTGATAGTACTCTTTTCTCGTAGAGGAGATGCAACTCTTGATGAAGGGTAAATTGATCAAGGAGCTCATATTTGCTCCCCTGGGATTCATTTCAACGAGTTTTGTGTTCATTTTCTCCAGCTCATTAGCGACATTGAGTGTATTGATGCCCTGTGGCTTTGAATTCTTTACCATCAACCGGCCCAGAAACATCGCCCTGATTTCCTCTATCATAATCAATGGGACGTTCCTTCTCAAAATAAGACGGAGGAACAGCAAGATGGACAGCCATTCTCCAAACTTGCCCCATTTTGGAAGACACTTCTTCAGTATTTGACCCACCCGCTGCTTTGCGAGGGTGTATAACGTGCGCATGTCATGGAGTGCATATAGTACATCTATGCTCAAAGTCTGTCAATGGTAGAAATTTCAAACTCGCTTCTCCTGTTACATGCCTGGTATCACTGTGTTCAACTCTGAAGGGGGCTGCAGTAAATACCAAAGCCAGCAGTGTTCCTTACTTCTTTATGATCAAAGCCAATGCTGGTCGGAGAAGTTCAGCCGCTTTCCGAATTATTTGCTCAATTTCGGTAAAAAGGTTTTCCAAGTTTATAATTTTCAATTTATTGGGGACTCTTCTACGTACGGTGCCATTTTAATTTGTGAATATAGTAATGCTATTCTCGCTCGAACGGAAATATTGCATTTCAACGAATCAACGCTCGGTGAAATCTATACGAGATAATCGTCAGTTCAATCTCTGATCGATATTTTAGCAACAGCAATCATGTCATTTGAAGTAAATTTATTATGAGTTTTGTAATCAAGCTGAGGATAACTACACGATTACAACTTTATAAGCAAATATCCAGAGAATCAAAAGTTGAAAAAATGCCCACTGATTCATTCGGTAAAATGAGTTCTTATCCTAAAAAACGTAAGATAAGATTATAGTCCATTTTCCCACTGTATCAATATCTACTCTAGTTTCTAACAAGCTCATTGACCTTAACATTGCGAAGGGTTGCAGCAGTCACAGCAATCTTGTTGGCATTGCACGAGTCCTCCAGCATCGCAGTCGGCCGAAATAAAAGTTGTACGGTCGCAAAGACTTTTTGGGATGTCACCAAAAAGATTAGGGTTCACAATGAGTTGTACGGTCTTCACATTTGCACCTCCGATATTGGGGGGAACTGAACCGCTAAACAAGTTTCTATCCAGTTTGAGCGTCTTCAGCTTCTGAAAAGTCGACATAAATGCAGGTATCCCTCCAGTCATCATATTGTTGCTCAGTATCAATGTTTCTGCAGAGGAAAGGTGTAAGATAAAAAGAAGCACAAAAGAAGTTAGGGACACGTGAAATAAATGTATCAAAAGAACAGTAGCCAATATGTTTTTACTTACCCAAATCTGTACACTGCGCAAGAGAGGTAGGAAGCTGTTCAACTATTTGATTGTTTGACAAATCGAGTTTTTTCAACTGTTTCTCTCCACTACACAACTCTGGTATGCTCGAACTCAATTTGTTCGAGGCTAAATTCAAAGTTATAAGAAGAGGCAGAGTCCCAAACCTTGATGGTACGACGCCACCAAAATTATTATTTTGAGCCTCAAAATAAGCTGTCGAAACAAAAACAAGAGAGTGAGAAAGCATTTGTTTGGAAACAGCTTTGAATGAAACGAGGGAAATACTACTTACTCATACTTTTCCAACCCGTCATAAGGAAATCATCCAAGCCACCATCAAATTTATTATCGTACAGATAAAAAACTTTGAGATTCTTCAGTTCGCTCAATTGATAAGGCAAAGCACCTGTAAATTCATTGTTGTTAACACGAACATCTGTCAAGTTGGTTAATTTGCCTAATTCGATTGGTAGAGATCCATTGAATTTGTTTTCGTCCAAAAATAATCTCTCTAGTCTGAGTGCCTTCACAATCGTCGTGGGAATGCTGCCTTTGAACGCATTGTTATTTACAGCCAAAGTATTGAGGTTCGTCCATCTGGTCATATCTGGCAAGGTACCAGTCAACTTGTTGCCCCCAAGAAACAAACTTTCAAGATTCGATAACGATCCAATTTCCACAGGAAGGCTGCCTGTCAGGCCAACAGTTTCATGCAACCACAATTTTCTCAAGGAAACCAAGTTTTTGATGTCCGCATGAATAGCTCCACTAAGTTCAGCTTTCCAGAGCTCGATCCTCTCCAAATGCCGCATCTTGAATAGCTCAGGAATTAAATCTCCTTTCAAGTTGTTCTTATTGAGACTAATGTGAACAACCATTGGAACATTCACCACGGGCGCACCAGGTAAATCTGCTCGAGCTCTGGTTGCATCTGTAGTTATAGCTGTCATAAGTTCGTCATTGACAAATTCTCTGACGTTTATATATGCCGTGCGTGTACCGCAAGTGAGACCGAACCAATTGCATTCATCTTCCCCGTTGAGCCAATTGTCATATTTTGTCCAAGTATTCACAGTAAACCCAGAAATTTCACCTGCTGCATCCTTTTCCAATCCTGTAGCGAATGCAAATAGGGTAATTACATACCGTTGCACGACACGCTCAAGGGCGGGATAATCATTTCTCCATGCCCAGTCTCGAAATAGTTTATCTTCAAAGACGAGATAAGTCATGACACGATCTTGAATGCTGAGATTGTCCATATTTCCATCTCCCCCACACCTTTTATGATGACACACCCTGCTAAAAGCTGCTTCATCCGAGACCATTAAATTTTGGATGAGTTCAGTGCCTTCAATAAAATATCTATCATACTCTGTTCGGGGTTCGGTTGGTGATGGAGTGGGAACCATCGATATAGTTGGAACCATCGATATAGTTGGGAACACTGTTATAAAAGGTTGATCTCTGCTCGACATCCCCCCCCCCGCAAGAATTCCAATCGCCAACCCGATAATGGCAAGAAGCACGACACACGCAACGATGCAGCTCCTGCGACTGGGGTAGTAATCAGTATAATCCCAAACATCAGGAGGCGGATTCACTGGCCCATAAGTACCACGTGATGACACACCGACGCTATTCCTACGCATGGGATATCCTGACATTCCCGCGCCCCCTCCTGTTCCTATTCCTGTTCCTGCTCCATCTCTACCTCTACCTGTCTGCATGGTACTAAAGGGATCATCC
>Ga0209712_10005232_pt1 | contig 10176 bp, 8 predicted proteins | sample ArcOceMetagenome_FD_187443 | JGI IMG/M metagenome (GOLD analysis project Ga0209712, IMG submission 187443) | Marine eukaryotic phytoplankton communities from Arctic Ocean - Arctic Ocean - Greenland ARC118M Metagenome (SPAdes) (version 2) | ecosystem: Environmental > Aquatic > Marine > Oceanic... | reverse complement strand
CTCGTCATTGAATTATTAAGATTGATGGAGGTTGAAAATAACGTCGCTCAGTTAGAACTTTTTCAGGATGATTTTGAAAAACTCATGATGGTTTTAAATGATATTGGGTTTTTATGAGAAAGCCCTTTAATTTACAAATAGTAAAAATTTTAAAACATAAGTGTTTTACAATTAAGAAAAGAATTGCATCAATATATTATGAAAGAATGGTTCGAGCAGTTTATGCTATGATGCAAAATTACTTGGAAGACGATAATTCTATTGTTGCTTACACCTCTTCTGGTGATCCATTGACAAAAGAGGAATATATCAAAAGTGTTACAACTGCCTACGAAGAAGCAAAACAAGGAGATGTAAGGTCAAGTGAAGATTTGAGAAACGAAGTTGAAAAGTGGGGAGATGAGGAAATATAAAATCGTGTGGTCAGGAAAAGCGATACTATCTCTTACTGGTATTAGAAAATTTATCCAAAAGAACTCTCCAAAAGCTGCACAAAAAGTAGCTATAGAAATTTTAAACCTTGCAGACTCTCTTCAAATCTTACCCGACAGATTTTCCCATTGATCCGAACCTTTCTGACGAACTTATCCAATATCGATTTGCCGTAAAGTTGAATCATAAATTAATCTATGTGGTAGAAAAATCAGAAGTTATTGTTATACAAATACTCGACACTAGACAACCTCCTGATAAGTTAAAAGTTTAAATATTTGAAAACACCTCCAATAAAAAATCTCAGAACTGATAATTCAAATTCAAGCTCACATTAATTCCATTCTCATCTGCAAAATATCGCAATCGATTCAGATAATCTCGATAAGTTGAATTCAATAAATTTTCTGCCCGAAGCGAAATTTTTAAATTAGATTTCTGCCATTCGTAATTTGTTCCAATCTGCAATCCTAACAAAAAATAATCATTCGGTGGTAATAAAAAATCTTGCGTTTCGGTAATTCTTTTTTGTTGAAAAACGTATCGACCATTAATCGTGAAAGAATTATTTTTCCATTTTTCCTTATTTTTAAATGTGTAAGTCATTGAGGAAAAAATATTATCAGAAGGAATATTTACTAAGCCAAGGTTATTCGTCAAATCATAACCGCGAACTAAGGCATACTTTGCAATAAAATTTAAATTTTGCTTCGGTTCATATTTTAACAACAAATCCACCCCTGCGATATTTGCATCTGTTTGTTTATATATAAAAATAGGAAATGCTCCTCTGATCGTCAACCGAAATTCTTCTTGCGGTTCGAGATAAATAAAATCTTGAACGTTTTGAAAATATCCCAAAGCTTGCACAAATAATTTATTTTGAATTCTAAAATCTAGCGAAAGTAAAGCTTTGAGCGATTTTTCTACGCCCATATTTTCGTTACCCTCTTCTATCCCACTCACGCCTTGATGCAATCCAAAACTATATAATTCATTCACTTCGGGTGCTCGTAATAAATATCCAATATTAAAATTCGCTTTAAAAAAATCATTCTTTTTCCACCGAACGCCAGAAGACAATGCATAATTTTGAAATAGATGATCTAATACTTCGATTGCTTTTGGTATGGTTTGAGTTATTCTTTTTACCCTCAATTGTTTTAAACTAAATCTTCCTCCGAACTCAAATAACCACTCTTCTGCTTGGTCATTTTGAACAATCCAATAAGTAGAGGTTTGGTAACTTCGATAGTTTGGAATCAAAGGAAGAACTCCTGTTCCGGAAACATTTCCATTGTCTATCATATCGAATTGAACCCCCGCTTTTAAAAATATCTTTTCACCAACTAATCCATTATAAGCTGCTTCGGCATGATGAGAAAAAAGTGACAAATTCAAGGAAGGCCGATCACTACTACTCCCTCTTCTAATATCAAATTCTTTTCGATTATTAAGTTGTCCACCATATTTGAATTTGATGATTTTTTCATCATCCATCAAATATTTAGTTTCCACTTTGACCAAATGATGCGTCACTTCTTGTCTCGGAGATCCAATATTATACGAAAAATTATCTTCTGTAGAAAAAGGCTCACTCCTTTCGAATGCTTCTTGTAAATCTGTTAAATTACCAATATGCGAACCTCGCAAAATTCCAATTTTCGTATTAAAAAGACTGTAATAAAAATCCGTCTTCCATTTTGGATGAATTTTTTTTTCGACCTGCAAGGCTATGTTATTTTCTTGTTTACCTGTGTTAGTCAAGAAATAATTGGGAGTACGATTGTCACCTTGCCGTTTAAGCGTACCGGTGAGTCGCCAAGCTGCTAATTTTCCACTTTCCTCTACAGTTATATTCAGCGTATGCCCCCAGCCATTTGATTGCAATGTGTAATTAACCTCTCCATGTAGATGTGGATCTTCTTGAATATTACCCGTTTCGACTAGTATCACACTTCCTAAAGAATTACCTCCATAAGCCAAAGCACTTGCCCCTTTGACTACAGAAAGATGATCTGCTACAAAAGGATCTATTTCAGGAGCATGATCATTTCCCCATTGTTGACCAGTCTGAGTAATCCCATTATTCAATACAGCAACTCGATTTCCAAAAAGTCCATGAACTACAGGTTTTGAAATACCTGACCCATTTTTTAAAACGCTTACCCCTGAGATATTTTCTAAAATATCCGAAAGGTTTTTATTGCTTTCACTTGCAATATCCGCTCGACTGATAGATTGACTCGATTCAGTAGAATTATCTTCATGGCTGCCATGAATCACTACTTCATCTAATAATTCAGAATGGTGACTTAAGTAAATTTTTAGTAACGTATCTTTTTCTATTTTGACAAAATACTCTTCACTATGGCAGCCGATGTGACTTATTTTGACATGATATTCTGCAGGGCATATATTTTTTATTTCAAAAAAGCCTTGCTCATCTGAGACCGTTCCTTCTCCTGTATTTTCCAAAAAAATGTTAGAATACCCCAATGGAATATTCGTTCCTTTATCTAAAATTACTCCCGTAAGTGTAATGTTACAATCTTGTGCAAAAATGAATTTTGGAAAAAATAAAATCGACAGAAATAAGAATATTATTCTCTTCATCGAGTTTTGGTTTACATTTTTAATTGAACACAAAAGAAGAAAGGCCTAGAAGATTCTATACCTTTCTTCCTTCATATTCAAAATTAAAAACTATTGAACAACAATATCAAAGGTAACTTCGATATCAGTTTCTCCTCCTGCATTGGTAATATCTCCTGTAGAAACACCACTCTCTGCTTTTCCAGGTTTATGCCGAAGAATTACTTTCAACGTTCCAGTAGAAGCTACACCTGTCACTAAATTTGTTGCTAAACCTAGAGGGTTCCCTTGAGAATCCTCATCATTATATGTAACAGTCAAATCGAGTCCTCCATCTGTTGAAAAAAAGAACTGATGATCTAAATCTTCCTCTTCAATTTCTTCGGTAATACTTTCAGCTGGAGTTTCAGATTCATTTTTTAAATCAAGTGCCCCAGTATAGTTCATATTAGCTTGAAGTGTTCCTCCTGTAATAATCGGGTCATTTCCTCCATCACCATCTATATCAGAAAATGAAAGCGTAACTGCATCTCCTGAAGTCGGAGTAAGCGTATAAGTTACGGTGGTAATTAACTCTTCAACATCAATATCGATGTCATCGTCATTTTTACAAGAGTTTAAAAATAGAACAGAACAAATAAGATTGATAATAAAAATATATTTAAGATTTTTCATGATTTTATTTTTTTTAAACATAGAAAAAAGAGAATAGTTCGTATAGTCAAGTTGTCATCTTTCACACATTCGGAAAGATGATATTTCAATTGACCAACTTTTAATTTAAACTTGAAAAAAAATTAAATATTAATCGGGGGGCCGCGTAGCGTTGGGTAAGGATCTCCATTTCGATAAGGAATATTTTCTGTATAAAAATATACCTTTTCCGAAGTTGGAAAGATGATTAGATTAGAAAAAGTGTAAACTATTTTTTCCGAAGGAGAAAAATGAAAATCACAAATAGAACAATCCAAAGCCACATGTTCAATCTCATGCATATGAGTCGAATGGTTGCAAATATCATTATGCTCCACTTCTTGCTCATGATGATGACCATGCAAAAAGAAAGTATGTATTTCTTTAAACACAGGCGCATTCAATAGCAAGATGGCTATGAATATAGATGCGATGTTTCGATATGTGGTTGAAGTATTAATTTTGACTTTTCTTCTTTTGAAAAAAATTAAACGCAAAACTAACGAAAAAATGAGGAATAGAGGTGTCGGATAGGACGTGTTTTTTGAAATTAGTTTAAGTTTTCCTTTGTGGAGAATATTAGGCAAAAAAAAAGGGATGAAAATAAATTTTCACCCTTTTTTTGATTGGCACTTTTTATAGCGCCGAACAGGAACTTGCATTCTTCCAATAACTGGTTCCTGCGCTTTTGCCATCTTGGCTTTTTTTGATTTCGGTTTTCCACCGATTATGTTCTTTTCTTAGCATCTCTGAATTTTTTGTACCGCAAGGGATACATGATTCATTTGGCATTAATTCATTTATCTCTTCTTGTGTTTCGATTTTATTATGCATAAATAATTTTATAGTGAAAAAAAGTGTTGGTTAGTTTTGTGAGAGTATTTCTTTTACTCTCTTAAACTGGACAACTTTATAAAACCCATCATTAATTTTTGCTTGGAAGATTGAATTAGTAATCATCATTACAATATTGGATTCTAAAAATTTGATGCTCCAATTTTGATATCCTTTTTAAGGATTTCAATTTTATGACAATTTAGATTCAAAGTATTTTCAGTTCTTGAATGAAAATAAAAAAGGTTTCTCCTCTTTTGGAGACCGCTTTTATCTTTTACCTAGGAAGCAATTTTCCATTCTGTTTCAACAAACTTTTTGCCGTCCCATTTCCCTAGCCATTCAGCGTCTTTTTTCTGACTTAAATAATTGGAAAATGCATACTCAGCTGCTTCTTTTGTCTTTCTAGAAATTGTAATGGTATTGTTATGTCCCATTTTAATATTAAAAAAGTACAGGCCAACTGTCTTAGTAAAATGTTTCTTTCTAGCCATGATTTATTTTTTTTAACGTGATGAAATATATAATTGGTGAAAAACAATGATTTGATTAAATCATTGTTTTTAAATACTGATTACCGTTGCATTGGTTAAGTTATGTTTTTGTACAATTCTTTCGACAAAACTTTTATGGCCTCTTCCTGCTAGTAAATATAATTTACCTCCTTTTTGAGCAGCCAACGTTCCGAATAATTTCCATCTAGAAATTGTTGCTTTCATATTATCTGCTTTCAATGCAATTTCGATGTATGATTTAGCTCCCATTTTTACGCCTGTAATATCTGGAATGACTGTTATGTCAGTCGAAGGTTTATAAAAAGATTTAGGGGTTTCATATTTATCTGCATTGGCTTTAATTTTTTTAAACCCTTTTCTTTCTGCCCATTGAATTGCTGCATTATACAATTTATCTTTCATAATTATTATATATTTGGAAGTAAAAAAATAAGTTAAATGCAATATAATGCATCACCGAAGGAGTAAAATCAATAAAACTCTAATGCTAAAAAAGCTAATAGAAGAGGAGTAGGACTGTATTTGGTGAGGAAATTTTTAACATATACTAGTATGACTTTCAAATATATAACGCCGTAAGTTACAAAATAGTTTCCACAGAAACTATTTTTTTACATAAACTACCTTTTTATTCAAAAAAAAGTGCAAAAATCACCTATAAAAGGCTATTTCGATCATTTTAAACAAAAAATAATCCTAAAGAAATCAATATTGGTTACTTCTTACTTAATGTTCTTTTTTGGGAAAAATAGATTCTGCGCTAATAATTGGTGCACTATCAACCACTTCGATATTTAAAAAATCAATAATGGTTTCGAAGGAAGTCTGCAATTTATTTAATGCTTCAGGGGGTAACATTTTTAGTTTGGAAGATAACTGTTGATGAAGTGGTTCGGGAGTATTTTTGATCATTTTCACACCATTTGCGGTGATGGCGATTAACCCTACTCTTTTGTCATCTCGCTTGGGTAATCGAGCAACTAAACCTTTAGATTCAAGCCGTGAGATGATTCCAGTAACCGTACTAGCATTTAATTTTAAAAAACCTTTGATCTCTTTATGACTGGCCTGGAAAGTTTCTTTTCCATTTAAAAAATCTAAACACAGCAGCTGTGGGATGCTAATTCCATATTCTTTTTCGATCCGTTTACTTTCTAAATTTATAGAGCGGACTATTTGACGGATTTGGACTAAGATGTCTGTATATTTCATGTGTAGATCTTTTTGACAAAGATAGGTTTTGATTTTGGGATGAATGGTTTCTATAGAAAATAATTTACACGTACTAAAGAATTTAATTCAAGATAGTTTTCCATCTCAGCCCCCTACCTCAACCACTTCCTTCATCTTATCCAAAACCATCCGCGCCTGCTTTAACGTCTTCACTCCATCCCTCACTACAATCATATGCTTCTGTGACTTTTTCATGTGCAAACCATATCTTACTCCATCTTTTGCTAAAAATTTCATCAACTGATTAAACAAGTCCGACTCATAAAATCGCGACTGCGGATCTTCGATAAAGTAGCAACGCAGTTTTTGATTTTTTAAAACCACTCTTTCAAAACCCAGTTTTCTACACGCCCAACGCAAGCGCAAACCATCTGACAACTCCCGCACTTGTCGAGGAATTTTCCCAAAACGATCTTTTAACTCTCGACCGAATTTCTGCAATTCTAACTCATTTTTCAACGAATCCATTTGCGTGTAAAGACTCAATCGCTCCTGCGTGTTTTTGACATAAGCATCTGGGATCAACATCTCGATATCTGTATCAATCTGCACATCCCGAACGTATATTTTTTCTTTATCCAGATCCTCTTTGAACAAATCTTTAAAGTCTGTTTCCTTCAACTCTTGAATCGCTTCTTCTAAAATCTTCTGATAAGTTTCGTAACCAATATCAGTAATAAAACCACTCTGCTCCCCGCCTAATAAATTTCCAGCACCTCGAATATCCAAATCTTTCATCGCAATATTAAATCCACTTCCCAAGTCTGAAAACTCTTCGATAGTTTGCAATCGTTTTCGAGCATCAGTTGTCAAAGTTGACATCGGAGGACTAAACAAATAACAAAATGCTCGCTTGTTACTTCGCCCAACTCGTCCACGCAATTGATGCAAATCGCTCATTCCAAATTGATTCGCATTATTAATGATGATCGTATTCGCATTTGGAATATCGAGTCCTGTTTCAATAATATTTGTGGAAACCAACACATCATATCGACGGTCGATAAAATCTAACAAAGTCTTTTCGAGTTGCTTCGATTCCATCTGACCATGTGCGGAAGCGATGTCGATGTCTGGCAAAATTTTGCGCAACATCGCTGTAATCTCAGGCAACGATTTCACTCGATTGTGCACAAAGAAAACTTGCCCACCTCGATTGATTTCATATTCAATCGAATCTCGAACCAGTTCCAAATTGAAGACTCGGATCTCGGTGTGAATCGGTTGACGATTCAGCGGCGGAGTTCTGATCACACTCAAATCACGCGCTGCCATCAACGAAAACTGCATCGTTCGAGGAATCGGAGTTGCGGTCAAAGTCAATGTATCAACATTGACTTTGAGGTTTCGTAATCTTTCTTTTGCGGCTACGCCAAATTTTTGCTCCTCATCTATGACGAGTAACCCTAAATCTTTGAAGCCAATATCTTTACTCAAAATTCCATGCGTCCCAATGACGATGTCAATTTTTCCTTCTTTCAATTTTTCAAAAATTGCTTTCTTTTCTTTCGTTGTTCGGAAGCGATTAATATAATCTACCGTCACTCCAAACTCTTGCAATCTTGCACCAAAAGTCTTAAAATGTTGCAACGCCAAAATAGTAGTCGGAACCAAAATCGCCACCTGTCTTCCCCCCAATACACATTTGAACGCAGCACGAACTGCGACCTCCGTTTTCCCAAAGCCAACATCTCCACAAATCAATCGATCCATCGGATATGCTTTTTGCATATCTTCTTTTACCGCTTGAACTGCCTTCGCTTGGTCAGGCGTATCCTCAAACATAAAGTTCGACTCTAACTCAATTTGCAAATAATCATCTTCAGGATGTTCGATACCTTCCGCAGCTTTTCGTTGCGCATAAAGTTTGATCAATTCCTTAGCCATGTCTTTGACTTTCCGCTTGGTCGTATTTTTTAATCGCTTCCAAGTGTCAGACCCAATCTTGCTCAATTTTGGCGGTTTGCCTTCCTTGCCGACGAATTTTGTAATCTTGTGGAGTGAGTTGATGCTCACATAAAGTACATCATCATTTTTATAAAATAACCGAACAGACTCCTGCGTCTGTCCATTAATATTTAATTTTTCCAAACCAGAATATCGCCCAACGCCATGATCAATATGCGTAACAAAATCTCCTGGTACCAACTCTCGCAACATCCGTAAATTAATCGCTTTGTCTTTGGTAAAACCTCGCCGCAATTTATATTTATGAAATCTGTGGAAGATTTGATGATCGGTGTAGCAAGCTACTTTTAAATCCAAATCTAAAAATCCTGCACTCAAAGCTTTCGTCACCGGATGAAACTGGACGTTGGCCTTTAGGTCTTCAAAGATGGCGTAGAAACGATCAATCTGTTTTGGGTTTTCTGTGAAAATATAATTCTCCAATTTCTCATCTTGATTCTCGTGGAGATTCTCGATGAGTAATTTGAAGTTTTTATTGAAGTTAGGTTGTGGCTTGCTATTGAAAATTATTTTTTCGCTCGGCTTGAAATGCAAATTTTTATTGAGAAAAAACAAAGCGTATTTTTCTATATCTTGAATGACTTCGTCGGGTTTGATAAACGCTCTATCTCGGAAAATTTCTGCCAAATCTCCTTCATCTAAAGAAGAAACTGTTTTGCCAAATTTCTCCGCTTCCTCCAAACACATTTCCAATCTACCGATCAGCATGTCCAAGTCCTTTATCCAAATCACCGTGTTCTCAGGCAAGACATTGAAGAGGGACATTTTTTGTTTTTGGGTAAATTTTGTGTTGATATTTGGAATGATCGAAACCCGAGCAATCTTCTTGACACTCAATTGGGTCAGCGGATCGAAGGTTCGAATACTTTCAATTTCATCATCAAATAATTCTACACGATATGGATACTCATTTCCATAGGAAAAAATATCAACGATGCCTCCTCGAATAGAAAACTGCCCTGGCTCATAAACAAAATCAACTCGCGCAAAACCATATTCGACAAATAACTCCACCAAAAAATCGACATCTAATTTTTCATCTTTGACAATCGAAATTTGCTTTTCATTCAACACTTTTGGCGAAACGACTTTTTCAAAAAGTGCTTCAGGATAAGTGACAATGATCTCACCTATAGATTTTATATTTGAAATTTTATTGATGGTTTCCGTTCGCTGCAAAACGTTGGCTGAGTTGAGATGTTCAAAATCCATCGGACGTTTGAAGGAATCGGGAAAGAAATGGATGTTCTTTTTTTCTAACAATGCGGAAACATTGTTTTGCAAATAAGCAGCTTCTTCTTTGTCAGCCGCAATGTAAAGATGATGTTGAGGGTTGGCGAGATAGGTTCCAGACAGGACAAAGGAATTCTGCGCTCCAGTCATTCCTACAATTTGTAGGCGTGTCGGAGTCGGAGTTTGCAGCGCATCCACAATTTGTTGTGTCCGCGCACTATCTCGGTACAAGTCTAATAGACGCTGCAAGTTGGACATGGTCGCAAAAGTAATGAAAAATGAATAATAATGATTGAATAATTTTCTTTGTTTTGGAATAACAAATTAGGAGGAGAAAGGTTATTATTTTTTTACCACCTAAGCACATAGAAAGCATAGATTTTTTTTAGGAAAAATTAAAAAGTGACAAAATGCCACAGCACTCCAATTGGGTTAATCAAAATAAATTCTCTTCCTCAGTCTTCCGTTTTTGGTTCGCATGATTTTCTTTTTGGGAAATAAAAAAAGCGACTAGAATTTAATCTAGCCGCTTTGGTTTATTTATTTTTTGACGGGACTTGGAAAGTCCCGCTACATTTTTAATTTAAGGAAAATCGAACGGTGACTCCACCTGCAGTATTCGTAATTGGATAAGCTGCTGAAGTTTTTGGAACTGTTTTTCTATAATCAAAAA
>Ga0209712_10005231_pt1 | contig 10180 bp, 8 predicted proteins | sample ArcOceMetagenome_FD_187443 | JGI IMG/M metagenome (GOLD analysis project Ga0209712, IMG submission 187443) | Marine eukaryotic phytoplankton communities from Arctic Ocean - Arctic Ocean - Greenland ARC118M Metagenome (SPAdes) (version 2) | ecosystem: Environmental > Aquatic > Marine > Oceanic... | reverse complement strand
CGCTATCTAACTTCCAAAGAGCAGAAATTATTGCATCACTTCCAGAAGTACTCACCGCAACTTTATCTGCATTAAATTCCATTTCTCTAGAAAGTAAGGAGTACATTAAATTTAAAAATTGATAGAATAGTGTTAGTATTTGCCTGACACCCCATATTACAGGAGTAATTACCCAAGCAGCAACTGAAAGCCTAAGATCTGAAGCCCTCCATTGATCTAAAATATCATCCCATTTATCTCTAGAATAAATTATATCATGAATGATCGTATTCGCTGAAATTATATAACTGCCTATTTTCATGCTACTTTGTGCGAAATGACCAAATTCATGACTCATAACAGCTTTAAATTCAGATAAATTTAGGCAACTTATTAAACCTAAACCAACGGTTAATTCTTTTTTGATGGGTAGAAATAAACTCAACCACATATTGGAATAAGATACATAAGCGTTTACATCTGGGTCTATATATATGTTTTTTGGCCTAGGGGCTCCAGTTTCATCACAAATTTTATAAATAAAATTCCACAACTCTGTTTGTTTCTTCTTTTTTAATTTTAATCTATTTTCTGGGGTGTTTTTTTTTAATTTAAAAATAAATTTTAAAGTGAAAAAGAATAACATAATAGAAGCACCAATTGCTCCAATTTTTATTAAAATAGTAAATGTGTTGATCAGCTCCACTTTATATATAAGAGCAATAAATACGAGATAGAGTAAACTTATGACTAAAGCGAAATAAAGAATAAAAAACAGTAAGACTGAAAAAATCGCTAAAATTGCTTTTAGTTTATAAGAGGCCTTTAGGGCAGTTAGTTTTGAAGGTACGTTTTTTGGACTTTCGGGATAAAACATTAATGACATAAACTTAGCAATTTTTAGTTGCAATAAAACTAATAAAAAAAAATATAAATCCATATATTTTCATAAATTTAAAACTGTAATAATTTGGAAAGTGTAAATGGTAAAATCTTTATATGGAGTGCATCCAGAAAATTTTAAAGATTTTTATGCTGAATTTTGTAAGTTTTAAACTGTTTTTTGAGATTCGTTATCATTTAGGGATACTATTAGTCTCGAAAATCTCACTATCAATTTATAATCTTTTTCTACTCGTATTTTTAATCATGATAAATTTTATAGGCTTATTGCCCAATATCTTTTGCAACTATCTTTTAAAGATTTAGGTATTTCAATTCCTTTCCAAGTCTGTCTTTTAAATATCTAAGCACGTGGGTTTGTTTTTAGAACTTCTTTTTGCGAATCTTGTGGCAATATAAATAGTCTTCTCAAGATTTGTCTACAATTATATTTTAAGATGTAACATGTTCTTTAAATGATTCATCTTTCTATAGATTAGATGTTTTTTCTAAAATATTATACAAGATAGTTAGGTATGTTTCGTTTGCTATTTCTGGAAGACGTCATTTTAATAGAATAAATAAGTTTATTGTTTAATTGATAAATGTAAAATCTATTCGTCTATAAAAAAAGGCAATTCATCGATGGTAATGAGGTTAATTATAGTTTTCAATATTTTTTTTTTGTTTAATTTGGTAATTTTGTGCGATAGAAAACAGAACTCTTGTTTTAACCCAAAATAAATTATTATGAAGACTAAATTTTTTACCTTTATTTTTTTCCTAGCACTCTTTCAAAGTTGTATTAACGAATTCCAAGAAGATTCTGCAGAAGTAGTAACATATATTACGGATGACATAACGACGTTAGTCGTTCCAGAAGGCCACGATTTAAGACCAATTACATTGCAAAATACGAGTATCGACTTATCTCAAGATTCCCGCGCAGATATCGTGAAAATAAAAATTTTCAAAATAGAGAATGATATTTATAAGTTGTTATATAATGGCGCTATAGATAGAACAAAATCAATAAATAATCTTATTAAAGTACCAAACCATACAAGTCTATTATCAGTCCAGGCTGAATTAGCAACTGGTACACGAGAGTGGCTAGTAACACCGAATGAATTAGAAAATCTAATTATTGAGGATGAAATAACAGATGACTCTGACGAAAGTAAAAGTTCAACTTCTGCGAAAACAAGCGGGTCTTCCTCTAATGATAGTCCTCCAACATGGAATTGTGGCGATTATAGTGAGTTTAATGGTAATGACAATGGTAATTTCCAAATAACTACTAATTCAACGCAGTCACTAACTGTTAATAAAAATACAAGTATCTATATATGTAGTGGGGGTTCTTGGAGTCCAAGTTCTTTTTCTGATTGGGGTAGTAAACTTACTATCTATGTGGCTAGTGGGGGGAGTTTATCTCTTAATGGAGCATTATATCCTACTATATATAATGAAGGTACTTTTAATGGAGTAAATACAATCTTCAGAAATAAAAGTGAATTTAACAATTGGGGTACCATGAATATTAATGGAAATCTAGGTGTCTTTTCTGATGAAATAAATATTTATGGAGGTACTTGTAATATTTCAGGATCTTTACAGATAGAGGGACATTTTGATAATGACGGAGGAACTGTAAATGTTGGTGGAAGTGTTACAATTTCAGATAAATTGCACAATAAAGAGGGATCTACACTTACAGTTGGAGGGAATTTTACTGTTAATAGTGGTGAATTTAAAAATGAGTGTAAAACGATTGTTTCTGGTAATTTTACAAATAATAAGAAAGTAGAATTTAAAAATGCTTCCTACACGGCAATCAATGGATATTTTTTAAGTAATCCGGGTAATGATGTAAAAATTATAGAAGGTTCAATATTTAAATGCGCAAGTATTACATCTGGTGGAAATATAAAAGGAGATAAAGGATATTCTATTATAGAAACTGGTTCTATAACTTTTTGGTCATCAAGTAAAAAGTTTAAAGGAGAATTAGATATTTGCTCTAATAGTTATACAGGCAGCATGGGAGATAATAAGGTTATTAGCTCTTGCGATACTTTCATTTCATCAAGTGCTTGTTCACTTGGATATAATAATGTAATTGATAATGATAATGATGGTGCAATTGCGGGTGTAGATGTTGATGATAACAATCCAAATGTAGCTTCTTATAATTTTCCACAAGGACAAAATACTTTTTTTACATCAGTATATGAAGATCTATATCCGTGTATGGGAGATTATGATTTAAATGATCTTGTGAATAATTACAGTTACCAAGAAGGTATTAATAATGGTGATAGTAATAATGGACAAAATACTTCTATAACTGAGATTAAGTTCGATTATAAATTTCCAGCGATAGGAGCAGGTTATAATAATAGTTTTGTTTTACGAGTTATGGATGGAGATAATAATGCAATTTTAAATTTAGAAAGCTCTGATCGTTATGCAGCAAGTGAAATAACAAGGCGTCATGACACTCAAAATAATACAACGCTATTTACTTTTAATAATATTAAATCGATGTATACTTCTAACCCAGGTGCAATTGTTAATACAGTAAAAGTAGATTATGCAGATATTCCAGTAATTTCAGGTACAGTTTCTAATATAAATGGAGCTTACGACGAATTTATACTTAAGGGTGGAGAATCAGGGCAGGAGATACATCCTTTGTATAATGAGTTACACATTAATTATCCAGCTCTAAATGCAGCTTCAATTTATAATGATGCTAATAATTTTTTAAAATGTGATGATAATTCTACAGGAACTAATCTTTTTGTAAATGCGAATGGTTTTCCTTGGGTGTTAACAGACTTACCTATGGATTTACCTTGGCCAAAAGAAGGTGTTTCAATTTTAGAAGCGTATCCTAATTTTGATGATTTTGTAACTTCAGATTCTTCTTTGGATTGGTATTCAAATAATAATGGAAACAGAGTTAACGCTAAATTAATTAATAATTAGAAAAAGTTAAATCTATAAACCGACTAAACTATTAAATTTAATAGTTTAGTCGGTTTTTTTTTGTAGTAATATTTTAGCTCTCTTTTTTTTAGTTCTACCGAAACAATAACAAATAAACTTTTTTAGTATTGACCGAGTATCATTTTACTAAGAATACGTTTTTTAAAGAACTTTAATTACTTCTTTAAAAAGTGTAATCATTTTTGGTTCAGCCTCACCAGCAATCGCAATTATCTCAGCAATATCAACTGGTTTTAAGTTTTTAGGATCACATTCATCTGTTATTACAGAAATACCAATACAAGGTAAATTTAATTGTTTGGCAACAATTACTTCTGGCACAGTACTCATGCCAACAGCATCTGTCTCTAAAATTTGCAACATTCTATATTCTGCCCTAGTTTCTAATTGCGGTCCTAAAACACTTGTGTAAATTCCTTCGTGCAATAAAATGTTATGTTCCTCTGCAATTGTTTTTATTTTTTGATTAATTTCTTTAGAATAAGGTGTTAACATATCCGCAAAAATATTTCCAAAAGTATGCGCGCCTTGAAAAGCTAGAGGCGAACTTCCTTGCAAATTAATATGGTCTTCAATCAACATTAAATCACCTTTATTATAGGACAAATTAATAGCTCCGGCTGCGTTAGAAATTAGTAATTTTTTAATTCCTAATCCATTCATGACTCTTATTCCGTAGGTAACTTCCCAGGCATTATACCCTTCGTATAAATGAAAACGGCCAGCCATTACAAGTACTTTTTTTCCTGATAATTCGCCATAAATTAATTTACCAGAATGAAATTCTACCGTTGCGATTGGAAAATTTGGAATTTCTGAATACCTAATTTCTTTTTCAATTGAAATTTCATTTACTAATTTCCCTAATCCTGTGCCTAATACAATACCAATTTCTGGATGTGTAATTCCTTTTGATTTTAAAAAATCGATGGTTTCTTTAAGTTGTTGCTGCTTCATATGTTTTACTGAATCACTAGTTTCTGTATTTTTGATTTTCCATCAACATTAATTTTAACCAAATAAAGTCCTTTCTCAAAAGAAGAAATATCAAGGTTTTTTTCGGTTACTTTAGATTGATGAAAAACTTGTTTTCCTAAAATATTAAAAATACGAATTTCAGCAGAAACAGTCTCTATATTTGAAATTTGAATTTTATTTCTTGCAGGATTTGGGTAGATGGTAAGTGTATCCATCTTAAAATTATTAACTTCTAAAACAGCACAAGTAGTAGACGTAAACTTGTTAAAAGTGCCCAAATCCCAAAAATGATTGTATTGCAAACAGTAGAAGAAAACTTTATCAAATTTGGTAATGTCTTTTCCTTCAGGGATTTCAACCGTAAAGGTTTGTTGCCCATTTGCTTGTGTTAGACCAAATTCAAAATTATTTAAATCTGCAATTAAGGTAGTTGCTAAAACGGAATCTGAAATCCCATTAGAATCTACCAAATAAGCCCTTACGTCTGGGCCTTCCAGGGTGCTATAATTACTGCCTAAATTTAAGGTAATTGTATTGTTGGCATTTAAAGTAACCGAAACATCACCGGTAATATTATAAGAAGCATCATCAGGATTATTGCCAAACCCAGTCAAGTTTTCTATACACTGAGCATTCAAATTAAGAATAGAAAAGGGAAACATTAAAAAGAGTAGTAATTTTTTCATAGCTAATTAGTTCGTATTTATAAACGTTGACATAATTTCCGGAATATCTAAAATATCCTCATATATATCTATGTCGTTCATAATTTCTAATAATTTCACTTTTTTCGAAATTAAATCATCTAAAGTGTCTTTTCTAACCGAGGCTGTTCCCCAAACTTTGTTTTTAAATATCTTTGGATGTAAAGAATTCATTCCTAATAAATAATAACCGCCATCTTCGGCAGGACCAATTACGACATCATTTGTATTTAATTGAATAAATGCATTTTCTATATTTTGACTTGTTAAATCATACAAGTCACTGCCAATAATCATTACCTTTTCATAACCAGCATCAAAACTATTTTTGAAAGCATGCAACATTCTAATCCCTAAATCTTGACCAATTTGTTGGTGTTTTTGATAAATTTTTGAATCCCAAATATCATGCTCTCTCACTTTTACGGAATAATATACCGCTTTGTCTGAGGTTACTTCTAAAGAAATATCACGCGTTTTTCGTAATAAAAATTTGTAGATTTCTAAAGCGGTTTCATCACCCACCGTTTTGGCCAAACGTGTTTTTGCTTTTCCTAACTCGGGGTTTCGTGTGAAAATTAGCAATAAATTTTTATTGTTAGAATTTTTTATCATTGACGAAATAGTTTTTTTAATAATAAGGTTTTACGCCATGTGAACATAAAAAAAAACATAGGCTACGCTTTCTATTGCGCTATGTGTTCTTAAATTAAGAAGAGCGTTCTAATTTTTGAATTCATGGTTTTACGATTGTTTAAATCACAAATCACAACCTAATACACTTTCTTTCCTTTTTTAAGCCATTTACTCCAATCTTTATTAAAAGTATGTACTTTTTCAGTTGTATTTCCTAAAGTATCAATCACTTGGAAATTGGCGTTTTTCCACTCAAAAATTCCTCCATATAAATTATATACTTTGGTATAGCCTTTTTGTATTAATTGATGAGCAACAATTTCAGAACGAATTCCTAAAGAACAATACACCACAATCTTGGCTGTTTTATCTTTTGGTAGTTTTGCTAAAGTTTTATTTAAATCAAAATTATCAGAACCAACACAAATAGCCTCTTTTAAATGACTTACTTTATATTCTTTTTCTTCTCTTGCGTCCAACAAAATGACCTTCGTTTTTGGCATTGCCAATGTTTCGACAGACATATATGGAACCTTATTTTTGTTCCATTTTTGCAGCAGCTTGTCTAACTTTTTTTGACTAAAAGCAGTTGAACTAACAACTAAAAAAAGAATGAGAATTTTTTTCATAATTTCTGTACATATTCTTGTCATTGTATTGCACGAAGAAATCTTTTCTTCCTTTGTGCTTCGGTTTTATGAGATCGTTACCTCGTGCTTGTTCGCAATGACAATTCTAGCTTTTATTACAAAAACTATCTTAACTGCTTAGCAGCATCCACCACCATCATAATGAAAAGTAGATTTTGAAAAGAAAATATCATCTCGTCCTAAATTTTCTAGAGCTGCAGCAGTCTTATCACAAATAGCTAAAGGTTGGTTTTTTAGTAAAGTGTGTCCTTTTCCGTCATCAAAATAATCTTTATCACCATAATAAATAGCTGCTTTACCAGTAAAAATACAAGGACCATCCTCTGGCATCGGATCCTTAATAGCGGCAACTTCTATAGATTCAATATAAATTAATTCTTCTGTTGGATATTGTTTAGGGTCTAAAATACGATAAGGCTTTCTCGCTCTAATTTCAATCGTTCCAAAACCAGCATCGGTTAATGCTTTTACATAGTTTGCAATCGACAAACTTCCACTTAAACACAAAGCACGCAAACGAGCGTCATTTCGCAATTCATCATTCATGGGTTGCTCACAAGTTGGGTCGCTCATTACTAATTTTCCATGAGGTTTTAAAACGCGGTACATTTCCTCAATTGCTTTTTTTAAATCATCAGATTTAAAAATATTAAACAAACAGTTTTGTGCAGCAACATCAATAGAATTATCTTCTACTGGCAAATCCATAGCATCTCCTTTACGTAAATCGACAAAATCACTTTTAAACCAATCATTTTGTTCTTCAGCAATCTTAAAATTTTTACGAGAAGCTTCTAACATTTCATCAACAACATCTAGCCCAATCACACCGCCTTTGTTTCTATTAAAATATGCAAATTGTAATAATTCCATACCACCGCCAACACCAACATATAACATTTTAGGGTTGTTGGTTAAATCTCTTGCATGTACAGTAGAACCACATCCATAGTTCATTTCTTGCATAATTCTAGGTATTTTAAGTCCTGGCAATTCCCAAATAGGATTGGTTGTACAGCACAGACCAATATCGGGTGTTAAAGCAGCTTCTTTGTATACGTTATGTGTGGTTTCTAAGTAACTCATGTTTTTTATTTTTTGATTATTCTACAAGGTTTCAAAAATCTTGTAGGTATGATTTAATCGTATTTCTATTATACCTCCAAGGATTCCTTATCCTTCGGAAAAACCTTGTAGGAATTTATTTATGCAACAACTCCTTGACAACTACTTCCTGCGCCAGCAGTACAACCATAACAATGTTGATTAATAATGATGTCTCTGTCTTGCAACAATTCTTCATTGTACTCTGAAATATGTTTTACTTTACTCGCTACTTTTAAGTTTAACATCTGATTAAAATCGCAATCATACAACCAACCTTCCCAACTTATCGAAATTGTATTGGTGCACATTACGTTTTCTACCGCAGCAGGATTGTAGGCATCTAATAAAGAATGCATATAATCTTCATAATTGTCTGAAGCGATTAAGTAATCTAAAAATCGACTAATTGGTAAATTCGTGATCGCAAATAAACTGTGAAAATCGATATCAAAATCATTTTTTAGTGCTTTTTTGAAATCGTTTTGCAATGCTTGTTGATCACCAGGTAAAAATGCTCCAGAAGGATTATAGACCAAATCTAATTTTAAATCAGAGCCTTCTAATCCGTAACCAATAGCATTCAATTCCTGTAATGCTTTGATGGATTTATCAAAAACACCATCGCCACGTTGCTTGTCTGTTTTTCCACGTGTCCAATGAGGCATTGAAGAAACTACATGAACCCCATGTTTTTTGAAGAATTCTGGTAAATCGTAATATTTTTTATTCGCTCTAATAATTGTTAGGTTAGAACGTACAATAAAATCTTTTATTCCTGCTTTGGATGCTTCTTCTACAAACCACCTAAAATTAGGATTCATTTCTGGAGCGCCTCCCGTTAAATCTAGCGTGTGTGCTTCTGTTTTTTTGATGACTTCTAAACATTGTTTCATGGTGTCTAGCGTCATGATTTCTTTACGATCAGGACCTGCATCTACATGACAATGCGAACAAACTTGATTACACATATACCCCAAGTTTATCTGAAGTATTTCTAATTTTTTTGGGCGCAAAGGAAACTGATTCGTTTCTTTTATTTTTGCTGCAAATGTTGGTAATTCTCCGTTAGCAAAAATTCCTTCAGAAAGAATTTCCATTTGACGAGCCGTATTTGCAATATCGTTATTTCTTGCTTTTAATGATTTCTTCATTATAATTACGAATGTAGAATTATGAATTACGAATTGAAGTTATTTAAACTCATAATTCGCAATTAAAAACTCATAATTTATTTTATTGAGATCCTTCGTTCTTCAGGATAATCAATTTATATACTAGCGTTTTTTAGAGATACCCACTTTTTATTATGAGATCCTTCGTAAACTCAGGATAAGCGATTCACACAATGCTGTAAAAATAGCATTGGTTCTCTGCTTACATTTCTAACTTATCAACTTTATTCATCATTTGAACACCATGAACCAAAGTTGCTCCACTTTTAATCGCAGCACCTACATGTATTGCTTCCATCATTTGTTCTTTGGTAATTCCGCGTTGTAAGCCATCTTTTGTATACGCATCGATGCAATAAGGACATTGTTCTGTATGTGCAACCGCCAAAGCGATTAACGATTTTTCACGAGCCGTTAAAGCGCCTTCTTCAAATACTTTTCCATAATAGTCAAAAAACTTGTTTCCAAGTTCGGGACTCCATTCTGTTATTTTGCCAAATTTTCTTAAATCGGCAGCATCATAATAGTTTTTAGACATTGTTTTTGTGTTATTTCTGATCAAAAATAAAGGTACTATTTTCCGTTTAAAGTCCAGTCGTATTTTAGGTAACTAATTTTTGCATTCGGATTAATTTTAGTGGTGGAGTATTTGTTTAGATAGTTTATCACGGATCCATTTTTAGTGAAATCATCTTTAAACCAATCAAAAATTGAAGAAATTTGAATTTTCTTTTTTGAGAGTTTGTTTTTTGATGTATCGTTGATAAAATCTTGCATTAAACGCGTTAATTCTGTTTCCACATTTTCTTCTGTAAAGGCAATATTTGAGATTTTAGGACAAGAACCAGAAGCACAATTTACACCCACATGAATTCTAGGATCGAATAAAGTTTTACGTAAAATCTCGTGTTCTATATGGTCTAAGGTATAGGTTTTTCCACCTACTTTTGCAAAAGGAATTTTCCAAGCAGTTTTTCCTTCTTGTTTGATGTCTATGATACTTTTAATTTCTTTTTCATTAAGAGTGTTAAGAATTAAATAAATAGTGTAAGCATTG
>Ga0209712_10005228_pt1 | contig 10183 bp, 6 predicted proteins | sample ArcOceMetagenome_FD_187443 | JGI IMG/M metagenome (GOLD analysis project Ga0209712, IMG submission 187443) | Marine eukaryotic phytoplankton communities from Arctic Ocean - Arctic Ocean - Greenland ARC118M Metagenome (SPAdes) (version 2) | ecosystem: Environmental > Aquatic > Marine > Oceanic... | reverse complement strand
TAGCGGGTCGCCGGTAGTAACTTGGCTGTTAGCAGGTCGCGACATTGCGGTGAATCATCAGCCCAGTTGTCGCCATCTGATGCCTGTGCAGCATAGATATTCCAATTTCCATCGCTGTAGCGCTCGCGAACCACTTCGTCCATCAATTTTAAAGCACTCGAAACGATGGTGCCCCCCGTTTCTTGTGAATAGAAGAACTCTTGCTCATCGACTTCTTTGGCTTGAGTATGGTGGCGAATATAGACCACCTCTACATTTTCGTAGGTGCGCGTTAAAAACAGATATAGCAAGATATAAAATCGTTTAGCCATGTCTTTGGTGGCCTGATCCATTGAGCCTGACACATCCATTAGACAGAACATTACGGCTTTACTCGAGGGAAGAGGGCGTCTGTCATAATTTTTAAAACGCAAATCGAAGGTGTCGATAAAAGGCACCCTTGCAATTTTCGCTTTAAGTGTTTCGATTTCTTCTTTTAATGCATTTATTGCAAACGTATTCTCGTGTTTGTCCTCGACAAGCAGTGTAAGCTTTTCTTCAAGCTCTCTGAGTTTCTTTCTATCACTGCCGCTAAGGGCAATGCGCCTTGCAACGGAGCCTTTTAGCGAACGAACAATATCTAAATTACTCGGCACGCCGTCGGTTTGATAACCAGCGCGATAAGTTTCAAATTGAGTAACCTTATCAAACTGATTTTTCTTTAAGTTAGGTAGCGCTAAATCCTCGAACAATAAGTCTAAGTACTCGTCTTTTGAGATTGAAAAAACAAACTCATCCTGACCTTCGCCTTCATTGCTTGCATCGCCTTCACCTGCACCCTGACCACCGCCACCGGGTGGCCGGTCAATTTTGTCACCCGCTATGAATTGATCATTGCCGGGGTGCACAATGTCTCTACTGCCACCTCGACCTGTATGAAAAATAGGTTCAGAAATATCTCTGGCGGGAATGCTAATTTGTTCGCCAGAATCTAAGTCGGTTACCGAGCGTTTGCCTACCGCATCAGAAACCGCGCGCTTTATCTGCTGTTTATAGCGCTTGATAAAGCGTTGGCGGTTTACCGTGCTCTTACCTTTGCTGTTTAACCTTCGGTCAATAAAATGCGCCATACACACCTGCTTACTTTGTTGTGAACGTCAAATACCCGTTTTAAAGCGTGCCAGTGCACGCTTTAAAACCACGTAGTTCAAGCCCTATGATGCTTTACGTACGCGCAAGTACCATTCACATAGCAGTCGAACTTGTTTCTGCGTATAGCCTTTTTCAGTCATGCGGTTTACAAAGTCGTCGTGCTTTTTCTGCTCGTCTGCAGAGCCTTTGGTGTTGAAAGAGATAACCGGCAGCAAGTCTTCCGTGTTAGAGAACATTTTCTTCTCAATCACAGTGCGCAGTTTTTCATAGCTAGTCCACGCTGGGTTTTTACCGCTGTTATTTGCACGGGCCCTCAAAACAAAGTTAACGATTTCGTTACGGAAGTCTTTCGGGTTACTGATTCCGGCAGGCTTCTCCGTTTTTTCTAACTCTGCATTGAGAGATGCTCTGTCAAACAGCTGCCCGGTTTCTGGGTCGCGATACTCTTGGTCTTGGATCCAGAAGTCAGCATAGGTTACGTAGCGATCGAATAAATTTTGTCCATACTCAGAGTAAGATTCTAAATATGCAGTTTGAATTTCTTTTCCGATGAACTCTACGTAGCGTGGAATTAAGAAACCTTTTAAGAACTCCAGATACTTATCTGCGGTTTCTTGTGGGAATTGCTCACGTTCAATTTGACGCTCCAATACATAGAACAAATGAACCGGGTTTGCCGCCACTTCTTGATGGTCGAAGTTAAAAACACGAGAGAGGATCTTAAATGCAAATCGAGTAGATAACCCTTCCATACCCTCGTCGACACCCGCGTAATCGCGGTATTCCTGATATGACTTAGCTTTCGGGTCAGTGTCTTTTAAGCTTTCACCGTCATAGACTCGCATTTTGGAAAACAAGCTGGAATTTTCAGGCTCTTTTAAACGAGATAACACGGTAAATTGAGCTAAGCATTCTAAAGTGTCTGGGGCACAAGGTGCACCGTTAAGCTCACTACTATCCAACAGCTTCTTGTATATGCGAATCTCTTCACTAACTCGTAAACAATAAGGCACTTTTACAATGTAGACTCGGTCTAGGAAGGCTTCATTGTTTTTATTGTTTCTAAATGTCTGCCACTCAGATTCATTGGAGTGGGCCAAAATTAGACCGTCGAAAGGAAGGGCAGAGAAGCCCTCTGTCGGGTTATAGTTGCCTTCTTGTGTGGCGGTTAACAGTGGGTGCAGCACCTTAATGGGCGCTTTAAACATTTCCACAAATTCCATTAACCCCTGATTGGCTTTACACAACGAGCCAGAATAACTGTAAGCGTCAGGGTCGTTTTGTGCATATTGCTCTAACCGACGAATGTCTACTTTACCCACTAACGCTGAAATATCCTGGTTGTTCTCATCACCGGGTTCTGTTTTCGCTATACCCACTTGGTCTAGCACCGAAGGGTAAACCCGAACAACTCTGAACTGAGTAATATCGCCGTTAAATTCATGTAGGCGCTTGCGAGCCCATGGCGACATTATGGTTTTTAAATAGCGCTTAGGAATGCCATATTCTTTCTCTAAGATGTCACCGTCTTCTTTAACATCAAATAGACAGAAAGGGTGGTCGTTGACTGGAGACCCTTTAAGCATATAGATAGGTACGTGCTGCATCAGCTCTTTAAGACGCTCTGCTAGCGAGGACTTACCGCCGCCCACAGGGCCAAGTAAATAAAGAATTTGTTTCTTCTCTTCGAGCCCTTGTGCGGCATGCTTAAGATAAGAAACGATTTGCTCTATTGCTTCTTCCATACCGTAGAATTCTGAAAAAGCTGGATATCGAGAAATAACGCGGTTTGAGAATATGCGGCTGAGCGCCGGGTCGTTGGCAGTGTCGATTAGTTCTGGCTCACCAATAGCTTGTAGCAAACGTTCTGCAGCGTTTGCATAAGCGCTTTGATCTTCCTTACAGATTTCAAGGAACTCCCCAATGGTGAACTCTTCCTGTTTTCGCTCTTCATAGCGACTTTGATAGTGTTCAAAAATACCCATGAATACCCCTTAAATACGGAACCCCGTAATTTCAGCTTAGTACGTATTTGGGAAAAGGATAGTAATTATTGTGTATAGTTTTTAATCTATTGGTCTAAAGGAAAATGCAACTTTAATAAGAATTTAGTGTCTCTTAACGAACAATTTCACATAAATAAAAGCCCCGCTCGTGAGCGGGGCTTTTCATTCAAATTTATTAACGCTATGCAGAACTAAATGTGTTCCACATTAAGGCATTTGGCTTACGCGAAGTTTTTGCTTGCGAATTCCCAGTTAACCAGTGCCCAGAAGTTTTCTAGGTACTTAGGACGCGCGTTACGGTAATCGATATAGTAAGCGTGTTCCCAAAGGTCGACTGTTAGTACTGGTGTAAGGTCGTCACCAGAAATTGGCGTTTCTGCATTGCTAGTGTTAACGATATCTAGGCTGCCGTCTGCAGTTTTAACAAGCCATGTCCAGCTTGAGCCGAAGTTGTTCACTGCTTTGTCGTTAAACGCTGCTTGGAAATCTGCAAATGAGCCCCATTTTGCGTTAATCGCATCAGCTAGTGCGCCAGTAGGCTCGCCGCCGCCATTTGGGCTAAGGCAGTGCCAGTAGAACGTGTGGTTCCAAACTTGTGCTGCGTTATTGAAAACACCGCCTTCAGAAGATTTGATGATTTCTTCTAGGCTTTTGTTTTCCATATCAGTACCTTCAACTAGGCCGTTAAGCTTAGTTACATAAGTAGCGTGGTGCTTGCCATAGTGATATTCAAGCGTTTCAGCAGAAATATGCGGTTCTAGTGCATTTTGTTCGTATGGTAATGCTGGTAATTCAAAAGCCATGACGGTCTCCATGTTGGTTTAGTATTTTAGTCTAAAGCACACTTATCTTCGCCTGTTCAATAAGTGCCAATCAACCCTTGGTTGTCTATATCACTTTAGATGATAAAGCATATCCCAAATGTGGGGATAAAGTCCTATAACTCAATGACAAAATTGTGAAATTTTTTAAAAACCAATGTTTATCATCGAAGATAATGATTCGGTGTACTGGTAGATAGCATTACAGGCAGTGAAAAGATCAATATGGTGATGAGTAATTAACGCTAAAAATATGATACCCTCCACCTTGATAAATCATTCATGCATTCCCACTTAACTGGGAATACACTTTTGTGCTCAGAGGAATCAAATGGATAATACTGAAAATCAATCAACGCTGGATAGAATCAAGCAGCAAATCGAAGAAAACCCAATTTTGTTGTACATGAAAGGTTCACCAAAACTGCCTAGCTGTGGCTTTTCTTCACAAGCATCGCAAGCGTTGATGTCATGTGGCGAACCATTTGCGTATGTCGATATTCTACAAAACCCAGATATCCGCGCTGAACTGCCAAAGTATGCGAACTGGCCAACTTTCCCACAGTTGTGGGTAGAGGGTGAGTTAGTGGGTGGTTGCGACATTATTATTGAAATGTTCCAGCAAAACGAACTACAGCCGCTTATCAAAGAAACTGCTGCTAAGTACAAAGAAGCAGAATAATCGTTGTCTTAAATCCCCTATTTTTACAATCATAAAAATAGATTAAAAAGCCGGCTTATAGCTGGCTTTTTTCATTAATATCCGCCAATAACTACGTACTTTTATCCCCACGAAATCTATATAGACAGGCCAGAAAGCCAAATCCTCTACGGTCTAAAAAAATATTTTTATTTCATCGAAAAAGGTTTGTTTTTTAAAATCTTGCGTTCTATAACACAGTCATCTGACCGCTAATGAGTCAGTGTTGAAGGTATAAAACAACAACCACTCTGAACACTTTTTTGATGTGTGCAAAACACACAAAGTGCTTTTGAGAAAATCCGGGAAACCACCATGAATACAACCTTGTCTTTATTGACCAGAAACGTACGGGGCGTTCTAGCTGCATCTGCTGCGTTTTCAGTAATGGCTACTGCACCAGTTTATGCGCAAGAAGCAGAAGAAAGTGCGAAAGCTGAAGATTTCGAGCAAATTGCCGTTGTTGGTTCACGCGCAGCTCCTCGCTCAGTAGCTGACTCCGCCGTTCCAATTGATATTATCTCCGACGAAGAATTCAAGCAGCAGGGTGCCACAGATATGGTATCTATGATGCAAACTGTTGTTCCGTCTTTCAACGTGAACGACCAGCCAATTAACGATGCATCAACGCTTGTTCGTCCAGCTAACCTTCGCGGTATGGCGTCAGACCATACGCTTGTTTTAGTTAACGGTAAGCGTCGTCACCGCTCTGCAGTCATTACCTTCCTTGGCGGCGGTCTTTCTGACGGTGCACAAGGCCCAGATATTTCTGTTATTCCAGCGGCAGCCCTGAAGCAGGTAGAAGTACTTCGTGATGGTGCGGCAGCACAATACGGTTCAGACGCCATTGCAGGTGTAATTAACTTCGTACTTAGCGATGCATCTGAAGGTGGAACGTTTGAAGCCCGTTACGGTTCTTACTATGAAGGCGACGGCGACATGATCCAGTTGTCTGGTAATGTCGGTTTGCCACTTTCAGAAAATGGTTTCCTTAACCTATCAGCTGAATACCGTACAGCTGATGATACCTCTCGCAGCGTTCAGCGTGATGATGCAGCGGCACTTGTTGCAGCAGGTAACACTTTCGTTGCAGATCCTGCACAAATTTGGGGTTCACCTGAAATTAAGCACGACATCAAACTGTTTGCTAACGCTGGTATTGAGTTGTCTGCTACTTCAGAAGCTTATATGTTTGGTAACTTCGCTGAACGTGAAGTTGAAGGCGGTTTCTATTTCCGTAACCCACACAACCGTGGTGGTGTAAACGACGGTGGTACAAATGCTGACGGCGAACAATTGTTGCTTGTAGGTGATTTGACTGGCGACATGTCAGGTAACTGTCCAACTGATATCGTGGTTGGCGACAACGTACTTACTAATCCACGTTACATTAACGAAGTAGCAAACAACCCAGACTGTTTCGCGTTTAACGAGATTCTTCCTGGTGGCTTTACGCCTCGCTTTGGCGGCACGGTAACGGACATGTCTCTTGTGTTTGGTACCAAAGGTGAGTTGGATAACGACATCACTTATGACGTGAGTTTGAACCTTGGCCAAAACGAAGTAGATTTTGCTATCAGCAATACAATCAACCCGTCTTTAGGTCCAGACACGCCAACCTCGTTCAGCCCAGGTCGTTATACACAGTCTGAACAAACTCTTGATATCGACTTTACTAAGCCTTTCGATGTTGGTTTGTATGAACCGCTATTCGTAGCGACAGGTTTCCAATATCGCAATGAGAGTTATGAGAGCGTTGCAGGTGATACAGCCTCTTATGAAATAGGTCCGCTGGCGACACAAGGCTTTGGCATTGGCTCAAATGGTTTCCCTGGCTTGGCGGCCAATAGCCAAGGTCGTGTGTCCCGCAACAACATTGCACTTTACGTTGACGCAGAAGCCTATATTACTGAAAACTTCATGTTAGCCGGTGCGCTTCGTTACGAAGACTTCTCTGACTTCGGCGATACGACAAAAGGTAAAATTGCGTTCCGTTGGCAAGCGCTTGAGAACATCGCGTTCCGTGGTGCATTCTCAACTGGCTTTAAGGCGCCTACGCTTGGTCAAAGTAACGTGCGTAACGTTACAACAGCATTCGGTACAGGTGGTCAGCTAATCGACCGTGCAACGCTACCGCCAACAGACCCAGTATCGCAGCTTAAAGGTGGCGAGCAGTTAACGCCTGAAGAATCAGAAAGTATCACGTTTGGTATAGTAGCCGACTTTGAAAATGGTCTTTTCATTACTGCTGATTACTACAACATTGAGCTGACTGACCGTATTAGTACAGCGTCTGGTATTGCGTTAACTGAAGACGATATTGCAGCACTTATTGCGCAAGGCATCAACGATGCATCCAGTTTCCAAGAGATCAGTTTCTTCACCAACGACTTCGATACAACTACCGAAGGTGTAGACGTTGTAGCGAACTACTCGATGGAGATGATGGGCGGCGAGACTAAGTTCTCACTTGCCTACAACTGGACTTCGACAGAGGTTGACCGTGCATCGGACAACATTTCAGCTGAGCGTATTCGCATGTTAGAAGATAACCTTCCAGCAGTGCGTTATAGCGCGACAGCGAACCATACTAACGGTGACTGGCGTTTCCTTGCGCGCTTAAACTATTACGGTAGCATCTTCGAAGATCACTTAGATTCTGCACTTCCCATTGATAAAGTAGGTTCAGAATTTACCGTGGACTTAGAGGTGGCATATAACTTCACTGAAGAGTTTACTGTAACGGTAGGCGCGAAAAACGCCTTTGATGAATACCCAGATGAGAATACACAGTATGCCGGTATTGCAGGTTCGTTGTATCCAACGACTTCACCAATCGGTATTAACGGTGGCTTCTATTATCTAAGAGGTGTTTATTCTTTCTAATCGCTAGCTATAGCGAAAACAACTTTCACAAATGTTTCGAAGTGGAGGGGAGCATTAGCTCCCCTTTTATCTTCTATCATCATTTACGTGAAAATTTACCAAAAAACAGGCATTATTGATGCCCATGTAAGCAAATCGAAACACGCAACATTTATTATTATGACGAGAAAGTCGACAGTAGCTGAAACCTTTTTAAAATACCGCTCTAAGTTAATGCGCGCGGTAGGTTCTATTGTTGGCGCCGACGACATTGAAGATATCGTGCAAGAAGCTTTTATAAAGAGCTACGAAGCAGAATTAAAACAAGAAATACAATACGAGCGTACATACATGCTCAAAACAGCGCGTAACCTAGCGCTAAACCATGTTGCAAGAGCTGAAAATAAAAACAAACAGCAGTTAGACGATATGGATATGTTGCCTTACGAACTTGTTGGGCACAGTTTAGAAAAAAATGTAGAAAGTAAAGAGCGCTTTATTCATTTTTGCCGAGCGACAGACACGCTGTCAGCTGATGTAAAACGCGTATTTTTACTCAAAAAAGTATATGGCATGCGACAAAAAGAGATTGCAGAGCTTGTGGGGCTAAGTGAAAGCACCGTAGAGAAGCATGTCGCCAAAGGTTTAATGATGTGCTCTAGATATTTAGCTGAGCTTTCAAAGGACAGTGGATCCCCCCGTGCCACTGCTACCGCGACTCAGGACATAAGCAGTAGTTAACATGAACAATATTCGCCAGTTTTCAAGCAAAGAAGATATCCAAGAGCAAGCTTGCCTTTGGATAAGCCGTCTCGACCGCGGGTTAAAAAGTGACGAAAAAGAAGTATTAGACGATTGGCTATCTGAAAGTAATGCCCACCGCCAAGCATTATTAGATGCTGCAAGTTTGTGGGACGATATGTCGGTGCTCAATGAACTAAGTGGGCTATTCCCTCAGCCGACAGCCCGCCAACCGTTGAAAAAACACAGCCTTCCGAAAACAGCAGTTTGGGGCATTGCAGCCACGTTCTTAGTCATGGCAATTGCTGTTGGCGTCATTGTTCAGCGCACATGGTTAGACAACGCGCCTGAATTCGCCGCTGTAAGCCAGAAAGTGCAAACAGGGGTGGGGGAGCAGAAGAACGTTACCCTGGCAGACGGTTCACAGCTTCATCTGAATACAAACTCTACAGTAACCATAGACTTCACATCAACGGCGCGCAATATCGTGTTGTTGAAAGGCGAAGCTCACTTTGAAGTCGCTCACGATAAAACGCGCCCCTTCTCGGTTACCGCGGGTAATAATACGGTAACAGCAGTTGGTACGGCTTTTAATATGCAGTACGTCGACGACAATGCATTTGAATTAGTGGTTACTGATGGAAAAGTATTGGTTAAAGACCGGTTTAAGTCATCATCATCAAACGAATCTTTATTTGGAAAACGCCCTGTCTCGGAAGAAGGTCTGCTGATGTTTGCGGGAGAGAAAGCTACTGTGTTAGGTAAAGTAGAAGCCCGCGAAAGTATGTCGCAAGATGATATTGACGATGATTTAGCGTGGCAGCAGGGTATGATAGTGTTTAAAGGCGAGCCATTAGATGCCGTGTTGGCAGAAATTGGACGTTATACACCTGTTCGCTTCCACATTTCTGACGATAGTTTGCGTAAACGCCGTGTAGCTGGATACTTCAAAGTAGGCGATATAGATGGCTTACTTTCTGCGCTAAAGAGCAGTTTCAATATTAATTATCAAAGAGTCACTGAAACAACAATTGAACTGAGCACTGCGAAAAGTTAAATATTTCTGAAAGCTGGGTGCTTTCGATGATTACTCATTGGCATCATTTTATTTAATGTGACAATATAATTAAAATAATAAGCACATCGATTTAATATCTTGCAGTACGGCAATTTTGCAATAAGCAGGCAATCTAAAAATAAAAGAAAAAAGCTGCATGCTTTCGCGTGTTCGGCTTGTTGTCGTTCGCAAAATAAAATACTCAAACGCTTTATATCTAGTGTGTTTTTACCTGCGCATATAGTCTCTGGTATTTTTCTCCTTTTATGGCCAACGGAAACGGTGTTTGCGCAAAATATTAGCGACTCGCCCATTTCGTCTGAAACCCAGTCTTCCTCTGATGCAATTACATTTTCAATACCTGCCCAAAACGCCAATGAGGCGCTGACTGAGCTTGCTAAACAAGCCAATACAACGTTGTTGTTTCCCTTCGATCTAGCAAGAAAAGTAAAGACGAATGCTTTAGAAGGTACGTTTACATTGGATGAAGCCTTGACCCAGCTTCTCGAAGGAACGGAGCTTGCCGTTATTAGTGATGAAAACGGCGTATTGAGTATTCGTTCGCGCTCATCCCTTCTAGCGAAACCAAAACAAAGCGAAGACAACGAGAATGAGGTTGAGGAAAAGACTAATGGACTTGAAAAAATCGCTGTCGTTGGTACTAGAAACTCGCCTAGAAGTGCTGTGGATTCACCGGTCCCTCTCGATGTTATTGGCTCTGACGCGCTAAGTTCTCAAGGTAATACCGACGTGCTCTCTATGTTGAGCGTGATGGTTCCATCTCTTAATGTAAATGACCAGCCAATAAATGATGCTAGCAGCTTGGTGAGGCCTGCGAATTTAAGAGGTATGTCTTCAGATC
>Ga0209712_10005227_pt1 | contig 10184 bp, 7 predicted proteins | sample ArcOceMetagenome_FD_187443 | JGI IMG/M metagenome (GOLD analysis project Ga0209712, IMG submission 187443) | Marine eukaryotic phytoplankton communities from Arctic Ocean - Arctic Ocean - Greenland ARC118M Metagenome (SPAdes) (version 2) | ecosystem: Environmental > Aquatic > Marine > Oceanic... | reverse complement strand
TACCGGCATGCCCAAGGCTGCGAAGATTCCCCACCGACGCTGGTTGGCCGCGGCCCACGCCTTTGGCTTAGCCGGTTGCCGGGCTAAACCCAGCGATCGCTTTTACCTCTGCCTGCCACTGTTTCATGGCACCGGGTTGATGTGCGGTATAGGCAGTGCCTTTTATACCGGCGCATCTATCTTCCTGCGCCGCCGTTTTTCCGCATCGGAATTTTGGTCTGATGTGCATAAGTACAAGACCACCAATTTTATTTATGTGGGTGAGCTATGTCGCTATCTATTAGCTCAGCCGGTGTCGCCCTTCGAGCAAAATAACAGCCTGACACGGGTGTTTGGCAATGGTCTGCGACCGGATATTTGGGATGAGTTTAAACTGCGCTTTGGTATAGAGCGAGTCTGTGAGTTCTACGGTTCCAGCGAAGGTAATGTGAGCTTTTTTAATGCCTTAAATAAAGATCGCACCATGGGGTTGACCCCAGCCAATATCATGTTGGTTAAATATGATATTGATGCCGATGAAATGGTCCGCGATGCGGATGGTGAACTGATCCAGGTGGCGGTAGGGGAGGCTGGCCTATTGCTCGGTGAGATTGATGAGCGCTACACGTTTGATGGTTATACCAACAATGATGCCACCGAATCGAAAATTCTGCGGGATGTGGTTAAGCCTGGAGATGCTTGGTTTAATACTGGCGACCTGATTAACGAAGTGGATGTGGGTTTCGCCGTTGGCAAGAAGCACTATCAGTTTGTCGACCGGGTGGGTGATACCTTCCGTTGGCGCTCGGAGAATGTCTCCACCAATGAAGTAGGTGAGATTCTCAATGGCTGTGAGCAGATTGAAATGGCCAATGTCTACGGTGTCGATATACCAGCAACAGAGGGTAAAGCGGGCATGGTGTCATTGACCCTGAGAGCGGGGCAGGTTTTTGATGTGGATGCTTTCTCGGATTTTGTTAATGCCAATCTGACGCATTTTTCGCAGCCAGTATTTGTTCGGGTTCAGCCTGAGGCAACTACCACTGGCACCTTTAAGCTGCTCAAAGGAGACTTGCGCAAGCAGGCCTTTCATGTGGATCAAGTCACTGATGAGCTCTATGTGATGCCGCCGCGAGTGAAGCAATATCAAAAGCTCGAGCGAGATCTCTATGAAAAAATTATGGATGGCACTGCTGGTTATTAGGAACAGGTTATTAAGAGCAGGTTATTAAAAGCTGGTAATTAATAGCAGTTTGCTGATTTAAAATAATAAAAACTAAATGTATTTAATTCGAGAGTACCTATATAAATGGCTTTTTCTTCAGATGTAGTTTCAATTGAAAAAAACGGTGCTGTGGGCACCCTGTGGCTGGATCGTCCAGCGAAGTTTAATGCTCTGACACCAGCGCTTTGGGGAGCGATTCCTGAAGCCCTTAATGATCTCGCTGCCGACCCAGATATAAGAGCGATTATCTTTGCCGGCCGCGGCAATCACTTCTGTGCCGGTATTGATTTGATGGCCGGTGGTTTAGACACTGCCCATACCAAAGAGGCTCCCTCTGAGGCCGTAGCCAATATCAATCAGCTCGGCTTTACCTCGGCGTTTCAACAGGCAATTTCATCTTTGTCTAAATGCCCGCTGCCGGTTATTGCCGTGGTTCACGGCTACTGTCTGGGTGCTGGTATTGATCTGATAACCGCCTGTGACGTACGTATTAGCGCCGCGGACGGTCAGTTCGGCGTGCGTGAGACGCGTATAGGTCTGGTAGCCGATGTAGGCACATTACAGCGCCTGCCTAAAATTATCAGTGCCGGTCATATGGCTGAATTGGCTTATACCGGCAAAGATATTAATGCCGCCAGAGCGGAAAAAATTGGTCTGGTAAATGATGTCTATGAGGACTTTGATAGCACCTATGCAGCGGCAATGGAGATGGCCAATACCATCGCCGCCAACCCGCCTTTAGCGGTGCGGGGAACCAAGTTTATATTGCAGCAGAGTGAAGATCTGACCACGGAACAGAGCCTTTTGTTAAACGGCATGTTTACCCTGATGACCAGTTTGAAATCCAATGATATGCACGAAACGATGCATGCGTTCGGTGAAAAGCGCCCGCCGGTTTACACAGGTAGTTAAAGGTTTTTAAGATATGTTGTAAGCAGTATTTTGAGGCGTATTTTGAGAAGGTCTTGAAAAATTGTTAAGTACTTTTTATAGAGATTTATAGAAAGTTATAGAAAGTTAAGAACAAAAAAAAAGCGGCATCCCAGTATTCACTGAGATGCCGCTTTTTTGTTTTACATCATCATACCGCGTGTCGCGTTCAGCAGATCCGGATAGCGCTCGCCAATCTTAGCAAGACCATAGTTAACCCAGTACTCAATCTTCTGCAGGAAACTCATTTCGACCATTTCTGGTAGTCGCTGTTGCTGGCGATCCAAAAACGCGTGCACTGCATCCACATCTTCGGAGGTCAGGGATGCGTAGAAACCGGCCATACCTTTGTGGGCATAGGCGCCACCCAGCACAATCGCGGTAAAGTCTATATGGGTCTGCTCACTCATGTGGCGCAAGTCAGGCAGTACATAGTTGGTTTTTGCGCTGATGCCGTGGCATGAACCACAGTTGCGACCGTAGATCTCTTCGCCATGGGTGATCACTTGCGGGTCATCGTTGGCCTCGTGGCCAAGGGCCATAATCACTGACTCGCCATTGTCTTGAATCGGCTGAGTCAGGTTAAAGTCGCCTTTCTTAAATACCAGCAGTTTGTTTTGATTGACCCTGTTGCGCTTCACCTCATCGCCACCGGCGAGCATCAGAGCACCACCGCTGCCCTGAGCTACGGCTATATATTGCTCGCCATCTAACTCATAGCTTATTGGGCCAGCTAGCACCGCACTGTCAGACTGGTACTGCCAAAGAATATCGCCATTGGTTGAGTCATAGGCAGCAAACTTACCCCCTGAGGTACCCTGAAACACCAGATCACCGGCGGTGCTGAGAATACCACCATTGGAGGGCTCAGGGTGCTTAACTGACCAGGCGCGCTGCTGCTTAATCGGGTCATAGGCCACTAACTCACCGTAGATAAGTGCATCCACTGCGGCGCGACCAGCAACCCAGCTTTTTGGATCCCGCACTTCATTGAGATCAATGCCGGTGTTCCAGCGATCAACCTGATAGCTCACCGCATCCATACCCTTAAAATAAGTAGGGACATTTTGCACTGGAATATACATCAGGCCAGTTTTAGGGCTGTAAGTCATCGGCTGCCAGTTGTGGGCACCGAAAGGGGCAGGCCAGATATAGCTGCCACCGTTGCTTTGATAGTCTGCGTACTTGGTTTCAACAGGTCGGCCGGTTTCCATATCGATGTGACTGGCCCAGGTGGCTTTGGCGAACTTTTCCGCTGAAAGCAGTTCACCGGTAACTCGATCCAAGACATAGAAAAAGCCATTTTTAGGCGCCTGCATAATCACTTTACGGGTTTCACCCTCTAGTTCTAATTCCGCCAGCACCAGCTGCTGAGTCGCGGTGTAGTCCCAGTTATCTTTGGGCGTGACCTGATAGTGCCAGACATATTCGCCGGTATCTGGCTTTAGCGCCACAATTGAGCTGAGATAAAGGTTGTCGCCGCCACCGGGGCTACGCAGATCACGATTCCAAGGAGAGCCGTTACCTGTACCTATATAAAGTAAGTCTAATTCGGGATCATAAACCAGCGAATCCCAAGCGGTGCCGCCACCGCCGCCGCCCACTGTGTACCACTCGTCACCGTTCCAAGTTTCCAGAGCCGCTTCTAGAGCAGGGCTTTCCTGGGGCTTGTTGCGATCGCCAGGCACAGTATAGAAGCGCCATTTTTGTTCGCCAGTCGTCACGTCGAAGGCGCTGACATAACCGCGCACACCGAGTTCGGCGCCGCCATTGCCAATTACAACCATGCCTTTAACCACACGGGGTGCGCCGGTAATGCTGTAGTTGCCATCGGTAGGCGTGGTTTGCACCGACCAGTTCTGTTCACCGGTAAGGGCATCGAGGGCGATCAATCGACCGTCCAAGGCACCTAAGAACACTTGTAGGGGGGAGTTTTCGTCCTCCTGCCAGATGGCCACGCCACGGTTAACTGGGCCGCAACAGGTTTTAATCAGATGGGACTTGGGCACCTTGGCATCAAAGTGCCAGAGTTCTTCACCAGTGCGGGCGTCTAGAGCATAGGCATGACTCCAGCCAGTGCTGACATAGATCACACCGTTGTGCACCAGAGGCGTGGCCTCCATACCCCGGGCGGTATCAAACTTAAACGACCAAGCCAGATCCAGCTCGTCGACATTGTCGCGATTAACCTTTTCCAGTGGACTAAAGCGCTGTTCCTGATAGTCGCGGCCATAGCTCAGCCATTCGGCATCGGGATTAGCGATGGACTGTTCGTTGACTACACTGGGTTGGGCAGCGGGTTGAGCGGCGGGCTGGGCAATGGCGAGGCTTGAGAGCCCGAGCAATGCAACGGCAGTGAGACTGGTGAGCGTACGTAAAAGCATAGTGTTCCCCTGTGTGCGAACCGCTTAAAGTGTTTTGACGGCGCGCTGGTTTTCTTTTTATAGTTTTTATACGAAATTTTTATTGGATCTGATTGTAGGGTGAAAGCAAACAAATGCCTACGAAAATTCAGTATCCGTCTGGGGAGCAGCTGTGTAAATGGCAACTGGTGACTGATTAGTCCTGCCATTGAGGGTTTTCGGGGGTTTTCGCGGGTTTAGGATTAAACTGGAGAGCTAAGCTGGGACCTGACTAGTATGGAGCTTGACTAGTATGGGGCTTGGATAGTATGTGGATCTGGTTAGAGCAGCGCCCCAATTAGCGGCTGCTCAAACCTGTGTATTGTTGGAGGTTTTACAGTGTCGAGTAGTGGATAATCTCGCTGGAGTTGGCCGGCAGTGAGACGCTGGTGCCATCTTCGCCTAGAGTGAAATCTGAAAAAACATCACCTACTCCCTCGAGCCAGATCGCTTCCATGCCAGGTGCGATTAAGGGTGGCACAACATGGTAGTAGACCAGATGACCCACATCCGCATCGCGCGCTATTTCTGCGGCTTCCACCGGCGTGGTGTGATAGTCATGTATGTCATTGAATATCTTTTCCCGCATTGGGTTGCCAGTTCGCGCGGCAGACTCTGCCATCAGCCTAACCAGCTTTGTCGACAGTGCCTCATGGACCAGCAGATCAACCCCTGCTGAATGCTTTTCTATGGCGGGAGACTTAACCGTATCCCCAGAGATAAGCAGGCTGCGGCCTTTATAGGTAAATTTGTAAGCCACGGCAGGCGTGATTGGGAAGTGATCGGCGCTGATCATTTCGACCTGCAGATCGTCATTGGCATAGACAGTCAGAGACTCGCCAGCCACTGGTAGGGCAAAGCTCACAGCGTGCATGCCGGCACCACTGGGCGGCACAACCTCAGCCCCGTGATGATCAGTGCGGTGCACTGAATCTCGAGCATAGGCTTGATTAAAGCCTGCAACTACCTCGGCGACGCCATCGGGGCCATAAACCGGCAGTGGGCTGCTGTGGTTGCCAGTGACCCAGCGCAACATGGCCATTTCACCTAGGCCATCTAAATGATCTGAGTGAAAGTGGGTCAAAAAAACAGCCTCTATGTCGCCCTGACTAATCCCCATGGGACCCAGATTGCGCGCGCCATTGGTGCCCGCATCTACAACGAATAACTGTTCGCCGGCCATTACCGCAATACAGGGCCCAGAGCGATTATTACTGGGCATGGGGCCACCGGCACCACAGAGACTGATATGTAAACCATCGGGCAGCTCGGCCAGTGACTGCGCAGACATCATGTTATCCAGGGCGCCGGGCAGTATTTTCAGCATAATAGCGCCACGTTCAACATAGACAGTGAGAGCCAGGAGTAGGGCGATGGTGCCTGCTATGTAGCGTTTTTTCATGATCTTATTACCTTTAAGACTATTTTTGGTGCAACTCAGTGAAGCGTGCCAAATGGTTACATGTGTCAGTATATGTGTCAATATATTTGAGATATGCTGCCTATAGAAAATAGCGTGGACAGAGCTAGTGCATAAGCTACTGCATATGTTACTTAATTACGCTTTAATAAGCGCCGAAACAATAATAAGAGTGCTGAGCTACCATGATCCACCTGATTAAACCGCGTCTCATCCAATTGTTTACCAGTCAGTGGCTGCGAAATCTGCGCCGCCGGCGCGTAGAAAATCGCCGGGCAGCCAATAACCAAGTCCATCAGATAACCGTTTATCTTCGTCTCAATGACGCCCACAGTTACCTTTTATTGCAAGTGTTACAGCGGTTTGCCCAGCGCTATCCGGTGAGCTTTGACTTTCGCACTGTGCTCAATCTGCAAGAAGATATGTATCCGGCACCGGCTCTGTGGCAGAGCAATGCCTTTGCCGATGGCAGCCATCTTGCTCAACTCTACAATCTGCGCTTCCCAACTCAGCCGCCGCAGCTGTCTGAGGAAAGGATTATGCAGCTCACCGCGCAGTTGCTGCACTGGGAGTTGCAGCCAGGTTATCACGAGCATGCCCTAGAGCTGTTTGATGCTTACTGGCAAGGCCAGAATGAAAGGCTCGAACAGATTGTCGACACTAAGATTAGCGATCATGCTGAATGTTACAGCCATCACTTGCAGGCTAATGAGGCACTGCTTAAACAGCAGGGGCATTACCTCAGTGGCATGTTGCACTATGGTGGCGAATGGTACTGGGGAATCAATCGTCTCGAACACTTGGAGCTGCGATTTAATGAAATGGGTCTGCAGCAAGACCAAAGCAGTGCCGTTGAGTTCGATAAAAGTCACAGTGATTTCTGTGGTCAGAGTTTAAAAGCCAGCCGCGGTGAAGACGGAGCAGGTTCGGTCAAGCGGATCACCATGTACTGGTCCCTGCGCAGTCCCTATTCCTATCTGGCCTTGATGCGCGGGCGTCAGCTCGCCGATCACTATCAGGTGCCCCTGGAGGTGAAGCCGGTGTTACCTATGGTGATGCGGCGTATGCAGGTACCGAAAACCAAGGGCGGTTATATAGTTGCAGATGTAAAACGCGAGGCGGATAAATATGGTATCCCCTTTGGTCGCGTTGCCGATCCACTGGGTGCCGGTGTTGAACGCTGTTATGCCCTGTTTGCCTATGCTCAGTCTCACGGCCTTGGCCTAAGTTTTTTGCAGAGCTGCGCAGAGGGTGCCTGGTCTGAAGGCGTTGCCTTGGAGTCCGATAGTGGATTGCAGCATGCGGTGGAACGGGCTGGGCTGGATTGGAGTCAGGCGCGGGAACTACTGGAAGGTGATTCCTGGCGGCTTTGGGCTCAGGATAATTTGGCCGAACTCTATGGGCATAATCTCTGGGGCGTGCCCAGTCTGGTTTATGGCGCGACTAAAGTCTTTGGTCAGGATCGTTTTGACCGCATTGAACAGGGGATTGTTGAAGACCTTACTCAATGTCTCTCAATAAACAATAAACAATAAACAATAATCAATAAATAAAAATAACAATAAAGAGTATCTAAATGACCTTTTCTAATCGTATTACCCAATTAACCGGCACTCAATACCCTATCATTCAAGCCCCTATGGGATGGATCGCCCGTGCACAGCTGGCGGCTGCGGTGAGCAATGCAGGTGGTTTGGGCGTGATCGAAACCAGCTCCGGCGAGCTGGACAATATCAAGCTGGAAGTGGCGAAAATGCGCGAACTCACCGACAAGCCCTTCGGTATGAATGTGGCCCTGTCCTATGTCCGCGACAGCAATATTATTGATTTTGTGGTGGAGCAGGGGATCAAATTTGTCACCACCTCCTCGGGCAGTCCCAATGTCTGCACCAAGGATTTTCAAGCGGCGGGGATTACCGTATTTCATGTGGTGCCCACTTTGGAAATGGCACTGAAAGCGCTGGATGCAGGTGTTGATGGTTTAGTCGTAGAAGGGGGCGAAGGCGGTGGTTTTAAAAATCCCAGTCCGGTCTCCACTATGGTGCTGTTGCCGCTGATCCGCTCGCAATGCGATGTGCCGATTATCGCCGCTGGCGGTATTGCCGATGGGCCATCGATGGCCGCAGCTTTTGCTCTGGGTGCTGAGGGCGTGCAGATGGGAACGCGGATGCTCTCCTGCGCCGAGTCGCCAGTGCACAGCAACTGGAAAGAGGCGATTGTGAACTCTCGTGAAACCGATACAGTATTTTTAAATCAGCAGGGGCGACCGGCACTGCGGGCACTGAAAACTGAATTGACCGCGGGTCTTGAGCCTCTGGGCAAGTTTAATATTATGGAGCATATGGCGAATTTACAGGCGCTCTATTTCGGTGGTGATATGGAAGCGGCGATTCCACTGCAGGGTCAGGTGGGTGGTCGTATAGACAAGGTGCTGAGTGCTCAGGAAATAATCGATGAGACCATGAGCGGTTTTAACGCCGCAATTGATAATCTTCATCGTCAATACGGCCAATAGGCTGGATTAGTCGTTATAATGGCAAACATAATTTAACCAATACTAAGAGAAATAGATGGCCGACTACGATATTTTTAATGGTGATGCAGATGGTATTTGCGCACTGCTACAGCTGCGTTTTGCAGAGCCTCGTGATGCTCAACTAGTCACCGGCGTAAAGCGAGAAATTGACCTTTTAAATCGTGTTTATCCGGAGGCCGACGATCGTATTACGGTGTTGGATATCTCGCTGGATAAAAACCGTGAAGGCTTAAATCGTGCACTGGAAGTGGGCGCTCAGGTGTTTTATGTGGATCACCATTTTTCCGGCGCTGTTCCGGCCTCGGCATCACTTAAGTCATTGATTAATGAAGCGCCGGATGTCTGCACATCGGTACTGATTAACCATTATCTCCGTGGCGCCTACCGCGAGTGGGCAGTAGTGGGTACCTTTGGTGATAACCTTAAACACACGGCGGCAGGGCTGATTAAGAATCTGCACTTTTCGGTCGAGCAGGCTGAGTTGCTGGAAAATCTCGGTATCTATATTAACTACAACGGCTATGGGGCAAATATTGAAGAGCTGCACTTCGCCCCGGATGAGCTCTATCGTTTGCTCAGTCAGTATCGCAGCCCATTCGACTTTGTTACCGATAATAAAGCGGATTTTCAAAAACTTGAACAGGGCTATCATCAGGATCTCGAAGCGGCACAGTCGACTGTTGCCCTGGTGGCCAGCGATGCCATAGCTGCCTTTGTGCTGCCGAATGAGCCCTGGGCACGTCGTGTCAGTGGGGTCTATAGCAATCAGCTGGCCAACGATAATCCGGATCGCGGTCATGCGGTGCTGACGGTTAAGTCCAATGGCAATTATTTGGTTAGCGTACGCGCGCCACTGAACGATAAAAAAGGCGCTGCGGCACTCTGCATGCAGTTTCCTACAGGTGGTGGTCGTGAGGCTGCGGCGGGGATCAATGATTTGCCGGCGGATATGTTGGCGTCATTTTTGGACGCTTTTAAGAAAGCGTTTAGCGCCTAATGTTAAGCGCCCAACCTTTAAGTGCTTAGTATACAGCTTCTAGTAACAACGAATTATAGGGAGAGAAAATTTTGGCCAGTGCACGTCCATTTTCCATTTTAGGTATTCAGCAGATCGCCGTCGGCGGTGCCAGCAAAGCAAAGTTGCGCGGTTTTTGGGTCGATTTGTTGGGGCTAAAATATCGCGATACCTTTATCAGTGAGTCTGAAAATGTCGATGAAGATATCTGTGAGATGGGTGCCGGCGCCTTTGCCGTCGAAGTAGATCTCATGCAACCTTTAGATACTGAAAGACGCCCCCGGGTGGATAAACCCGCGCTCAATCACGTTGGACTCTGGGTTGATGATCTGGCTGCGGCCGTGGACTGGCTCACCGAGCAGGGTTTACGTTTTACCCCAGGTGGCATTCGCAAGGGCGCGGCGGGACATGACGTGTGTTTTGTTCATCCAGTGGCCAATGAAGAATTCCCTCTGTCTGCGGAAGGAGTCCTGGTTGAATTGGTGCAGGCGCCAGAGGCTGTTATTACAGCTTATAAGGTCTTGGCTGAGGCTTCTTAGTCGAGACTTTTGTCTTAGAGTTTTCCATTTAGAATTTGTGATTTAGAGTTTTTAATTCAGGACTCTTAATTTAGATATTTTAATTCAGAGCTTTTAATTCAGAGATTTTAATTCAGAGCTTTTAATTCAGAGATTTTA
>Ga0209712_10005224_pt1 | contig 10186 bp, 11 predicted proteins | sample ArcOceMetagenome_FD_187443 | JGI IMG/M metagenome (GOLD analysis project Ga0209712, IMG submission 187443) | Marine eukaryotic phytoplankton communities from Arctic Ocean - Arctic Ocean - Greenland ARC118M Metagenome (SPAdes) (version 2) | ecosystem: Environmental > Aquatic > Marine > Oceanic... | reverse complement strand
AGCCACGCTGAAGGCGCCCTTCAAGTTGATTGTGGGGTCAGATGTACTTTATGACCATACTTCACATGCGTCCCTTGTCGCTACGATAAAGCGGTTCGCCCTTCCTGGTAATGCGACTACTGTTTTGGCCTACCCAACTCGTCAAGACGAGGACGCATTTTTATCTGTTGCAAGAGAGCATTTTGACGTCAAAGTGGAAGCGATGGAACAATGTGCATCCATGTCATCGTCAAGCGGACAATACTCGATAGCTTTTCTATCTCTTAAAACAAATGAGGGCTTGTCATGAAGAATTGACTAGCATAGGCTAGACTACGGCAAACACGGCGTATTCGGATCCCAAAAATAGAAAACGAAATCCCTACTGACTGTCTACAAAATGTGGCGAAATAGGAGATGTCTCCGCTGCCGCCCCACGAATGCTTGAGTGGAAGAATAAAATATAAGAACAACGGGGGCGGTCCAAAAGCTTCATCTGGAATAGCATAGATTCCATACAAACCGATGAATATGATCATCGGGCTCACTCTAGGATTTGCAACTGTTGCTACTTGCAGGATAATGCTTGGCATTGGAGATGAGGTACCCACTATGCAGAGAAATAAAAACAAGACGGGAAATCAAAGCTTGTTGAGGCTTGGTAAATAAGCAAACCCGACAATGGGAACAACCTGCCCCTTGGTCAAAACCATTTCGTGACCTTAAGCTGCCAAAAACCCCAGGATGGCTCATTATCTGTAGCACAAAGTGATCCACCATCTGGGCGGTCGACGTGGTGGCGTGGTTCCCAGAGAAACAGAAGATGATAGATCCGACCCATGTTCAGAAACATAAAAGTTGAGAATGTAATGGATCTCCTGGATCTCCTTCAGGAAAGGAGGTTTATAAGTTTACCGTTTTTACCTTGGAATACGAGATGTCTGGCCATTGTCGACTTTTCGTTTTGTTTCATCTTTGGTGGATACATTTTCATCTTCGAGTACACCTGCTCTGATTACCTTGTCTCGTTTATATCGAAGGTTATCCCAACATTCCCATTTCTTCCATACTTTTCTGTCTTCGTCTCCAATGCCAAGCCACCTCGCCTTTAGAACTTTCAGCCCTCATCTCCTCTGAAAAAACTTGATGTGCTTTCGCTTTCGGAAGAGTCGGATCGATTTCTTTCAAATTTCTTACTTCTGATGAAATTAGCAGCATCGATCGGGCTCATTGCAGTAGAATCCGTTTCATGCTCATGGAGAATGGCCAGCGAATCATTATTATTATTTTGTTCTTCGCTGTTTTTATTCCACAAAAGGACTCGAGTACTAGCTTCGGCGGAGAAAGACCTGAGACGAGGTTTGGCAGGTTTCTTCACTCCTTTTCTCTCGGTTTGTCGAACGGTCTCGTTGTCACGTTTTTGAAAGACTGTCATTCGCTGAGACTTTGTCCAGCTCAAGAAGGAAGTAGGCGATTTTCCCAACCGGGTACCAGTACGTCCCCTGGTCAATGCCAGCGGTTTCGGCGTTGATTCTTGTTCATCAAATGAATGCCACACATTGCCATTACGAGACAAGAGTCCTCGGCGCACTTGATTTCTCTCTCCCCATGGTGTATAAGTGAAAATTTCATCGAGACTTTCCTTCGAAAGCAAGTGAAGCTTCACCACAGTAGAAGCAATGGTCGATTCTCTCCGCACTCCAGTAATGCTTTCAAGGCAAGACTCTCCAAAATGATTCCCTGCCCGATAAATGAGTCCAACCGATGTTGCCTTTTCTCTTGTTCTTTCAATATTTGCTCTACCCTCTTCGTCGAGGATGGAGAGGTTTTGTGGGAGTTGCATTTTCACTAGTCCCTCTCCTATAAAGTAAACATCCCACCCAATATCTCCTGCGTGATATATTGTTGTATTCTTTGGACACATTTGAAGTGTCAGGGCGTGGCTAGTTTCATTGTGAGGATGTAAAAAGTGAGAAGGGTTGGTGTAACATGCACGTGTACGTCGACGAATGCACTAACCATATTCGTTTCAACAACATTGAAGAGCACTCTTTGAGGACTGGGATATTTAGAACCACATCCGATAGAATTTCATACGATACATCCCTCTGAAGAGGCTCTGAGAGCAATGAAGTTACTTCTTTCTCTTCCAATACTTGTGATCGCTTCCATCTTGATTCATGGTAAAAGTGGATTTCGTGTTGAAGGGATGCCGGCAAATTTCTATATTTCATATACTCCTCCAATTTGCGCAGCTTTGTTTTGAATGCGCTGGATCCAGACTCGTCTCCGTGTGAAAGAAATTCTGCAAAAGATCCAATAATACCCGCAAAGAAACAAGCTCCTGTGAGAACAACGACGTTTTGAAAGATTGTTTCCGATTCAGTCACTGGGGAAATATCGCCTACGTGTAGTTGTAACATGAAGTGGGTGAGTGATCGTAAGCGATTTAAGAGAGTGATGCGAAAATGTACTCAAAAATACAGAACTTACCATATCCAACAGTAGACATGGTTGTAAGAACAAAGTATACTGCTCTGATGTAACAGCGCTGTATTAAATCTCCATGGCATATGTCATGTCGACCAGAGCTCCCTAACCACTGAGACAGGCACCCAGGACCAGCATATTCTCCGCCATTGGGGCAATCGGTTGTCGCCCATGTGAATTGTTCTGTTGACTGATAACGATGAATGCAAAACCAGAAGCAACCGAACCAATGAATCACAATAACATAAAACGCAATTACTCTTGATAGCAGCCTCGTTGGAGCACTTATTCGGACATTGACAAGATTGAGGTAACCTTCAATCCTTGCCGTATAAGCTGGTAACCTTAAAACACGAGCCATGTGCAAAATCCTTACAAAGGATGCATATTGATATGGACACTGCGTTGCAACAACCGCCGATATCACTGGGATCGACGCAAAAGCATCCACGACTATTCCATGCTTTACATGATGATGTTTTATAGTCTCAATATCGGTGACGATCACTCCGTTGCAAATAATGGGGAACTGTTCCAGACGAAGATAAAGCTCAACAATAAAAAAGACTTCAATGACAATGTCTGTCAACATCCATGACGTCAGCGTTGTTCCCCCCAAATCCCGATAGAGAAACGATGCTCGAAAAGGAATTTCAAAAGTATAGTAAAGTACGAGCAACATGCATATGCCATCCCAACAAACTCGAAACACAGAAGCAGGTTGAAACCAAGGAGGTATTTGTTTTGAAAACATAACACTCTCATCGGGATCGATAAGTTTCGATAGCTTAGAGTCAGCGGTCCTGCATAACTTCAAGTTGGCAGTTACAGCATTGTTTCTCTTTTCGTTACTGCTTGCAATTGTGGCGAACGCTGTGAACATCCTAGTCAGATCAAAGTCCCTGCCCAAGCGCACGCCTAATTCATAATCTAGATCTTGTTTGTGTAACCTATACACTTCACAAAACGTAATAGCGCGCACTGTGCCACTGCGCTTCTTCTTGAAAAAAAGGCTTGTTTCACCAAAGAATATGGAGGACCGACCAGAATTATCATTAGTATTGTTGTCGGCACTTAGAGTTGCAAATACAGTCTTGTTATCTTCGGACGTAATCTCCACAGTTCCTGCCTCTAGAAAGAACATTTCTGGTACATTGTAATTGAGTGAGTGCCAATAATGATTGCTACGATGTGTGAAATGGTAGCATTGACTTACCGACGCCAGCATCTCCAAAAGATACAACCACGTCCTCGCTTGAATACAGCATTAGTTTCAATCGCAAAGAAAGAGCTTTGACTATTTCAGTTGAGCAGAAATCAAAAAATGGGCAATGACTGATATGCCAATATCTGCTTCTCTCTGTAACTTGGATCTGTAACGTCTTTGGCAGTTCAACCAAGAAGGAATCTCCACTGACATCGGAATCATGCTCCCAAAGCTCGTACACGAATGAATCTATCCTATTCATCAATGTCGAAGAAAGGCGGACACTCTTGACAAATTTCTTGATCTCGTCAGCTTTCTTCGCAAATTTCAAAGTGTCCGTGTCAATGTTGGCAACGATATTTGCTACGTTCCCGATTATGGCTGCATTTACGCTCACCCCAACAATCATCCAAATAAATGCGTACAATGTTTCTCTCATATTTACAGGCACTACATCACCGATGACAACAACTACAAGCGTTGGTAAAGCCCAGTTGACAGCTCGAAGGTATCTTTGCATTATATCGCCGCCATTTTCAGGCAATTTCATGTTTTCAATCTGTCTTTCAATCCAAGTATCTTTCCATCGGCACTGCGCAAGCTCTACTGGCCAAAACAGTTCATCACAGTTTTGTAAATCTGAACTGAGTCTTGCCACTGCATAAAATCCACAGCCAGCCCAATGGGCGATGAGGACGACTCCAGAAAGAAATTCAATCAGTTTGAGAGGAGCGAGACTGGTATCCGTATCTTCAAGAAATCGAAAGATGTCATTCAGAATGCTTGGCAGCCTCGTTACCCATAGCAACTTCGGTAACCGATACATCGCAGCCTCGACTGCTCCACCACTTTGCAATATAAGCACGTAGACCAAATCAAACGGAATGGTAGATAAAATATCTTTCCTCAATCTTTCTCTTGTATATCTAGCCTTCATCTGTACATGGTCGAGTATTAATTCTCCTTCTCTATGAAACCCGATTATATAGCAACTGAGATACATGTCTAGTGCGAAGACACAGTCAAGCGACCAATTTATGTATTGCAGTCTATGACTTGAGGTGTCGAATGAAATTTGAAAAGGAACCATCCACAGATTGTACAAGATGGCCGTGAGCACGAAGATGTTCCACAAAAAGCAAGAGAAATCATTTGGATTTAATGTCCCTCTTGACGTGCCTCTTGCTTCAGTATTTGAATCAACAGACAAGAAATCTCTACTAACGCGACTTTTACACTTTGGTCTGTCTCGAAAATTTTGCATGATGTTCCCATTCCTTTGCTGAGATTTCTTTAACGAAGAATTAATATCACTATTGAGATCTGTTTTGGACATTGAACTCAGTGTGGCAGAAACCATATTCTGGAAATCGTCACGATTCAGCTCAAATACATCACAAAAAGTCAGTGCTTTGACAGTGGTTGAAGATGCCCTCGCAGAGAGCAATGAGCCCTCTCCAAAATAGCTGCTTTTCCTCAAGATACAATGAACGAAGCCATCCTCAGCAACAACAGCAGCCTCTCCCTTTTCCATGAAATACATGGAGGAACCCATTTCTCCTGCATTGATGATATCTGTTTTGAATCGAGTGAATATTTGTAAGGCAAGATGCATGAAAAGACAAGGACGATCGCTACAACTGCTTTACTCACTGTCCATTGGCATAAATATCCTGATTCGGAGCGATAATCCAAGTAAATCTTTAAATGAATCATCGCATGTTCTTAGGAAAGGCACGGCTTCAATGTGCACGCGATTGATACAAAATGCCACTTCTTGGCGCAGTGAGGGAGGGAGTTCATCCAGTACAGCTTCTTCGTCAAGAGCGCCTTGCCTAGACCACAGATAATCATAAAAATTGACCACCTTTTCAATCAAATCTTTTTCCATTCCTCGTTTTCTCATGTACTTCTTAATTTGCTGCATTTTCTTTCTAAAGGCACGTTGTGCCAGATCCATGTTACTGAGATACGCAGCTAGACCTCCTATTAAGGCAGTTCAATGTATGGACGCAAGGGTGAGCGACACGTGCGTATCATACAGATAGTATGTGGTTGCCGTGGCGTACTTACCTACGATAGCCGGAAGCACCAACCCACCGAACAAAATGACCACAGTTGCAAAAGTTGTTTCTACAATATTGGTTGGTATTATATCACCATAACCCACAGTGGAGGTGCCCACAATCGCCCAATAAACAGAGCGAAGGTACGCCCCATAGCCGTTGAGATCTTCATGATCAATAGACAATGCTGGATCCTCCTCATCTTGCTTCAGCCAGTTGGTATCGTGTCCGAGTCTCGTACTAATATTTGCACACGAGTGCCAAAGGCAACCGATCCAATGACAAGTAACAACCAATGCCAAATTTAACTGACTGATCTTGAGAATGATCAACCCTTTGTCAAGTTTAAATTCGGTCAAAATTCGTTCCATATGTCCCAAACTCTCTACCGTTTGCGGGAGGCGCAATAGCTTTGTAAACCGTAGCAAGAAACACCAACGAGAATTTACGAGCCCCAATAAATCTATAGGCACGGATGCAACAAAGACGAAAAATATATTGTGGTCTGTTGAAAACTTTTGACGAATACAGTTGCGATCGAAAACGATGAGACCTTCTTCGAGATACATGAAATGATTAAATTTCAGATATAGATCTATCACAAAACATAAATCCCAAAAATAAGATAAACTGAAGGTCGCTAAATGATCTCGAAATTCAGCGCCGTCCAAATAATTCATTGCTTTCAGAGGTATCGAAAACGTGTAAAATAAGCATCCGGCAAGGATGACTAGATCCCATCCATATCGGAAAGTACTCCGCGGATAAAATATACGTTGAATCCCTCCCGTTGGAACGTGGTCATCAGCTGATCCAAAGAGTTTGTTTACTTTGCTTGCATTCTTGGACATGAGGAGTGCTGTCTCCTTCATTTTCTCAATCATTTCCTTGTCACATTGAGAGTGAACGATCTGCTGAAATTCATCAGATGGCAGTAGAAATATTTCACAAAAAGTTCTTCCCCGAACAGTCTGTTCGCTCTTTTTCTTCGCAAAGAGGCTTTCTGGTGCAAAGTTGTCTAGTCTGCGCATCTTTCTCACCACGGTTGATCTATTCAGCACTTCGACCTCGCCTCTTGACACTATGCAGCCAAAATGATGAAACGAAACAAATAGGAGTTAGAATGCAATGTCACGACTTTAGGTAAATATCTGAAACGGCCGACAGCAAAATATCTTACCCAAGAGCGCACCCATAATCGTATCGCCCCGTTTGATAATCTCATCATTAGGCGCATAGATATTAATTTCGACACATTCAGCGAGAGCATTCAATAACGACAAATTTGCTTTACGAAGCAAAGGCAAAGATGCGACCAAGTCTCTGCACATGAAATTTGATACTTGCTGCTGGATAGAACTTGGAAGTTCAGTCAAGAACTTTATCTCGTCGGCTCCTCTCAGCAAATCCCACTGATATCGGTAGAATGCCATGATTCGATCTTGAAGCTCGTTTGGGAGCTTTCGATACTTCATATACTTTGCAATGGTCTCAGTCTTTCGTTGATACTCTGCAAAAGCGGCATCGGCATTTGTAACAAGCAGCTGTAAATTAGCAATCGCACATGTTGTAATTACCACCCCTATACCCATGCTAATGATACACCACACTGTTTCAGGAACAGCTAAGGGGGTGATGTCACCAAATCCTGTTGTAATCTAAATGGGATGATTGCATCCAGTTAACAAGACGTTGTCATCATTAAAGAAACGTCCGAACTCTATTGCCTCCAAGAGTGTACTTACCATTGTGATGTAAGCCCAATATAAACTCTGGATATACGCACTTATCACACTTTCTATCATTACTATCGATTGATTTCCTGATTCTATTCCTCGACGTTCGAAAATTCCAAGCTCTTCCGGCCAACTCAAATCACCTCCGTTCACGGCTTCCAACTTTCCAACATAGAAAAAACCACAGCAACACCAATGTCCAGCGATTGCCATGGCAAAGAAAAGCTTCCAAGCACGCTGAATGCCGATATTCTTCAGACCGCGAGCCTCGAGATAAATTGCAAGGTCTTCGATATAGGAAGGGAGTCTCATAATCAAAATTACTCTGTTGAGCATCAACAAAATTACAATTCCATCTTCGCATTTCGTCACCAAACTGAAATATTCCAATGGCAAGCAAGCAGCCGTTGACAAAAGAAGTAGCGCTATCGGACTTCTGATAATGCCGTGATTCATCTCCAAAACAGATCCAGCATTGCCGTCTTCATTGCCGGTAAACTCCATTGGAGATACTTGGACAGCGTGCATTAAAGACATTCGACGAAATAGAAAGCTTTGGCACGCATCAATAACAAAAACAATGGTAGAAATACAATCAAGGATGATAAAGGCACCGTATTCTTGAAAGTTTATCTGAAAAGACGGAAGGAAAGCAATACGGAAAGGTAAGGTGGCTGCAAAGTAGATGCACGAAAGGGTTCTGATCACATGGTATAGTGTCTTGTCCTCTCGATTCCAAGATTCTTGTGAAGAATCGTTGCGACTCTTCTCGGGCACAGCTACGTCCTTTCGCCGAAGCAACTTCATTGCAGGAAAAGTTCTGGTTCAATGCGATGCTTTTCTGAAGGGAGGGCAAACTTTTGTTTCAAATTGTTTAAAAACAGTTTCAAGTTGTTTTAAAAACACAGTAAAAGTATGCGACCGAAAAAAAATGGAGTGTTATCTTGCATTTATTAATAGAATATAGATTTTTGCATTAATATAGTAGATGTTATCTTGTTGTTACTCTAGTTGTAAGTTGAATTCAAGTCAAATCCCTCCCCCTGCATTGAGCACTTCACTTCACTTTTCATTCGACTCCTTCCAGCTTCTTGAAGCGTTCCTTATCCACCTTCGCCAATTCAAAATATCGCTTCTTACCATCAGTCGAAAGACGACGCCATCTATTCCCAATGACGCTGGCAAGCTTCTGAAAGCTAATTTTGCCATGCTTTTTCTTATGAGACTTTTTCTCCCTATCGCCTTCTAAATGAGCATCAAGGATGACTTGGGTTTCTGTTTCAATATTCTGGCGAATAGTTTTGATCTCTATGGGAGACATTTGAGTCATTGTCTCTTCGAGAATTTCTTCAATTTGCTCTACACTCATGCCATCAATATTCTTGGGATGATCAGTAATGCCGAGTTTAGTTGATTCACTGTCACTAGTGCTTGCAGGTGGCTCAGGCAACAAAGCCACGACAACACCTTTTTCTTCAGAGAAGAAGAAGTTGTAGGCTGAAAGAGGACGCCGAGGCTCGTGGGCAACTTTCACCCGCTTCCTCTTCTTAGCTGGTGGGGCAGAACTTTTAACGGATGAGGGATATGCAACACTATATTTGCGTCTGGTAGACTGCTGGGGCAACCAGAAGTTCCTGCAGGTATCATGGGATGGGGCATTCTGCTGATGGTGGAGATGGTGATGGTGGGGAGGATGATAAGAGCTGTTATTGTCGCAGCAGTAGTAGGGTTTGTACTGCATGGTATCCTGGTGATAGGAATGAGGATGATGCACGTTATTCCATTGTTGAGCTTGGCAGTGCCACACTATATGATTTTCATGAGAAGAATGAGGAGCATTAGGTACCATTTCTTGATGACCATGGTGAACAACTTGGTGGTGGTGATGATGATGCTGGGACGAGCAGTACGAGGACGAGTTTGTTCTTGGTGAGGAGGCGGAACCATCACCAGCATACCAGATCTCGCGAACAGCACTATTGGAATTCTCATTCTCAGCACTCTTTATCGATGGTTGTGACCATGGCAAAGAAGAAAGCCTCTGCGGCTGGCAATCAGCAGCATTATGCTCCTCGTCATGGTAATCTCCTTCCTCAACACCAGCAGGAGGAGAAGGATAGTACGACCACACCGCAGAAGGCTCTACCGCACCAAAAGGAGGAGACTTATAGTGATTACGTTCATTATGAATTTGATTGTCATGCATCTTTTCGTAATGAGGAGACATGAGTGCTTCGTAGATGTCTCGTTCAGTTAGAAGTTTTTAGTTTGTTTTAAACCGACTTTTTGTGTTGGACTCGGAGACAGACTTCAACGTTCTCGCCTGGTTGAACACGTTGTTACCGACTTTTGTTGGACGGTGCTGTTTGAGTCTTACTATATTCATCTCAGCGATCAGCGACGTCAAGTCTTTTCTGTTTTCTGTAAAAGCGCTGTCTACTTCTTGACTATTATTCAACTATTTAGCTATATCAAATCACCGTTGGATAAAGATGTCATGATTTTCTCAACGAAAATAATATTTTGGTTTTTAGATAGCAGCGTCATGTATGACTTCAAGATAGTGAGAAGAGAACTGAGTACGTACCACCTCTTTTGTACTACCTAGCTCAACGGGGATACTCGCTAGGCGACTCTCAAGAATATTCAAAGGGATTCGACAGAATGACTAAAAATCGATAAGACTCAAAATTCAAGATTCAAATGAT
>Ga0209712_10005223_pt1 | contig 10186 bp, 9 predicted proteins | sample ArcOceMetagenome_FD_187443 | JGI IMG/M metagenome (GOLD analysis project Ga0209712, IMG submission 187443) | Marine eukaryotic phytoplankton communities from Arctic Ocean - Arctic Ocean - Greenland ARC118M Metagenome (SPAdes) (version 2) | ecosystem: Environmental > Aquatic > Marine > Oceanic... | reverse complement strand
TGCCACCGTCACTGTCATCGGCTGTCCGATATACGAATACGTCTACGGCTGTGTCGGAAATGTCTGTGGCGATTGCTGTTAGGTCAATCTCAGGGGCTGTTAAATCACCAGTAAACGTAGGGTTAGCCAAGGGCGCAGCACCGACGACTTCAGATACTGAGATAGTACCGTCAGCTAGTGGATTACCACTTGAGACAAAGTCGGCTAGTGTTCTTGCTTTAGTCATAGCTTAGACCTCCTGTGCGGCTAGGTGCGCTGCGTAGGCGTCTTTGACAGCCTGTGTGTGTACTGCTGTGCAGATCGCCTGTAGCTCAGTGCTTTCGCCTGTGATGTCTGCATCTGGTGCAATGACACGGCGTGAGAACGAGCGGCTAATCTCTGTACCGTTGTCGTAGATAACTCTGGCGGAGCGAACCTGTACGAATTTAAAGTCTGAAACGATTTCGATCTTATCGTCTATGGTTGTTTCTGTTAGTGCCATGATAGGCCTCCTATTTTATCGTGGCGTTGTTGCCACCTGTCCGACCCCTTGGTGTGGGGTTATGCGTCTGTAAAGTATGTCATCCCAAACATTATAGTAGGTGTGCTTCCCCATCCAGCAGGGGAAAGATATGAAGATGCTATTGACGGTCCATTTTGATACATTACATACACAAAATCAGAGCTGTGCTGTCCATAGCCATGTAAACTATTTACATTTTGACCAAGAGCGCCTACATATGGAAAACTAGCTGATGCGTAATACTGCGGACCACTTGCTACATTAAATGGTAAACCTGTAAGTATCCCATATGTTCCACCCGCTCCTGACCCCATATTAGTTACAGAAACGTATGCTTGTACGTGAACGCTACGTCCAATCTTTGTGTAGGTACCAAGTTGATTGCTGTAAACTTGACCGCTAGGAGTTCCTGAGCTACCTCTTAACACAGGAGTCCAATTTCCAAATTCATAATCCGTCAATTTATTAGCCGACCCAGTGCCGCCAAGGTAGACACCGCCTGATAGGTAGAGGTCTTTGAATCGGCTATAAGAAACACCTAAGTCAGTTGATGCGTCTTTTGCCCCTGCGATGGATGTAGCAGGTAAAACTCCGTTGTTTGTGAAAGACAGGCCATTCCCAGTTGGGCCAGCAATAGCCATAACACCTGAACCACTCCCGATACTCCCCACAGATGTGCCATTACCATAGAAACCTATAATAGGGCCTGAAGCCGCCCCATCAAGTAGCATTGCCTCTCCAGCGTTAGAGATGTCTACTCTTGTGCCATTGCCTGTCTGTGGTTTTATGGCAAAGCCACCATTCCCAACAACAGAATTGCTTGTGGTATTTGCTAAGACGTTGCCCGATGATCCGATGCGCATACGTTCTGAGTCACTAGTCTCAAATATCATTGAAGACGTTGATTTATTATTTAGTACAAAATTGTTAGACGAATCTACTTCGAGGAAAGCTCTTTCTGTTCCTGCATCACGAATGCTAATTTTTGGATTTGTGTCATCAACAGTCAAAATATCAGACAAAGATGTAGATGTCCCAATCCCAACATTCTCTGAGCTATCAATAGTAATAGCCGTGGCATTAGCGTTGTCGTCGATGCCTTGGCTAGTGAAGCTGCCAGTGACAGTGACATTACCAGCGAACGTACCACCAGCAGACGCACTCACAGTGTCAGCTACAGTAAACGACTTAAACGCATACACGTTCAACAAGTCACCTGTCGCTGCCCCAGAGGCTAAGACAATGCTAGTACCTGATGACGAGTTGTAATCTGATGGATCAAGGATGACACCGTTTAGTACGACTATCTCGTTACCTGCAATGAATGAAATAGAGTTACTGTTATCATCAGCACCTGTGAACGTAGTCTGACCAGATGTAGCTGTGTACTCGTATAAGATCATTGAAGCCACACCAGCCGCTGAAGCAGCAATCCAGTTGGCCCCATCAAAAACTTGCATAGCATTTTGGGCCGTTGAGAAATAGAGCGACCCAGAAATCAAAGCATTACCGTCGTTATCAGTAGTCGGCTCCGAAGACTTCGGACCTAAGTAACGATCATCAAAGTTATCTAAAGCAGCAGCAGCAGACGCCGCAGAGTTAGCTGAAGCTGTGGCAGAACCAGCAGATGCAGCAGCACTTGCAGCAGCGTTGGTCTCACTGGTGCCAGCAGCGGCAGCATCGGAAGCAGCTTCAGCAGCTTTAGTTGTCGCTATGCCCGCCTGTGTGCTTGCAGTAGACGCAGAGCCAGCCGCAGCCGTCTCAGATGCAGACGCTTCGCCAGCTTTAGTTGTCGATATGCCAGCCTGTGTGGTTGCTGTGCTGGCCTGAGTAGTTGCTGTAGAAGCTGAAGTGGCTGCGTTAGTCTCTGAGGTTGCCGCTGCATTTTTGGAAGCTAGAGCAGCCGCAGCACTTGCAGCACTCTCGCCAGCTTTAGTTGTTGAGATGCCAGCTTGGGTAGCGGCTGTGGCCGCTGATGTAGAAGCCTCAGACGCCTTAGTTGTGGCCGTAGTGGCACTTGTGGCAGCTTCGCCGGCTTTAGTAGTCGAGATTACGGCTTGATTAGTTGCTGTAGTAGCGGACGCTGACGCGTTTGTTTCTGCCGTCTCCGCGTTGGTCTCAGCCGTCTCAGCATTAGTCTCCGCAGTTTCGGCAGAGGTCTTGCTCGCGTCAGACGCAGAGGCGCTAGTGGCCGCATTAGAGGCCAATGAGGATGACTGGACGGCGGATGCCGCCGCAGATACCTTTGAGGCTTCAGCGGCAACTTTAGAAGCCAGCGCGGCAGCGGCGTTGGCCGCTGACTGCTCAGCAAATTCTGTTATGTTGTCAACTTCAGTTGCGCTCGTCATGCCCGCAGACTGAGTCCATTGTGTAGTCGTCATTGGCGCGGTACTCCCATGTTAAGAGGTCCGGCATGTTGCTGCCCCTTGGCGTTTTCTGCGTTTAACTTATCCAAGCCATTCTGGTAAAGCGAAGCCCAGACTTGCGTGCGTGCGTCGTCCGCCAAGTATGGGGCCGAGTGAATTAGGGAGCCATACAACAAAATGTCAGGCGCGTCGCTTAATAGCCAGTTCGTTGGCGAGGCGTCGCTAAGTGACGGCACGCGCGCATAGTATAAAAGGTTTACATCTGTTGGCGCGTTTGGAGTGGGATAAATTTCAATCTGGTCTGCGGATAACCGCACAAACTTAGGCTCTCCTGCGGCATTGCTTTGCGCACGCCGCTCGGACATGTCGCCTGCTGAAATCGTTTTCAGCATCTTTCCAGAGGTCAGTGTTATCAACTTTATTTCGAGCCAGTCGTTGGGCAGGTTTTCGTAGCGCTCATCGAGTGATGTTGTGACGCGCTTTTCCTGCTTCCAGTGACGCAATTCACGAGAAATATGTGCTTCAGCCAAAGAGACAAACGTCGGGATTACAGCCACAAGGTCATCTCGATTTAGCCAGTTGGCGATGCTTGTCTTTAAGCCATCATATGTTGTTATGCTCACAGCGTGCCCGCCCTTGTTCTGAATACTTGGTTGTCGCCGTCGTTCATCCACTTTTTCAAGGCTTTTGGATCGTCAGCTATACCTTTGCGCTTCAGCTCATAGTACACTGAAAGTGGGATCGTGGCCACCTTATTAAGATCGCCATGTTTGTTCGGTGTGTCGTTGTACTGACGCTTGTTCGCCTGAACGATAGCGGAGACATTCTGCTGTGTCTCAACAACGTATTCACCATTGCCTGTGACGTGCCAGTATTTCGTAATGCCGGTGGCGTCGTCTTGGCTGAAAATTCTCTTCACAGTTACCCTCCTAAAGTGATCGGGGCGACCGAAGCCGCCCCATCATAACTTATGATGTAGTCAAGTCGAACACACCAGCGTGTGCCTGCTCGTTCAAGACCTTCAGTCCAAATTCAGCCAGAACCATTGATTTCTCAGCATCGCCTGTGCGTGAAAGTTCGATCTGCTGGATCGGACGCAGGAAGCATACAGATGCATACTCAGGGTCAAGCAAGAACGCGTCACGCTCACGCATAAAGCGGTTTGGTGTCACAGAAAGTGTACCAAAATCAGATAGATAGACGTCAGCAGCGCCGATAATGGTTGTTGGGCCATCGGAAGGTGCTTGGTAACGCTGAGCCGCAATACCTGCGAAGCCGGATACAACAGTTTTGTTGTGTGGACCGACCATCAATACGCTTGGCTGACCGCCCGCTGTGTATGCCAGTTGCATGGCGTTCTTCACCATTGCTTCTGTCAAAGCGCGCTGCGTGCCATCTGTACGTCCGTCGGAGCCATCTCCAGTTGGGGAAACGCCGTCTGTACCGCCGCCAGTGGAGAAGTTGTCGTTGGTTGCGATCCATGCACCTAAGCCCGCAGTTTCGCGTGCAGTTGAAGAGTTGCCAGCAACTTGAGCATTGTTATCTGTCAACGTGGCTTCAATGTCACGGCGTAGCTCCTTGCCACGCTTTGCAAGCTGGAAGCTGAGTTCGTCGTTACGGCCTGCCAAGTCTTGTGCAGACATGTTGCCAGCTACAATGGTTGTTCTGCGAAGGATGTGGGTATAGTTGCCTACGCGACTGGTGGCAGATGTTGCATCAAATGATGATACATCGTCGCCGTCGATTACAGCGGTTGTGGAAGTTGCTGCAAGCGTGTCTGTCTGCCACTCAAAATACGTGTTGGACACGTTTTCAGAGCCGATGTTTGACTGCAAGGGCACTTCTTCTGGTGAGACGTTTGAGATGATGTCACTCAGGCTCTCTTTTATGCCTTGGGCTGAAAAAGAGGTGAATGTATTTGCTACGATAGCCATGATGGCCTCCTAAAGTAGAGATTTGATTGCAGCCGCAGCATCATTGACACGGCCACTTTGACGTACGCGCTGTAGCGCTTGTTGTTGCTCGCCCTTGGGTCTCGGCTGTGTCGCTCGGCTTCCGCTCTTCAATGTCTTGGACGCTTGCTGTTTCGGCTTCTGTTTTGCCGTCTTCGCACGCGTTTGTCCGCGATCATATAGCATTGCCTTACGCGCTAGTTTCACAAGCGTTGCATTGGTCAAGCCGCTAATATCTTGCTCACTGAAACCTTCCCGAACCAAGAAATCTTTTAGATCGCCTGCTTCTTTTGTGGCGACTTTTTTGTCACGCCACTCTGGGATCATTTCAGGCAAGACCTCACGCTGCTGTTCAACAAATTGCATCTGCATGTGCTTCACCTTTTGCTGGTGTAGCTGTTGCATCCGCTGCTGTTCAGCGTGTACCGCTTGCAGTTGAGCATTGCGCTCTTCGTTCTGCTTACGCCACTGACGTTCTGCCTTCGCTGCCATCGTAGGGTCTGCATCATACAGAGTGTCCCAGTCTGGCTCCTGTTCGACCGATTGCTCTATCCGCTGCTGTAGTGCTGGCAGCATCTGAGCGTATTGGGCACGCTCTCGATCAATCTCTTCTGCTTGCGTTTCGACCTCACGGGTGCGATCTGCAAGCGCCTGAGTTTTACGAGTATAATCTCTATGCCTAAGTTGTCCGCTTTTTAGCTCTTCAACGGTAATCTCTTCGCCGTCTATATCGACAGTTGCCGACATAAGGTCAAAGGATGCGTCGTCAAACTCTTCAGCTTCGTCCTCTGCTTCGAGTTCGCCTTCATCATATTCGTCAGATTGCTCTTCTGAATACTCTTCCGGCATTTCGGCTTCATCCATAGATTGCTCTACGGGTTCAACCTCAAGCGCATCAGGCTCTGTCACGTTATCCTCTTGAGGCGAGATCATGGCTCTGATTGCATTCTGTGCGGTGTTCAGATCAGTCCCTAGTGGGTTGCTGGTGTCTGACATGCGTCTACTCCCTATTATGCGCTATTTTGACTTTTTTTCAATAGCTGCATTATCCTGCATTGCACGCAGCTTCTGGCCTACCGCCTGAACGCCGCGCAGTTTCATGTAAATGCCCTCGCGGGCCTCACTATCGCTGGCCGAGGTTGTCTTAAATTCCTCCCAGCAATCCTGTTCGATCTCACCCAGAAAGCGTATGAGATCAGTGTCACGTAGAAGACGGGAAGCCTCGTTCCCGTCGTCAATTATTTGCTGCTTAGATTTCACGCGTAGCATCCTTAATTATGTCAGCTTGCGCCTTCATGACTTCGCGGTTGATCGCCATGTCCGACTTGATCTTAGCCACGTTGAGCTGCGTGCCATACTTGGCCTGCATTTCTTCGGCCTTGACGTATAGCTCCGCTTCAAGTTCGTCGCGCTTGCGATCATCGTCCATTATCATCTTTTCACGCCCAAGCTGCAACTCGGCAGCCTTCTTCTGCATGTCCGCCTGTATCTGCTGGATTTGCACCTGTATCAACTGCTCATTGATGTCAGGTTTATCTTGCGCTGGCGGCGGCTGGAATTGCGCTGGGTCTGCCCAGAATTGCGAGGTATCCTTGAAACCTGCAAGTTCTGTCATTGCCTTCAGCGTATTGGACAACTTGTTGATGTCGGTCAGCGGGTTCTGTGGACCCATCGTCGCCATCGCTTCCTTCTGCATCTCGCCGATCTGGCGGAGCATCATCATGCGCTCAGTGTCGGAACCTCGGCCCAGAGCCACGTTGATAGTGACGTCCATGTTTGAGTTGAATGCGCGTGGGTCGATTGGCACAAATTCGTTACTCAATCGGACCATGCGCTCGCGATCTTGGTGCGTCGTAATTAAGTGTAGCACAAGTTGATACATGCGCTTGACGCCGGTCTCAGCAAAGATGCGGGCGATCAGCTCAATGTGCTGCTGTGCTGCGCTTACAGTGGCAGCAACGGCTGTCGCCGTGGATGACTGCAAGGCGTTAGCATCAAGCCCAGCAGACGCCTTTGAGATGCCTGTGCGGGCCTCTTTAACCTGATCCATGTATTGCAGGACCGGAAACGCCTCACGACCGACAAACGGCATAGACAGTGGCTGCACCTGACCGGCAGAACGCTGGCGGATGATCGCGCCAACCTCTGTGGAAAGAACGTCATCCATGTTGACCATTCCCTCGGTCACAGCAATGCGTGGGTGGATGGACATCGCCAAGCTGTCAAGCGTGTTACGCATGATGGATGACTTGATGCGCTGAATATCCATCACGGTCTCAGCGACGGAATGTCCAAAGAAGTCATGCGCCTCTGGATCGGGGCACATTGTGGCGAACGGTGCCATCGTGCATGGCTCATTCATCAGAATTTTGTTGCCGTCGCCTGCTGTGCAAATTTTGCGCAGTTCAGCGATGCCGTCGCCATCATAATCTACTTTGATGTAGTTCTCGACGTAGAGAACCTTCTTCATCGCAGGATCGTTGCGCTCATTCATCTCGTTGGACAGCGCCTTGTTGCGCGTGTAGCGCTCGACGTTGGTTGACATGTCTTCGTGCGCAGAGCCTAGTTTCGACACTTCGTCGTAGTCATACCCCATCGCGACAAGCTCTGAGACGGTGACAATGCGGCGGTGCGCAACGTAGTCAGCCTGCTCGACCGACTTAGCCTCGCGTGAAATCAGAAACTCTTCCGGCGGGACAGCCTCAACCTTCACGCGACCGTCTGGGTGCGTGTATGTGGCGCGAACGGAATGCTCCATAGGCGGTTCCATAATCATGCCGGTCATTTCGTCCATCATAGGCTCGCCGACAGGCGTGGACGCCGTGATTTCGATTTCGACATCTGGGTCAGACATCAGAGCGTTCAGAGACGCGTCATCAAGGCCGCTCATGTCGTACGTCTCAAACTTAGTCTGGTCATCCCAGTAAACTTTGATGATGCCAACCTTGCGCACTAGGGCATCCATAAACGCGCTGTGCATTTCGAGGAAGCCGTCGTTGTCGCGGTTTATGATAAAGTTGGCGTAGTCGGTGGCTTGCTTAGCGCTCGCAACGTCCTCTGGACCCTGCGGGACAAACTCAACAGTGCGGTCTGTGCCGTGGAAGATACGCATCAAGGACGGCATAATCGCCTGTACGGTATCACGTACGTCCATTGAGACGACTTGGCTGCGGCCCTCTTCCTCATTTCCAAATGGATCGCCGCGATAATATTGCGTCGCCGTTGCGCGCATCGGGCTAATCCAGTTGTCAATGTAGTCGATTGCGTCGTCTATCTCTTTGCCGACGATGCCTTGCAGCTCGTCGTCCTTCATCACGTCTGGGTTTAGCTCTTCTTCGAGAGCCGACACCATCTGGTTAATTTCATAGTCCATTAGTTCAGTTCCTTTGTCGGTCTACTCATTGAAGGCGCGCCAGTATTCTGTAAATTCGTCAATTTCATCAACCATCTGCCGATCCGCTTCTGATACGATGTTTCCGTGAGACATCAAGAATGATCTCTGGTCTGATGCTGCTGCGCTTGGCTTAACACCATCAAGCAAACCGCGACGCATGTTAAAAAACTCAGGGAATGTAAGAGCTGCCGGAACCTGCACCGGCAAACTGCCATCATACTTGCCCGCAATAGATGTTGGGTAAATAGGATGCATTGCAGTAGGAGATATTCCTTGGTTAAGGTTCGGGCTACCCAAGTTCAGCCCCGTGTCAAAAGGATTGGCGTACAACAGATCAGGATCAGTCTGCGCCAAACGCATCTCGCCAATAGATAAACCCGCATCGCGGAATTTTGCGTTATCCATAGCCTGCCAGATGGCGCGGCGATTTGATCCGTTCATATTTCCGATATAATCGTCAACACCATCCAAGAGACCTTGCCAGTTCCGGCGCGAGGTGCCACCAGAAATTAGATCATCGAACGGAAAGTCTTTATCGGTAAAGTCTTTAGATGCTCGCAACCTATCCGCCAGAAGCTGACGCATTTCAGGATCGACATCAAGGTCGCGGATGTATTCTCTGGCAAGTTCATTAGTGGCAAAGTCTGAAGATTGCGCACCCATAGAAGTGTAAATCATTCGCGGGTTGAGGCCATCTTGCGATGCCCTGTTGAGAGAGGCAAGCAATGGGCTGGTCACGCCTTCATCGGATGCCCATATCTCTTCGTTAAGTTTATCACGTATAAATCCAGAGCCGCCGAACAAACTTTGCGGTTTTCTTAATTCCTGACCAGCATACCCTAATATGTCGCGATCCGCGACAACACGGTCCCCGAACGCCGCAACAAGCCCATCGCCCAGCTTGATGGTGGTCTCTTTGCGAGGGTTGGCAAAGCCACGAACACGACTGTCTACAACTTGATCTTCAACAGGCGTGTTCATACGCACGTTAGATGCTGGGTGGTTGTATGTCAGGCCGGTTTTCTTATCAGGCTTGATGTTGCTGATCCGGTTGCCGGCAGCGTCAAATTGCGATGCAAGCGCTTTAAGTGCGTCCGGTTTGGCACGCCCACGCTCATCACGCAGGCCAATGTTAGCCTCAAGGCGTGAAATCTCTTTCGGGTCGTAACCTCGAACCGGTTTTCGCGGAATATCAGCGCTCAATCCGCGAGCCTCGCCGCTACGCTGGAAAACTTCGCCGATGCCTTCAAGGTCGCCAGATGCGATTGAGCGGCCAAGGCCGATTGCATCCGCCGTACGAGCGCCAACATCTACGTTGCCCGCAGCACGGACAGCGGCGCGACCGACGCCAGCAGCCGGTATCACGCCAGTCATCGCAACTAGGTCGCCGGTGTAGGCGTCATTTGCGGCACGGATTTGCTCCATTGTCGCGCTCTTCAGCTCAACGCCTTCTGGCAGGTATCCCGCAGCACCTTTGGCTGCGCGGCCTGTTGACTGTGCTACATCCGTTATAACACCCTTTGCGGTGCCGATTGGGTCGGAAAGTAAGCCCTTTGCGCCCTCAAGCATGCCGGAGCCAATCTGCTTGGCAACGCCTTTAGGGTTCTCGAATAATTCGTCCTTAAAACGCTCGCCGGCGCTGCGGTATCCGTCCTCGATGCCGATCACGTTGTCCAATATCGAGTAGCCGATGTTGCCGGCGTCGCGAAGAGGTCCGCGCAGGTTTGGCGGGATGTAGCGCTCTAAAAGCATCAGTCCAATAGCCCCCTTGGCCTTCTACGTGGTCGTGGTGACGTCAAAGTGCCGAGATTGTCAGGCAGGGGCGATCCGAAGATGTCCTTGTAGTCTTTGCTCAACTTTGTCGAGTATTCACGCGCCTCACGGGTGCCCATGTTGGCAGCGGAAGAACCCGCATCAACGTAGCCCTTGCCGCCTGCATTGTATGCAGTCAGAGAGCCTTCGGTGTCGTTGT
>Ga0209712_10005222_pt1 | contig 10187 bp, 7 predicted proteins | sample ArcOceMetagenome_FD_187443 | JGI IMG/M metagenome (GOLD analysis project Ga0209712, IMG submission 187443) | Marine eukaryotic phytoplankton communities from Arctic Ocean - Arctic Ocean - Greenland ARC118M Metagenome (SPAdes) (version 2) | ecosystem: Environmental > Aquatic > Marine > Oceanic... | reverse complement strand
TCTTCTTCATACTCGATAAAGCCAAAACGAGCATTTACATCAACCCAAGGAAATACATGACGATCTTTGGCACATAAGAAAGTTCCATATTCTACATCTTGTGGTGTAGACAAAATTTTGACCTCCTCGTTCAGAGGGCTCCAATGGTGAGTCCTTTGCACTGCTCCGCCTACAGTATTCGAGTAAAGAGGCAACGTAATTAGTTATCATTGAGGATAAATTTGATAAAGCAGATTATTCACAATAAATGAAAGAACACTTACCCATTTCACAATTCTCGAGGACCTTAGCATTGCGATTCTTTGTGTACACGGGCCGACCAACAGCATCATACACGTGAACCTGAGAATCGTGTTGATTAGATCCAGCAGCTTTTGAAAGCAGATTAGAAATCATTTCGAGAGATTCTGGCGTTGTGTTCTTTTCTAGAACACCGCGCAAAACACAAGTAGGCACCTGCGGCAGGTGTTGTGCCTCTCTCCAAAATGCTCTGCTTCCGCTGTGCAAAAAAGTCCCACCACCACCAGCTACAAACTTTTGAAACGCAGCAGAATCCATGCTGTTTGTCAGCATGTCAAGTACCGTTGTTATGAAGGCTCTGCTGCAGTATCCTTGCTGATACTTGAAAAATGATTCACACATCACAATTAATCTGTGAGATTTAGCCTCAGTGGCAGGTCCGTGCATTGAACCATTTGCAGCGCTAAATAAAAGTTGTCTGCAGACCAAATGACTACCTTGCACATTAAGCTTCTCTTGCTGCGTGGGTGATCCTGAGAGAAGAAGTGATTCTGCTAGAAGAATATTAGGACATCCTTGCGAATACCCAAGAAGACCATATGGTTTTTGTAGTTCGACTGCCTCCTTGATGGCATCGTGTATTTGCATAGCATTATATTCTAGTGACCTTGCAGTGCCCGTGTCTGCACGGATAGTATGAACATTTCGTTTGATCTTGAGTCTCTGAAGGGATTTTTCTAATTCTTTTCCTTTCTTCCCCTCGGTAATCACTCCCATGGCACTTACAATCGAGAATTTGTAGTTTCCGTCTGGATTTGAGATTAGCAACCGCACAAGGGGGTCTCTATTTATTGCATCCCTCTCGATCTCGTCGTAAAATAGAAGCTTGATGATGTCGTCGAGAAGTGCCTGTTCGGTTTGATTTTCTGGGTGCAAAAAGTCGACAGATGTCTTCTCACTTTCGTCTTCTTCGTGTTTTTCTAAAGAATTGAAATCAGTTGTCGCGTGGTAGAGACGGGACATCCATTCTCTCACTTCATCAGTATCATCAATCACGTTCTCGTACACTGATTTCACCATGAGCGCATCATAATTTCGGCGGTAGAAAGACTTAAACCATTCGGCGTGAAAAGCGAGTCTATCGATCTTCAAAACTTTTCTGCATTTCTCAAAAACATCGTTGTATGATTGGATCGCAACTTGGCCGATTTCGCTTTCTTTGGAGTTTTTCCCAGTCATTAGCATTGAGTTCAAAGCCTTTTGACCCTCTTTGTCAGCCTCCACAATGGCATTTTTGGTTGACTCGATCATACTTTTAAGTGAAGAAAATTCTTCAGTCGCAGAGGGAGAGCTATTTGTATCCAGAGATTGGATTATCTCTTTTGCGGTTGGCACCTTGTCCGATTCGTCGTTGTGTCTAACGCGCTGAATATACCCTTTAAATGCCTTGTAGGGTTTTGCTTCAGCCAGAATACTCTCTGCTACATTGTAGATGGCATTATAGTACGATCGACTAGCCCATCTTCCTCCAGCTAAATAATCCTCCCTGCGGGGTATCTTTAGACCTGATAACCAGCTCTCTAAGAGTTGGTGCATATCAAGACGATGGAACTCCGTAAAAGAACTTTGATCAAGGTCCAATAATGCCATCAAGGCAGATGTCAGACCACGAGGATTTCCTTGACCACCAGGACTGCCTATTTCGCATAGTACGGCAATGGAAAAAAATCTAGGTTGTTTTGCCATGAGGTCTAGGAGCATTCTTTGATTCAACTGTACCACTGTAGACCCTCTCATTGACGACGTTAAACCTGCTTGCAATAAGATCGCAACATCTTCAGGTCCTAACAAAGAATCACCTACGTCAAAGGCATCTTTGCTGAGTTCGTGAGTTCCTCTGCTACGCGAAGATCTTACTGATCGAGTTGAACGAAATACTCCTCTGGGTTTTGATTGCCTAGGAGAATCAGCAAGTGATGCAATCTGACCAGCAGGTGACAAAAAATCCCCATTCCCCATTTCTGCACTCTCTAGTACTGGAACCAGTTGTTGCAAGGCATCATTGGATGAAGAAGTCTGTCGCCGTTTTCGAAGAGAATGTAAAGTACTCTTGTTACTTATCCTATCTGTTTGCCAGGATGCAGACGGTTGGATCTGATTCCTAGCGTATAATCTACGTCTATCATATGCCAAACTTGCCCTGGTCGCTTCTCCCACAAAAACAGAGACAAAAAATGATTGTGGCATAAAAGAAAGTCCTCCATAGCTCTCTGATATCTCAAGCACCTTCTTCTTTACAGAGTACACGTATCTAAGTCGTCGGAAATCATTAGCCTGCCAAGCATTGACTGGCCTACACTGTAGTATATATTCGACTTGAGGGAAGCTCATGTATGGAGCTAACGTCGAAACCATCGCCGAAAAGGACGGCTCCAGAGGAAGATGGCGTTTTTCCAGCAGTACAGAGTACAACTCTTTCGCGGAAGGAAAGTCTACAAATAAATCTTTAAACCGGGGATCAATGGACATTGGCGATAACTTCTCAACAAATGGCTTCGGTGCTTCAATAGACCCAAGCATGACTTCAGCCCACCTGGTTGCCCTGTCGATCTCGGGCGCATAATCTTCATAAATGGAGAGGTTCTTCCGGAGCAATTCTTTTGTTTTTATCACATCCAAACCATTACCTTCCACCACCCTGCGCACAATAGGAAGCACATCATCTACTTGACTATCATCTCCACACAAAAACAAGGAAAACAGTCTTGCCATTTTGTGACCAGGCTAAGAAAGTTTTTAACACAACAGCGCAACATTAGCTCGGGTATGATGAATGAAAGTATAAAAACAAGACTCGTTGCTCAACAGTTGACAAAATAAATAATGTTCTGTACTCACTATTGCATGCCCAGGGTCTAGAATATTTTCCGCATCGAAAATGTCCTTTGCCCTCCACACTTGCTTCAGGAGGTAGCTAGCAAGTTTCTCCAGATCTTTGTTAACCACTTTAATTATTTGAAGCACCTTTCCCATCGTCCGTTTATCATGTACCACTTTAAAAATATGCCCCGCAGATTCGTCATTAGGCGAAACTATGGCGTTGAAAAATTTCCAATCATAAAGACCTAGCGTAGAATTTTAAGGTTGATGATTGATGTCAGTTTCAAGAGAGTAACAAAGGCTCAATATTGAAACAACAGGGTACCCTTACCTTCATTATTTTCTCTTGATGTTGCAGCTTGAGTAATGGTCAAGCCACCAACTTTGAGGAGAGAGCAAAAGAATAAATGAGCAAATGAAAATCAAGTTAGCGTGTGAACAAACAAAGATCAAATACAAAGTCCTACCTGGGGAGACATTTAGATTGAACCTTCCCTGACGCAAAGAATAGATCAACAAATTCACTTGTTCTTTTTCTTCATGACTTGCCATCTGAGGATCCAAACCGACAGCGGTAGACTGTAGAATAGGCGACGATCCCTGAAAGTCCCAATTCAATTCGCATTCAGTATTCCCGTCAAAGGCCATATCTACAACACTTTCGGCAATAAATATTCCAAATGTTGTCGCCGAAGGAATGATTAGACGCCTATGACCAAGGGTGGCATTGGCTTCAGATATCTTGATGCCTGCACTTGAACCTGAAAAATCAATCTCATAAGCTTCGAGAGGATTAAACAAGTTTTTGGTCAGTGGCTCAACTATTTCATCATCTTTTTGTTTCTGCGGACGTAAATGAAATCCAATGGTACCATCTATTGATCCAACCACATTTGATACCAACTTTTGATCATCAAAGATATCCAACTCAGGGAATTCATTGACGTTAGTGGTGTTGGTCAAAGCCATGGAACCAACCCCAAAGTCAACGATTACTTTAATCCCATCCTGAACGTAGAGATTTGACACGTCAGAAGGCCGTCGGGAGATATCCCTTCCCTTCCCATCCTTCGAAGCGGCGGGAGACGATCTATATGTTGGATCGTTTGCATCCTCAAATCCACCCACCACACGAATCATCATTTGGCCCCCGAGTAATTCTGGAATACATCGGGTTTGCCCATCATCTGAAAAACTCATACTTTCTTCTGGAATGAAAATGTTTCGGATACCAAATGTAAAGTCAACCGCAGGCAAATGCCTCAAGATGTTTCTCTTTCGTCGCAACTCGCTCATATCCAGGATGGAGTCTTCTCTAGCTGAAAGAGTTCCATAAGCATAGACGGATTCTAGGATGGTGGTGACGATTGTCCCTCCTTTCAACATTGGATGAGTTGCCCCAACAGATAGCGATACAGCATCGAGTGAAGTATCCTCTCCAATATCAAAATTATAATCATACTTCAGCAAATTCGCATGGCGATGGTTGGTGTGCTTGGACGTAGGAGATTGCGTTTCTGGGAACAAAATGATGGCAGCGACGGATCTACGTTCCGCTTCCGCACGGTTTCGAAGTTGGGTCGCAGACACTCTGCGAGGTAAGTTGGCATGTTGATCTGCCTTTTCATAAGCTGCACCATCTGGAATAGAAACCACGAAGTTGCCCGAGAGTGAAATTTTACTTCCGCTTTGTTCATTAAATCCAGTATCAGAAGGAGGATCGTGGGTTGCGGAAACATTCGTGCATACAACGGATACCTGGTTAGCATCCATCTTGCCCTTGAGAGATGCATGAAACTTCCACGGAACCATTTTATTAGCATCAAAGACTCGAGCAGAATTCTGATTTTTCAACGGCTTTGGCTTTGACTTATGCAAATTCCGTCGATACTTATTCCTAGTATCATTCTCTGAAAACATACTTGTAGTACAACTCGATAGCGTATCCGAGTTCGAATGTGATTCTACCACCCCCCTTCCACCAATGCCGCCATTCACCTCTACGTCACCTCTTGGCCTCCCACCGCTAACATCCGTTCCATGCATCGCTTCCATCGCTATAGTAATCCCACCAGGCAATGCTAAATCCACCGAGAGAGCGGGAGGAGTTGCGACCGCTTCAATCTTCGTCCCCCATGTTTCCACGGTATCAATCAACGCCAATGCGATTCTTTCCTCTGCAATTTCCTCTCGTCTCATCTTCGCACTTGCCAATGGCTGGCTTGAAATCAAATACTCCAAAAGCGCATGTGGTTGGGGAATGATCCATGTTGGCAAGGAAATATTCACAAACGGGATAGGAATCCATCCAAAGAGAATCACATGTCCCGAAAATGCCAGGCTTAACCTCCACTGTGGTTCATCCACCTCATCATCACCCCGCATCTTCTCCGCGCCTTTATAGAGAGGCGTAATTGACACCTTCCCCAAATGAATCTGACAATGCGATTCTATAATCCACAAGACCTTCTCAATAAAGCTACTGATGGATGTCAACATATCCAAACAATATCTGACAATTTGCATCCTCCTCAGGGTATATTTCACCACATTATCCTCAAAAAGCGTAGGAAAATGAATCAATGTTGGAGCAACATTGACAAGAGGAAGAGGGGGATCAAGAGTTACACCCGCATGCTTTACCATGGGAATGCTTCTCTCGCTCGTCTCTATACGAGGATCCAAATCATCTTCTGTACTAAACCCATCACTTCCAACCGCCGCAACGGCTGTGACTTTGCAGCCTTCTTTTGGAATATCTAGAATGAGCTGGGGTCGGGAGGTATCCTTGTCCAGAGGTATTTCATGGCGTGATGGCCGAAGACGGACTGTAGCATTGAGGGTAGCACCATGGAGGAGGGAGGTGGAGAGCGATTCGTAGAGAATTTCCATTTGGGATGAAGAAAGAAGCGGCGCAAAGCTATCGGGTAGGTCATGTGGACGAATGCTTGGCTTCCTTGGTTTCTTGCTGGTATTATCGTTGGTAGTCGCGGACGATAATGATGACTGCCCCGCCGTTGTTTTGCGTGTAGTTGAATTCATGTTCGAGTGAGTATCCTTAAAAGAGCTTTCGGTCGCGGCAGAATAGTCATCACTGTGAAGATTATCGGAAATTACGACGGTAGGGATGCTTGGATCGGCGTCAACACTGTCATCTCCACCATGGCTACCTTTTCTGGATGATGTGTCCATATCATGCATATTAGGAATCGACTGACCTTCCGAAGAAGAAATATCATCAGGCTTGAATAAGATCTGCAACGCAGGGCGCCTCGGCAAGCACTTTCTCTGTACAGGTGGTGGTCTGCTAAACGCGTGCAGTTGCTTGAAACATAGACATATCAAGAACACGAGAATAAACCCAAGATAGTAATCTGCGTTCTCCCAGTCTGTGAATAGAATCGTTCGTACCGTCTCATTCATTATGTGATTAGAGATGGTGAGCTGGATGCCCGAAGTTGATATCCTCACATAAGGCGAGGAAAAAAAATTGATACCTGTCATTGCGGCTGCAATATATGCGTGTGGAAAAGGGTGAAGTGTTGCTATGAACACTATTGTGATATTTGAAAGAACGTTGAGTATTGGGATTGGGTACTGGTACTATCTTTCGTTGTTATGAGGGTTTATTTTATTTGTATTGTGGATTGTGGATTGTGGTGATGATGATGATGTTGTTGTTGATTTCCAGGGGGATTTTTGCGGGAATCGAGAATTCAACGGAAAGATTCAATCACGAGTTCCAGGGCCAACCATTCATTCCCATTTTCGACCCTATTATGAAGCCCCTCACAAATTCATCCATCTTCCACCATCATTCCCTCCGTTCAACGTGAAATAATCTTGCAACCCACTTCCCAGATCAGACCATACTAAATACAATATAGAATTATGTCATCCAAAAGGAAGAGATCAACCAAATCCAGGGAGGACATCCTTTCTTCCCTTGAATCCTCTGATCGTAAAGCTGCTAAATTGCGTAAATCCCAAATATCTACCGAAACTTTACCGAGAAGCTTTGCTGCAAAATCACAGGTTGACATTCAGACCAACTTGATGGAATGCAGAATATTGATGCAGCAGGCTTTGACTGCTTTGCCGAATGCGCAGGTTGTTAGTGATGATGAAGATACGGATAGTAGACTAGACGAACTCTTGGCCAAGTTGGTCAACGCTAGGCGTCAATTATGTTTCGCAGATGACAGCGACAGTGACAACGAAACTCAATCTGATTCAGAGGATGAAGATGCACAACATGATAAACTCGCCAAGGAATATTCAAAATTGCGAAACAACTGGAAAACAACCCTTAACAAACACCATGCCAACATCCACCTCCAAAATCAGCAAAATAAGAACAAATTCCAAGTCGTTGATCAATCCTTTTGGACGCAGATTGAGAGCAATGTCAAGCATAGCGCCATACTTGACCATGCTCATATGGACACTGATAATGATGATCAGACGCCATCGATTGGACACGATGATTCAAAACTATACCAACACATGCTTAAAGAATACATTACCCTTAGCGCGGAACGTGGAAAAGATGGTGCCGCCACAGCAGCAGCTGAAAGGCTGAAACGTTCCATGAAGAAAAAAACTAAGAAGGATGTAGATCGTAGAGCAAGCAAGGGGAGGAAGATTCGGTACGTTGTTCACGAAAAGTTACAAAATTTTACGTTTCCTGTTGGTAGAAGTGTGGGTTTGGGAGCCATGGATGAAGACGTGCTATTCAAGAGTATGCTTGGAGGTGCTAGTCGATGAAATTTCTATTGCAGCATCGCTCTCATCGATGTCATAGGCAAGCTAAATATTTATTACCATCTGTTTCTTTGTTGATATCTTGCTTTTTCCCACCCTAGAGTACAGTAGTGTTTATCTAATAGAAGACTAAGGGCCCGTTCAAGTTCATGTCAGCCTCAAAGTACACGTGTGATTTCATTATACAACAGCAATCCTTTCATGGGTTACGAGTTACACGTAGGTTACAATTCTTTTACAGCTCTTATCATCAGTGTTATGTCATATTCCTCTCTGAGCGAAAACGGATGATAATTTCACTTCACTTCCCTTCGTTAGGATTTTTCCTTCATTCCTTCAATCTCTCACGCATTCTCATCCTCATTACGAGCAGTCCCCTGCTCATTGTCATTCCCTCCAGCGCCAGTACTCAACAATTTCTTCTTACCCGACAGAACGTCCTGCCAATATTTCAAGTTAACTGTTGTAAAATCTTTAACTTCCATAGCCAATTTCTCAAGATAGCTGGCCAAACCCACCAACTCAATATCATTCTTCCCCGACTTTTTCTTCCTATAAAATGCAGTAACCTTTAAACCATTGCCAGGGTTCAACGCAAAGTTTCTAGATAAATCATCCAGATGAACCGTATTATGTGGTCCCCAAAAATGTGGAAATTTATTCCAAATGATTTGTAAGGGTTTCACATAATGCTTCACCTTTCTCCCCGACCTCGATGTGGAGGTTACGGCAAACATGCTCGTTTTATCCAAAACGAAAGAGAATTTAAAGCGTGGGTTTGTGAGCATCCCCAATTCAATGAGTTTGATTTCGAGCCATCGCCAACTAGTCTGTGACCACACAACCAGATCATATGATTGATAGGCTTTAGCAAGAAATTCATCCATAAAAGGTCTCTTCATCCTCTCAATCGTCTCCTGCGTTGATGCAACATTATTACCATTCACCTCCGCAATCCGGTCAGCAGTAGAAGCCTGTTCTATACTCTTTCTACTAAAATCCAAAAGCGTATGGTCTAAATCGAGAACCATGAGGGGTTTCCCCTTTCTCGGCTCATGAATGATATGCACTGCGGTGGATTCGGTGAATTTCTTGAGATTTTGACCTGTGGCGACGTGAGCTAGCCATTCTTGACTTCCGGCATTGAAGTCTAGATCGAAATCATCGACTACTTCTGGCAGACCACCGTGATCTTCTGGATCAATAAAAATATTTTCCTCTGGTGTGCCCATGAGGATGCAATTGTGTTTTACTACTTTGATATCATCAGATGTTTTCGTCATTTTGTTTGATTTCGGTTTGAGTTCTGATAGAAGGACCTGATCCGTGACCTTCATTTTAGTGAGGGTTGTTAGGCCAATGAGTTTCTGGCGTTTGGGGAGCACGTTTGTCTTTTCGGAGATGATGACTTTTACTTGCGCAATGCTTGTGGTGTGTGACAGGTTACTCAGTTCGATCTTTTCTTTTCCCCACTTTGCAATCAACGTCACGACGTAGGACGGGTGCTGCTGGGCCATCGCTTCATCAGGCTCTGGTTTCTTCGGGGCTGAATCTAGTAGGGCGGTTGAAGTATCAGTTTCCATACTGTAGTGATTAGTAATGGGTGAATTTAGGAAAGTATAAGCTGGTTGAGCACGGGCCTGAGTATTATCACGGTCCACGGAGTGTCCACAGGTCTGATAAAATGTCTTGTTGAACCGTGCGTCGATGCTTCTTGGTCTTGTTGCTTGTTGACAGCTTTGTTGACTTTTTACCACTTTGTAGTTTTGCGGGTTTCGTTTGCGTTTGATTTGGGCCCCAACGTTTATTTACCGGTGCTAGTTTTCGGAGGGGTGGGAACCACTCACCCTAAGTTGAAGTTTGTACGGTATCCTCGCGTCCGCACGCATTGGATGATCTGCCGGATCTTCATGCTTTCTTTGAGGTGAAAATTTCTTCGGTGCGTTTCCTCTCTTCATCTAGATCGTCTCACAATTCCACTCTATAAATAAATAACATCATGAAGCTCATTATCGCCACCCTCCTTGTTGCATCTGCATCCGCTTTTGCTCCTGCTCCCGTCGCCCAGACCACCAGCTCCCTCGCTGTTTCCGAGATCGAGCTTGGAGTCACCGAGCCCCTCGGAGTCTACGATCCCCTCGGATGGCTCGAGTCTGAGCCCGAGGCTTTCGAGCGTCGTCGTGCTGTTGAGCGTAAGCACGGACGTGTTGCTATGGCTGCTGTTGTAGGAACCATTGTTCACAACAACCACATCGTCTTTGATGGATACCTTTCCACCTCAGCCAACCTCAAGTTCTCTGATG
>Ga0209712_10005221_pt1 | contig 10191 bp, 8 predicted proteins | sample ArcOceMetagenome_FD_187443 | JGI IMG/M metagenome (GOLD analysis project Ga0209712, IMG submission 187443) | Marine eukaryotic phytoplankton communities from Arctic Ocean - Arctic Ocean - Greenland ARC118M Metagenome (SPAdes) (version 2) | ecosystem: Environmental > Aquatic > Marine > Oceanic... | reverse complement strand
ATTTCCCGGAATTGAATTTGATACACTGCCTTTTGCACGCCTAAATAAACGAAAGCAACATAATCGCTCTATAAAAATTTACATTTTTCAATACCATCAAAATAAATGATTACTTTTTCATATAAATTTCTATTTCATTATTATAAATTTGAGCGTTAGATTTTACAGCACAACACCAACAAAAATTAGTAATACCGTCATGAAGCCTATTTTTTGTTTTTTTTTTATCAAATTTACTGGAAAACCAATTAATGTAACCGCAGATAATAGATTTAAATCGTATTTTTGATTTCTTAATATTTACTTGATTTATGAAAAAAATTCAAATGGTTGACTTAAAAAGTCAATATCAACAAATAAAAGAAACCGTAGATCAGTCCATACAAGAAGTTTTAAATTCATCTACGTATATAAACGGACCTCTCGTAAAAGAATTTCAAAAAGATTTAGAAGAATATTTAGATGTAAAACATGTAATTCCTTGTGCAAACGGCACAGATGCTTTGCAAATTGCAATGATGGGTTTAGGTCTAGAACAAGGAGATGAAGTGATTACTGTCGATTTTACGTTTGCAGCGACTGTAGAAGTTATTGCCCTTTTAAAATTAACTCCTGTTTTAGTTGATGTTGATGCAAAAACTTTTAACATCGATATTGATGCTTTAAAGAAAGCGATTACACCAAAAACAAAAGCCATTGTTCCTGTTCATCTTTTTGGCCTCGTTGCAAATATGGATGCTATTTTAGAAATTGCAGAAGAGCACAACCTTTTTATTATTGAGGACAATGCACAAGCAATTGGCGCAGATTATACATTTAAAAACGGAACAAAACAAAAAGCTGGAACCATAGGAGATGTAGGTACTACTTCGTTTTTTCCATCAAAAAACTTAGGCTGTTATGGTGACGGTGGCGCAATTTTTACAAATAATGATGAACTTGCACACGTCTTAAGAGGCATTGTAAATCACGGAATGTATGCGCGCTATTACCATGATGTAGTCGGCGTAAATTCTAGGTTAGATTCTATTCAAGCAGGTGTCTTAAAAGTAAAACTTCCTTTGTTAGATCAATATTGCGAGACTAGAAGAAATGCTGCTCGCTTTTACAATGCTGCTTTTGCAAACAATCCGAATATTATAACTCCTACATCCAGTTCTTGTGGAGAAATTTGCGATACTTGCAATTGCCATGTTTTTCATCAATATACATTACAAATCACCAATGGTGAGCGTGATAAATTACACAAACATTTATTAGAAAAAGAAATCCCAAATGCTATTTATTATCCTATCGCTTTGCATTCGCAAAAGGCATATGCAGATGAAAAATATCAAGAAGAGGATTTTCCAGTAACAAATAATTTAATAAAAACTGTAATTTCTTTACCGATGCATACGGAATTAAATAAAGAACAACTTGCTTTTATTACAGAAACCATTACAGATTTCTTACACTAAAAAATAATTTAATAATTAACATACCCCAAAATGAAAAAAATACTCGTAACAGGCGGTCTCGGTTTTATAGGATCTCACACAGTTGTAGAACTGCAAAATGAAGGTTTTGAAGTCGTAATTGTAGATAATTTATCAAATACAACTATCGATGTTTTAGATAAAATTACAGAGATTACTGGAACCAAACCGGCCTTTCATAAGGTAGATGTTAGAGTAAAGAGTGAGATAAAATCCGTATTTGACGCTCATGAAATTGATGGAATCATACATTTTGCCGCCTTTAAAGCGGTGGGAGAAAGCATGAGTAAGCCTTTAGAATATTATGAGAATAACGTAAGCTCTCTAATTTACATCTTGCAAGAGATGAGAGACCGGAAGTTAGATAATTTCATTTTCTCCTCTTCCTGCACCGTCTATGGACAGGCAGACGTGCTGCCTGTAACCGAAGAAGCTCCGGTAAAAGCAGCAGAATCTGTTTACGGAAACACGAAACAAATTGGTGAAGAAATTATTAGAGATACAAGCAGGACCTATAATATAAATTCCATTGCTTTGCGTTATTTTAATCCAATAGGAGCGCATCCTTCAATAAAAATCGGAGAATTACCTTTAGGTGTTCCACAAAATTTAATTCCTTTTGTTACGCAAACAGCTGCAGGAATTCGCAAAGAATTATCAGTTTTTGGTGCTGATTACCCAACATCAGATGGCACTGCTGTTCGTGATTATATAAATGTTGTAGATTTAGCAAAAGCACATATTGCTGCTTTAAAAAGACTCATCAACAAAACCAATAAAAAATCTTTTGAGTATTTCAATATTGGTACAGGAAAAGGAAGTTCCGTTTTAGAAATTATCAACACATTTGAAAAAGTAAATAACATAAAACTTAATTATAAAATTGTCGGAAGACGCGAAGGAGACGTTATTGCTGCTTTTGCTGATACTACAATTGCAAACAAGGAACTAAACTGGAAAACAGAAATAAGCCTTGAAGAATCCTTAAAATCAGTTTGGAAATGGCAACAAAAACAATCTGTTTAAGATTTTAAATCGTTTTTAACTTTCATAAAAAAACCTCAAAAGAAATTTACTTTTGAGGTTTTTTATTCTGTAAAAAAGCAGTGTTAATTTTAGCCTTTTACAGGAACTGAAACAATTGTATTTGCCCAAGCTAAATGCATTTTAACAGTATCCCCCTCACCATCAAATACTATAGAAAAGGTTTCTACTAATTTTTCTGATTTTGAAACGACACCTATAACTCTTGCCACATCTTGTTCTTCTTTATAGAAATAAGAACCCCAAATATTTTTATGATTACTTAGAATTACGGTCCAATCTCCATCAGACGGAATTGTAAACATCGTATAAGTCCCTGCCTTTATTTCTTTATCACCAAAATTTACATCTTTATAAAACGTAATTTCAGCAGCTTCATTGGCACCTGTTCTCCAAACCTTGTCGTTTGGAGCCAACTTATCTAAAGACCTTCCTTTTAATTGTGGTCTACTGTAAAGTACCTTTACCAGTTTGTTTGCTTCTCTCCAGTTACTTGGATGAGATGCCGCATCCATAGGGCTTGCATCCATTTTAGGAAATTCTTGTGCTGTTATTTCTGTTGATGACACCAAAGCAATTGTAAAAATCGCAATTGACAAAATAGCTTTTTTCATGTTTTTAAGTATTTAAATTTCTGATTACTCGTTTAATCTACCCTCAAAGTTAAAAAACCTTACCAACAAAAGTTACTAATTTTCTGTTAAGACTTTAGTGACAACCACAATCTGTACTGCAACCTTTATTCTTCTTTGAAGGAATAACATACTTTTTAATTAAAAAAGCAACTGCGAAAGCAACTAAAAAATAAACAATAATTTCTTGCATTAGCTTAAAATTTGATAGGTTAAAAAAGAGGCAACATAGGCCAGTAAAGCCATTCCAAACAACTGAATTAATGGCCATTTCCATGTTTTGGTTTCCCGCTTTACAATAGCGAAAGTAGCCATACATTGCATTGCAAAAGCATAAAAAACCATTAATGACATACCTACAGGAAAATTAAAGCGTTTTTTTCCAGTGTCAGGATTCATTTCTGATGCCATTTTTTGTTTTATCGTAGTTGTATCCTCATCATCTGCCTCGACACTATAAATAGTTGCCAAAGTACCCACAAATACCTCTCTTGCTGCAAATGATGTTATTAACGCAATTCCTATTTTCCAATCATAACCCAAAGGTCTTATGACTGGTTCAATAGATTTCCCCAGGATCCCTATAAAAGAATTTTCTAATTTTAAAGATGCTATTTTTTGTTGAACTTCTTGCTCATTTAAATTCTGATTATCAACATTTTCTAAGATCACTTTTTCTGCATTTTCATAAGCTGCTCCTCCGTTGGAAGCCAAAAACCATAAAACAATTGATAATGCTAAGATGATTTTTCCTGCCCCAAAAACAAAAGCTTTCGTTTTTTCTACAACATCAAAAAATACGTTTTTAATTGATGGTAATTTATAGTTTGGCATTTCTACAACAAAAAACGATTTTGACTCTACTTTTAACGTTTTATGCAAAATATATGCAGCTAATATGGCTGAAGCAAAACCTAAAGCGTACAAAGAAAGCAATACCAAACCTTGTAGATTTAAAAATCCTAAGATTTTCTTATCAGGTATTATCAATGCAATTAATATCGCGTAAACGGGCAACCTTGCCGAACAGGTAGTAAATGGTGTGACTAAAATGGTAATTAAACGCTCTTTCCAACTAGCAATAGTTCTAGTTGCCATGATTGCTGGTATTGCGCAAGCCGTCCCCGAGATTAAAGGAATTATGCTTTTCCCATTCATGCCAAAGCGTCTCATAATTTTATCCATTAAAAAAACAACTCTACTCATATAACCCGTTTCTTCCAAAATGGCTATAAATAAAAATAAAATAGCAATTTGTGGTATAAAAATAATTACCCCTCCGACTCCTGAAATAATTCCTTCTGTTAATAAATCTGTTAGCACTCCATCTGGAAGGTTACTTTTTGCAAAATCTGATAATTGTGCAAAGGTAGCATCAATAAAGTCCATAGGCACAGAAGCCAAGTCAAAAATGGATTGAAAGATTATAAGTAAGATCAAACTAAAAATAACATATCCAAAAATTTTATGTGTAAAAATTTTATCTAATTTACCACGTAAATCTGTTGCTTTTGTCTTGTCAACAATATATGTTTTCTTTAAAATTTTATTAATTTCTTGATAGCGATAAATAGTTTCTTTATGCTGATATTTCTTCAATTTAGAAACATCCTGTTTAAAAGCCAAGAGCTTCTCTTTTTCCAATTTAGTTACAGTTCCTGGAAAATTATTTTGAGTAACCATCAACCATAACTCATACAAAGAATAATTAGGACTAATTTCTTTTAAGGTATTAAAATATTCAGGATCTATTTTATGATTAACACCACATAAAGGAGATGCTTTTGCTACCAAATGACAGCGTATAATTGCTTCTTTTACTTCTTTTATTCCTTCGTTTTTTCTGGCACTTATTAAAATCACCTCTGTATTCAACTCTTTTTTTAACAGAGACAAATCAATAGAAATTCCTTTTCTATGCATTTGATCTACCATATTAATAGCCAATACTGTAGGGATTTCTAAATCTTTTATTTGAGAAAATAATAGTAAATTTCTCTTTAAATTTTCTACATCAGCCACTACCAAAATTACATCTGGAGATTCTTTAATATTCTTTTTTAAGAGTGTTTTTAAAACAATACTTTCGTCTATAGAAGTAGGATTTATACTATAAGTTCCTGGTAAATCTGTAATAATTGCATTTTGAGTGGCAGACAATTTACTGGTACCTTCTTTTTTATCGACTGTAACTCCTGGATAATTCCCAACTTTCTGACTTAAGCCAGTAAGTTGATTAAAAAGAGAGGTCTTACCTGTGTTCGGATTTCCGATTAAAGCAACTTTTATATCATTTTTAGACATTAACTATTTGCTTTTAGTATTCGGATTTTTGCAGCAGTTTCTTTTCTAATTGCCAAATGACTCCCATTTACGCAGATGTATAAAGGATCTTTTAACGGAGCTAATTGAATTAACACAACTTCTGCACCAGGCAAACAACCCATTTCTAATAACTTTAAAGGAATAAAATCCAATGATTCTTCAGAGATATACCCTATTTCTCCAATATGTAAGGTTGCAATTGTGCTCAAATATTTTATTTTGGAAAGCAAAGATATGAATTTAGAATGATTCTAAACAAGTTATTTATTAGTATATGCTAATTTTAAAAGAGCAACATCCTTTTTCAACTTATCCATGTCTTTCTTTTCTGTGCCGTCGTAATATCCACGAATACGTCTTTCTTTATCAATCAACACAAATTGTTCTGTATGAATAAAATCATTTTCACCTCCGTTACCATCTTCTACTACTGCCATATAGCTTTTTCTTGCGAGCTCATAAATATGTTCTTTAGAACCTGTTGTTACATTCCATTTTTTATCAACAACACCTTTATTCAAAGCATATTTTTTTAAAACAGCGACACTATCTATTTCAGGAGTTACCGAATGAGACAAAAACATCATATCTGTATCGTCCTTATAATACTCCTGTAACTCACTCATATTATATGCCATTATAATACAAATATTAGTACAACGTGTAAAAAAGAAATCTGCTACATATATTTTATTTTTGTAATTATTATTTGTAATGATTTTTCCATTCTGGTTGATCAGTTCAAAATCTGCAATTGTATGATCTTTTGTAATGTGTTTAATAGATACGTCTACCAAACTTGGATTTACATCCGCAGGGTTATAAACTTTCAATTTCTTATCCACCTGAACAATATGATAAAAAACAGGAATTGAAATAGCAGAAAAAACTATTAAAAAAATGATTGTTAGTTTACTTTTTTTAAAAAACGTTAAGTCCATTAAACGGGTATATTTCTGCAAATTTACAGCTTAAAAAAACCATAGAAAAGCCAAGTAAAAGATATTTTATACAAAATCTTTGTTAAATAAAAAATCAAGGTCCCTTAGTCCTTTTCAAACTCTCTTTAAAATTGTACATTTGTCCGTTTTTAAATTATGATTCAACGCTAAATGGAAATATTAATAAAAGCTTCGCAATTTATTTTAAGTTTATCTTTACTAATTGTCTTGCACGAATTAGGGCATTTTATCCCTGCAAAGTTATTTAAAATTAAAGTAGAAAAATTCTATTTATTTTTCGATTATAAATTTTCGATTTTTAAGAAAAAAATTGGCGATACCGTTTATGGTATCGGCTGGATTCCTTTAGGAGGTTATGTAAAAATAGCTGGAATGATAGATGAGAGCATGGATACTGAGCAGATGGCCTTACCTCCAAAACCTTGGGAATTTCGTTCAAAACCAGCTTGGCAACGTCTAATAATTATGCTGGGTGGGGTCTTCGTAAATTTTGTGTTAGGAATATTCATTTATATCTGCTTAATGTGGGCTTATGGTGAAAAATACTTACCAAATGAAAACGTAACTGACGGTGTTTGGGTACAAGATTCTTTAGCTATGAATTTAGGCTTACAAACCGGAGATAAAATTTTAACGGTTGATGGACAAAGAGTAAAAAAATTCTCTGGATTAACTTTGGAGTTTATAAACGGAAATAATTTTCAAATAGAAAGAAATGGAACGATCTTAGACAAAGAGATTCCAGAAGATTTTATTTCGCAATTAATGGATCGAGGAAAAGATGCAGGTCCAATTTTATTTCCACGCTATCCTTTTGCCATCGCAAATATTGATAAAGTCTCTCTTAATGGCTTATCAGGTTTACAAAAAAAAGATATTATTGTAGCTATTAATGGAAATCCTATTAAATATTTTGATGAAGCAAAGGTTGCCTTAGAGAACTATAAAAACCAAGACATAAAAGTTACTGTAAAAAGAGGAACTGAGACAAAAGATTTTTCAGTGAAAATTTCCGAAGAAGGAAAACTTGAGATTACTTGGGGACAATTACCTTTTTCAGATCTAGAAAAATTAGGCTACTACAGTCTAGCTGACAAAGAGTACTCTTTCCTAGAAGCAATTCCTGCTGGTTGGAACAAATCTTGGAAAACCTTAACTGATTATGTAAAACAATTAAAAAAGATATTTAATCCTAGCACAGGAGCATATAAAGGCTTGGGTGGTTTTATTTCTATTGGAAGTATTTTTCCTGATGAATGGAGTGCCGAATCTTTTTGGAACATTACCGCTTTCCTATCAATTATGTTAGGGTTTATGAACTTATTACCAATACCTGCTTTAGATGGAGGTCATGTTGTATTTACTTTATGGGAGATGATTACGGGTAAAAAACCCGGTGATAAATTTTTAGAATACGCACAAGTAGTTGGTTTTATTTTATTAGTAGTACTCCTACTTTTTGCAAACGGAAATGATATTTTTAGATTATTTCAATAAAATAATTACATAATATAAAAAAAAGCTTCACAAATGTGAGGCTTTTTTTATATTGAATATGTTTTTAAACTATATGATTATTAAGGAATACCACAAAGAGTATTTGCATAGCTTATCTCAATATGATTACCTATAAATTATGCAGAAAAGGCAGTTTCATCGAAAATCTCTAACTCACGCCTCAAAGAATTATTTTCGATTAAACTCTAAATGATGAGTTAATAAAGGGAAACCAGATAAATTATATGTTACACTTGTAGCAAGACTAAAATTTATACCTAGAATTAATTTAACCCTAAATTTTCTTAACATTCCGTGTTTAAAATGAGACCTGTGATTCAGGTATTCTTTCATCCTGAAGGCGTGTGCTTTTTCTTTCTGGGCAAATACTAAAAACAAAAAAAGTTAACTGTTTAAAACGACTATTTACAGATCACTACTTCTTTTCTCTCCGAAACAATAAAAAATACTACTATTTTTTTACCGATCCTATTAAGGCTAAAATAACTGAGATAACCAATCCTATTTTTAAACATTAAAAGAGCTATTGTTAAACGAAAACCAAGTAAAGTGAGTATTCCATTTATCGCAAGAATAGAACTTAGTTCCTGGAATTAGTTTTACGCGTGACTTTCTCTTCATTCTATATTTAGAGACAGATTTACATTTTGGACAGGAGTTTATAGATAATAAATTTGTTTTGGTGAAAATATCAAAAATAATTAATACAGTCAAAATTAACTGAAATCTTATTGATTTAACAATTCTTACATTTTAGAAATGTAGCCTGTGCTTTTAAATAATATCCAATTTACTACTTCTTTAAACCTTTATTGAGAACAATTTTTAGTTTTCGAATTTAAAGATAAAACAGTATATTTAATAGCGTGCTTCAAATAAAAAGAACCTCATAGAAGCACGTTATTTTTAAGTTAAAAAGATCTATTTATAAAAGAAAACCAAGTGTACTGTTTATTGCATGCATCACAGCCATAGGATTTGGTGCCTGGAATTAATTTAACAATGGACTTTCTTTTTAATCTGTGCCTGGACACAGATTTACATCTTGGACAAGCTTTCATAGTTCGTAATATTTGATTAGACCTTGACAAGTTACATGATATTAGCCAAGCTCAATGATATTTTGTTTTTATTTGCATTTATAACTGCGTCTTACCTCACATGATAACCAATAATCCATGAATATTTTTGACTTAAAATTCACTAAATCATCTAATTTAAACTCTAACGGTCTCGTTTTAAAACTTTACAATTTCGTTTTTTAAATGGCTAAATAAATTACTAAGCTACAGATGTTTTGAGAACTTTTTTCATAATATATATATTGTAAATCAATCATATAAGCTTAAAAGACTCCTCTTTTTAATGATTTTTATTTAAAGTTAACCTTTAATAAAATCCTTAGTAGAAAAATTAATATCTTTTCTAGCTAAGCAGAAATAAGGTGTTTTTTCAAAAAGGTGAGTTTACCAATTTTTTGAAAAACTTATGGATACTGTCTTTTTTCAATCATAAAACATTGCAAAAACAAAATTCTTTTTAAACTCTAAAAGATCGATTGATTAAAGAAAACCAGGTAAACTGAATATTACATTTATCGCAAGAATAGGACTTAGTTCCTGGAATTAGTTTTAAGAGCGGCTTTCTTTTCATTCTATATATAGAGACAGATTTACATTTTGGGCAAGAGATCATCGATATTAAATTATATATATTTTCTCAAAAATATTCCAAAATTAAATGATTAAAGTAATCGAAATTACCTAAAATAGTATCTTTATTGATAACTAATTATCGCCAAAACAACCTATCTATCCATTTTACCCCTTTACTATTCAACTTTAATCCTAAATAATTCCCCTAATAAAACAGTATGAGTTAAAATTTCACATAAATAATTACACCACGCCTAATAAAAGAACTTTCAACATTGCTTCAAAACAAAACCATTCGACGGATATCAAATTAAATTACATACAAAGAAAACATATACGTTTACAAAAAATAGAGCAATTAGAACCTACTTAAAAGACCTATAACTTCATTTTTTTTCTGTAAATAGAAATACATTTCAGCATCTGCTTCATTTGCTTTCCGATAGCTAGCTACTTATTTATTTCTCTAATCCTTTTTTCAAAACCGTTTGAATTCCTTCCAAGTGCTCGCTAAACTGCATCATTTGAGCTAACACCTGTGTCATTTCATTGGCACCTCCAAAACCTTTTAGTTTAT
>Ga0209712_10005219_pt1 | contig 10194 bp, 10 predicted proteins | sample ArcOceMetagenome_FD_187443 | JGI IMG/M metagenome (GOLD analysis project Ga0209712, IMG submission 187443) | Marine eukaryotic phytoplankton communities from Arctic Ocean - Arctic Ocean - Greenland ARC118M Metagenome (SPAdes) (version 2) | ecosystem: Environmental > Aquatic > Marine > Oceanic... | reverse complement strand
AGCTATTTAGATTATTTTGCTCTGAAGTTCTTTTGAAAGTGCAACAGGTCTTTTCACAAACAAAGAATCCATGACTAAAATAACAGTACTAGTAGTCATTGCATACATTCATTCTAGGTCTACTAGAGCGGCAAAAGAATCAAAATTATCCTTCCTTCTTGTAGTCCTTGTGTTACCGGTACCACCCAGTATAAACAGGCGCTCACCTGCAGCACAAGAAGCCATTTTGAAAAAATCTATGCATATTTCTCGGAAGACGAAAGTCATGGATTTTGTTTCAACCCTATGGTCATCATTTTCAATCGTACAGGAGGGACACGTGATTGAAGAAGCATGAAGGATAACAGATAATACTATAAAAATGAAACGGGATTGTCTGGTATTCTTTGTCGGCCGTCTGAACTTCCTTTCTACTTTCTTCTTGTCCATGCGGGGATAAGTAGGGTGCTGCAACTAATTGATTTTACTATTTGTTCTGAGAACAAGATCGTCTTACTACTATTAACTAGTAGAGATACTATTCAAAACAAGAGTTTACGCTAGAATAGCTGTCCGTGTAATGACGACAGGAATTCCATTGCTGGTAGTACTGCTGCTGCGTGGTGGGACATCGCGTACTTCCAAAGACATGATGTGGAATGTGTGCGAAACCAAGCGTGACGGTATTTCCAACTAGTGCTCCTATACAATCTCTAATGCCATTAATCACAGAGAAACCTCGATATAATAACACTGAGGAACACACTGCGGTCCCGTCTGCATATTCGACCTCTCAACCGACCCATCCGAGGATCAAGCCATCTATAGACGACGCATGGTGCATTGATTCTATCGGAACGTTCAAGTCAGGGTCAAAGAGGTCCAGCTGCAAGTGGATTGGGAAAGACACAAGACGAAGATGCACCCGACAAGGGGCGAGTTCCTCATGTGGAGGGTTTCGATGAGATGATGACAACAACTGCGTGGCGATTGAAATGAGCGAGGAAGAAACACAACAATAATTCACCACAAACACGACAAACAGCCTATAAATTCGAATTTTCTTGTCCACGTACGTTCAACCGTGTACCACCTGTGAAATTACTTGTGTACGTGTTTTTGAATATATGATTTTCAGTGACACCTTCGCAGTGCAATGCCATTCCTTTTTAAAGAACGAATGCAATTCGTCAAATGAAATTCAAAAAATGAATTCCAATGAATTTAAAGCGACGATTCTAAAGTTATAATGTTGTTCCCGCATTCATTCGCTGGCGGGCGCAGTCTCAGCAAAGAAAGAGGGCGTTCAAAACAAACGAAAATTCAAACGTCCAACCGCCGCCGACAACTCCAACCCGGGGATGAAGATGAAGTGTCAGCTGCTGTGGCGCCTTGTGACGTCATAAATTATCGTTGTGCTTGCCGGGTACTTCCCGAGCTCTTTTACAAGAAACCAAGAGGAATCGTACGAAACAAATGATCAATCGTACGATTTCCCCATCATTCGAAAACAATCGAAAACGGTCAATCGTTTTTCTTCTTCCTTCTTCCAGCCTCTTGGACTTTGTTCGTTTTGTTTGCTCATCGTCGCGTGTCGCGTCCCTCCCTGATGTTCCCATAATTCTTCGAAAGGAGCAATCAACACCGTACAACTCTACCTGACAACTAACCTTAACATCCAACTATATCAACATGAGCGAACAATCAGCTACCACTAAGGCATCGGCAGAGCCTCAATTATGCAAAATGGACTGTGGCTTCTTTGTAAGTTCCGAAAGACCTTTTTGTTCGGAGAACTCAGAAGAGTTGAGGAGGGAGGAAGAAGGACCGAGAGGAATTCGAATGTCTTACCATCTCCGTGACACGACTGTTAGTTTGCAGGAACTAATATCAATATAGCGCTTTGCATGCAATGGCAGAGTTGAATACGTTCCTGTAATGGCTCTAGTGTTGTGGAATTCTTCCAGAAGGGGTGCAGGGAAGGAAGAAACCAATCGCCTAAACGAGAAGACTGTGGAAATTCAACGATTGGCATGATGCTAGTCATTCCAATTCTCCCCCCGACACAGCCCCTCTATTCTATTCAGATATTTCAAACTGTTTTCAAATACTTACTCTGCATCTCTCTTCTGCTCACAGGGAAGCAACGCTACCGGAGACTGCTGCTCTAAATGTTTTCACGAATTAAAAAAGAAGGACGGGACTGAATCCGTCGCTCCCGCACCTGTAGCTGTGTCGGTAGCGCAGGAGATTCCTACACCAATGGAGGTAGAAGAGTCACCCCCATCGCCCATTTTCGCCCCGTCGGAAATCGAGGAGACTGCCGCAGCAGAAGCTCCCACGGAAGAGAAGAAGAGGAAGAAGAAAAAGAAGACTTCTTATAGATCTATGATGACGAGTATGACTAAGAGAACGAAGGACGAGAGTGATATTCAGAAAGAAAGGGAGGAACTGAGGAAGGTTACCGGAGGCGGTACCTTTGCAAAGATTGATAGGATTTAAAGGCAAGATGGACCTCGAACAGCCTTATTCCCCAGGCTGTAAATTATCAGGCTGTAAAATTAAGTATAGGACACGGATTGGCGAGTTAATGGAAAATCAAAATGGAATGATACTATGACAAATGATAGAGGGGTTGAATGATACCCATTCCAATGTAACCAAAGCTAATTCTTAAAAACTGTTGTTGTAGAAGTGTTGTAGAACAGCTGCATCGCATATTTTTAATATTGAAGTACACTACTATCGATACTATTGAAGTTCTTTGGCATGATCTGCCGTGTTGGCTCAATGGGGTTTCGACGCTGTTCACTTCGCGCATGTAATTTCTAATTTTTTCATGTCAACTACGACTGGTCTTGTCTTTTGATATCATAGAATGACAATTGACCATCAAAGGTCATTTTAGTTTAGAAAAGAAGTTCACGGACAAAATTACGTCACCTTTCTGCTTCTGCATCATTATTATCGGCAAGCACAAACACAGTAGTATGTGGCAGGGGTTCGGGACGCACAATTTGTTGTCAGAAAGCTCCATCCAGGTTCCAGGTCATCTAATTTCAATGATATTCAAACCTTTTGATGTGACATTCTGGTTTGCGCACACGAAAGCGTGACAATTACATGAGTTCGTGCTACTACTCGTAGCCCCTTTCATGAAATTGGATTGGCTCTTTAAAAACGTGTGCCTTTCTTCAGCGTCAGCAATCTTTCCCACAAATTAGACTTCTGGGTTCTGGAATTTTCATGAGTGCTGAGAAGGATACAGGTTCAAGGTGACATACTTCAAACGTGGCAAGTTGCAAGTTCAGTCAGCGCCTTTCAATTTATTGGCACAACTCGCATAAAACATCAGTCAAGCATGTTGCTAGCTAATAACTTCGTCTGACCCATGTGTTCCAAACACAGTGAGATTCTGACCGAAGGGTGTACAACAAACTGCCTAGTACCACCGTGCCCAAGATTCCCACTAGCCACCCTAGCTCCGGACGGTATTCCACGCAACATTCATGTGCTGTTTGAATTCCCACAATTATACCAGTGGTGACAGATACTGTAATGGCAAATAATTTGGGAATGAGATTCATCACTGGATCAATTTTCTCAGTACTTTGAGCTTGAGGTATCTTTGATTTGAGAGCTCAAGCTTCATGCTTCCTTTGGCGAAAAACGTGACTTAGGAGACACCTAGAAATCTCTCATTTTGGATTTGTTTTCAAGAAAATTCAGCGGGAAAATGAAAAGGTTCAAGCGCAAGCTCTTCACTGCTGTTGTCTTTTACCTTTGCTGGAAAATCGAGCCATGCAACGCGACGCCACCTCTTGCATTGCATCAAGTAATTGAAGTTGAGCAAGGAGGAGAAGTTGTCATCACCCTGCATGGCCACGATGTGGATGGTGACACTGTGAGTGCCGCACACAAATGAGAATAATTGCAAACTGTTGCTACTTGACTTCTCTTTTAACTCATGGATCTTGCCCTTATTGCATCCATCCAGACGAAAGCGACAATCACAACTCTTCCCGAAACGGGGATGCTGTACCAAGTCTCTCAATTATACGATAAACACGGTTACGATCCTAAAACAGGGACGCCCATTACATCTGTTCCAACTCAAGTAAATGGCAAACGGAGTCGTCTCGTTTATAAACCCAGTGGACGAGAGAGGCATGGAGAATGGGCTAGGTTTCAATATAATGTCGAGGACCACGAGGCTCAAAGTAGAGATGGGACGGTGGTCATTGTGCCTCCTTCAAAAGTGGTTGTGGCTTCAGATTTTAGAATAGACGACGAAGAGTGGACGACAATTGGGAATGGGCCAAAGCGGGAAAACGTCATTTATGAAAGGAGCAGTAGAGGCGTTATGAATGTGTATATTTATGCAAGCGACCAGTCTCTAAATATTATGAGGGACGGAAACGATATGGATGTATGGTATTTTGAATTGCCAAAGAAATTTTATGGATGGCAAGGTATTTTGTATGGAGGGAAAATGGAATTCGATTTATCTTCTTTTGGTGGTGACTTTTCTTCAGAAAGTCAGAATCAACCTGGAAAATTAAATCTTGTAGAGATACACTGTGCAAAGTGCAGTCTTAATCATGGAGAGACTTATGGATTTCCCTTGGGGGCGACAGAAGGGTTCTTGGGGAAAACAACTTCGTTCTCATTGCGATTGAAGGAGTCGGCGGGATGGCTGAAGGATCCGAAAAGTACCGAGTTGGATTGGATTGTTCCAACAAAATGCGAACTGATAGAGATGCTCTCTGGCATTTCTAGCATACGAATTCTGGGGGATTTTACAACATGGTACGAAAGCATTAGCATTGATAATGTCAAGTTTTCAGTTGATAAGGTAGATGATAGATATCAACTTCCAGTCTGTGCACAGGTTCAACCCGACGGACGACGATGTACATGTAAAAATAGCTTTCATAAACTTTCCTAAAACTAACTCGCACACTTTTATTGAAAATCACATACTCGATGTACGGTACCAGTTACCAGCCAATGCTCGATATTGCCCACAATTCCTGATTCACTGGTGGTGGGTGTATGAATAACATGGTAAATTCAATTTGCGAATACACGGGGTGTCCGAATCATTGAAGAGATCTGTCCAAGGAAACTGAAGACGACTGCTTGCTCGCTTATACTTGTAGGTTCGAAAGATCCTCCTCCTATCACTTTTTAACAACTTCTTTAACGCATAAAAAAAAATCGAAAGAGATAATTGAGAATAAGTATTACACTAATAGTGATGGAGAGTTATAAATTAATGAGTCACAATTTCTAATTGAAATCTTCATGTCACAATGCATTATATGGTTGTATTTCAATTGAGTCTTTGCTAGTCTCTTGGGTAACCCTGATCCATGCCACAGTTGACACATCTGACTTGCCGTATTGTTGATTTTCTTTATAATGAACATGTTGAATGTGTCCTATCGTCCACACCCATTTTCAATCGCCCATTTGAGGCAGGAAAAGTGTCCACCAGCAGCAGCAGCAGAAAGAGTATCTACGTCCCATTCACAGGCGTTTCGTTTCAACCACTTTAAAGCACCAAGCTGCCCATACTTGGCTGCTTTATTGCAAATTTTCGCACCGATACTAATCCTCTGGTATCCTTCCCTTTCAAACCAAACGTGTGCGTATCTTTGTTGAAGGGCCCATTCCATTAATTTCACACGGCCGTATCTTGCTGTACCGTACCAGAAAAGTTTAAGATGTTCAATACCAGTGCCTACATCATCAAAATATTGTCGAGCACATGAGACGGAAGAGGTGACACTTTCCATACTCGTAATCTTCATGTCACTCACGGAAAGGTTGGCTTCAAGGGACATCTTGCAAGCAATAGAGTATCTAAAGTGTCCAATACCAAGTAGGGAATGGCAGAGCCTTAGGATATCATCATTAAGGTCACGAATTGTCTTCGTGTGGTTGTCGGCTGCTGCTGCTACTTCATTCTGTTGCAAATCAAGCCGCTTCTCCTTTTCTTTAGGAGGATGTGATCCAAGGTCTGTCATTACACAGCCTGTAGAAATAGAATTACGCACTCACTCAGATGGGCGTGGATGTGACACTCTTTTTTGTTGCTGTTGTACCGTTTTACATCAGAACAGGAATCTGTATGGTACCATCCCGTTTATAAAATAGCTAGCCACTAGATTTGTCGATGTGAATTTAGGTTTATTGTTGTCATCATAATTGCGACAGTACGTGTAGTCTTTGGTTTGACAGGATGGTGGGACATGGGTCTGACGTCTGACAGCGAACAGATAAGAGTGGCGGGCTGGTGTTGGAATGGATTACTGCAAACTTAGCTACCTGGTAACCTACTTATGGACCTTCCCATGACGTAGTACGATATGCGGCACATATTTCAAAATTTCATTCCAAAACGATTTATTAACGTTCGCGCACATAGCAAGATTCGAAATGAACTCAACGGTCTTTTTGATCATGTGATTATTTAAACTTCGTGCACTTCAAGTTTGATCTGGAACAAACACGATGTTCAGCGAGCATGAAACTTCCAATCTTCTTCTTGCGAAGAAATGAGAGACTTCCAAATTGTTCCAATGCAGCCATAATATTTCTCAATTCAACTTTCTCAACGCCACATCATGGACATGGATCACGTTACAAAACAAACTAGTAATGATGGATCACTTGGTCTGACGCTTGATTCTACCATTAGTCTTAGTGAAACTTCAGCTGTAGCCAGAGGATCATTCGACTACTCCACTAGTAGCTCGGAGACCATTCACAGGGAGAATACTTCTGACCTTACATCTAGAGGAATGAAGAAGGCACTTGAAGAGATGCAACGAGAGCGCGACCTCGCATTCGACGAGGCACAGGAAGCTCGAGAAATCCTCTCTTCTGTTATCGAGGCTGTACAGATTCTTACGAAACAAATCAAATCTCCAACAGAACACGGTTCTGTTCCCACTATCCCCCCTGTTCCCTCAGATCTTAGTGTCTGTGACGATGCATCTACTGAGAATGGAGCTGATCATAATAGGAAAAGAACTTTCAGTGGGTTATCGGCCACTACTATTGCATCTTATACAACAAATGACAATCAAAGATTTTCAGATATTGTCAATAATTGTTCGAACCATCCATACCTTTCCAAGTCTGGGGCAGACCTCATTGCACTTGAAGATGCATGCAGAGCTATCGAACAAAACGCTCAATGGTCCAGCCAAGAATCATCTACAGTTCTCGAAGATCTGCATCAGGCCCATGCTGAATTGAACGATTTAGACCATCGTTGCCACAATGCAGAAAAGTGTGCAAAACAACTATACAAAGAAAACAAAGCTCTGAAGAACCAGCTTGAAAAATACAAAGCGGAGAGAAAATTCCTTGTGAAGGAAATAAAAAAAATGATGGATGAAAAGAAGCGCAGGGAATCTTTCCAACGAGAGCTTCTCGATAGCTTAAAGGCTCATGAGGACATTTTGATTGAAGGTGCCACAACTTCCAAACAAAGTGGCGAAGATTCGAATTCTCAAGCTCCACGCAGTGGCAAAGAGGAATGCAAAACGGGCGTGAAAGAGACACAAAAGCAAGCGGAAACTCCCTCGTACTCTAGTTTCAACCCAATCGGAAAGCTTCTAGCTTCGCTAAGTGGAACATCAGACAAAGAACTCGACACTAGTAGCAAGGACGAAGAATCAAATATCAATACGCCAGCTACACCTCCTAAAACTCATGTAAAAACAAACAGGAATCCTCCTATGTCTCTAACACTTGCAACCATGCTGGAGTCTCCCGATTTTAACGACTATGGCGATGATAATGAATCAAATACAGCCCTTCAATTGACACCCTCCATATCGACAAACGACAGTCTGAAATCAGTCCTCAGTGCTCAAGATTTGGATCCAGAAGATAAACCGACAACAGAAGAAGCTGGTTTGAAGCCAGTTTCTAGTTTTAGTTTTTGGACACAACGTCAGGTTAATACTGCTCCTTCGATTCTAACTTCAGCACCATCCACAAAGCCAAAGCAATCTGTGGTTACAGTGAAACTTTCTAAAAAGAAAGTGAATAATAAACCCGGCATTCCTCTACCGCTTCCTAGCAAGACGGTGAAGACCATCAAATATCGTCACTATACAATTTCTTAGGTTATGTCATACTTACACTTTAGTGATGAGGTGTAATCTTCTTATAAAACGCCTTGAACCACTTTATTCATTGTTACCGATAATGCATCTTTCCAACACTAGCCTAATGATTTTTAATAATTCAAACACGTCTTTTCTCATGAGAGGTCGAGTAGCTGGTAATCAATAGCAGCACTTAATTTCCTGGATAATGACAATTCTTCCCTAATGACACTTGCTGCCTATCAATCCCATATCCATCCTTGTTAGAATGAAGCAAAGATTCATATCGACAGTCAACAAACCCCAACCACTCAATCAAATCATTGAGTACCTCCACACCACTATCCCTCTCAATCCACTCAATCATATCCACCACACGTGCTTTATCTTGCCCCATGTACGAAGCAACGTCCACCAACAGTCTATTATAACGTCTCACCTCGTCACCGTCCATTGGAGTCCCAAATGCTGCTTGCCAACTCTCGACCTGTTTCTCAATATCACCCCTAATATTAATCACAAACCTAGCGCACGGAAAATTTTCCAGCATAAATTTGGCTGCCAGTAACAAAGAATCTCCTTTCCCTTCCTCATCAAGGAACTCTTTTCCATGAAATCGGACAGTTTTAAATCCCAAAATCAAATCCTCCCCCTTACTACCGTTTCCATTTCCATTTCCATTTCTGTTAGCATTTGTATTCAAATTGTCATTGTAACCTCTACTCATCAAATCTTCCATGGGAGGAGGATTTATCGCCTCGTACATTTTTTGAATCGGACATGCGATCGATTGTTTCGGAATAGGATGGTGCTTCCACGCCCCGACAACACCATCGGTATGTTTGTAAGCAAATTCATAAGTTTCTTCTAAATTCTGCATCGCCTCAAGACCATATCTTAAATGTGCATTGTTTTCCCCGGCCATTCTTACGTTTGGCAATAAATCCAACATATTTGTCAATGTCGTGCTACCTGATCGACCTGTTGCAATGACAATCAGGAATTTTTGCCGACAGGGTTGGCATACTGGCGAGTTGTTGCATGTAGCATTAGGGCACCAATTGTGGTTTTGGTTTTCTTGGTGGAAAGGTGAATAATACCCCGGCGACCATACACGCTGGATTAACTGGAATGCTTGGGTTTGGATAAGAACGAATAATGCGCAGAAGAGGATGAAGTAGATGTGCATATTAGATGACAATGGCGACGGGGATTCTGATTCTTCTGAATTTCTCCTTCGAAGAATAGGGCTCCTATACGGCAGCGTCCGTGCTGTGTCATTTTTGCGAGAATGCAGTAAAGGCATGGTTTGGTTTTCACGAATGATGTGTGGATTAGATTACAATGTATTATCTTGAATGCATACACAAGTAGGTCTACTGTTGTAGTGCATTGAGTATTGAGTATTGAGTATTTTTAAGTGGTGTTTGTTGTTGAATGAAATTGAGAACAACAGGCAGAACAAGAGGCTCTTTTTATTCCATCAATTTCTAATTTTTGTAGTCCATACAACAATGGGAGCTATTTTCAATTTGAGCCGTAAGAAGGTATAGATTTTCAAGACACAGATTTTCGTGAGAAGTCACAAAAATAATTCTACACTCTGAACTCATAATATCGCGATCCACTTTCAACTTCCATTCTATCAAGACCATCCAAAATACAATGAGACCTTTCACCGTGCCATCCAATAAAGCAGCGCTCGTGCTTCTCTCCCTAGCAGCCACTTCGAATATTACCTTCGCACAAACTACAACTACAGCAATGCCATCTAAAACTTCGAGCCCTTCCTCAATACCCTCCATTTCTACTAAACCATCTAATTCTTCGGGCCCATCCTCAATACCCTCCATCTCTGCTGAACCATCTGTCACTTCAACACCAAGTTTAAACCCCAGTATGTCGTCTGCGCCCACATCAACGCCCGTGCCTTCGTGTTCATCAAATGATGAGCCATCAGGAAGCAAATCGAGCAAATCAAAGAAAAGTTCGAAAAGCTCCAAGAGCTCCAAGAGCTCCAAGAGCTCCAAGGGCTCCAAGAGCTCCAAGGGCTACAAGAGCTCCAAGGGCTCCAAGGGCTCCAAGA
>Ga0209712_10005213_pt1 | contig 10204 bp, 7 predicted proteins | sample ArcOceMetagenome_FD_187443 | JGI IMG/M metagenome (GOLD analysis project Ga0209712, IMG submission 187443) | Marine eukaryotic phytoplankton communities from Arctic Ocean - Arctic Ocean - Greenland ARC118M Metagenome (SPAdes) (version 2) | ecosystem: Environmental > Aquatic > Marine > Oceanic... | reverse complement strand
GCCTCAATTATTTTTTACTTTGTAACGCCTTTAAACCATTGGCTGATTGATGTTTTTCTGTTTTTCGTACTCAATCTCGGATATTCAGGAATACGCACTGGGCGCAAGACTTATATGTTAGATATTGCACAGGGTAACCAGCGAACCCTTTATGTAGCAGCGGCCAATAGTATGGTGGGATACATTCTTTTAATACTGGGAGGTTTATATGCTCTTCTTTATTCAGTGATGGGTGAACACATCATTTTAGTGATGACCATTTTCATGGTGATAGGATTATTTCATACTTCTAAGATGAAAGCAGAAAAGTGACAGTCAAACTCAACCTTGCCTATTTTTATTATTTTCGACGTGTTTGAAAAAAATTTCCGTTAATTATCAAATAGAATGAGAAATTACATTAAAGTTGTGATGTAAACTAATGATCTGTATTAGCCTAAGCATTATTCGCACAACCCTTTTATTCATATGATTTAATTGACTAATTTCATAGTTCAAAGATTGACTGTATATAGAGAATAATTCCAAAACGTAAAAATAGGATACAAATAATCAATTTTGTAACCATCTTTATTCAGCTCTGGCAGGATACACGCCGAAAAGATATGATAGTGAACATTAAACAAATTGTTTTTAATAGGAATAAAGCATTGCCCGTCACAATTAAAACTACAGCTGAAATTGAAAAAATGCGCGTTGCTGGTCGTCTCGCTGCGGATGTATTGCAAATGATTGGTGAGTATGTAAAAAAAGGTGTGACCACTAATGAGCTTGATCAGATTTGCCACAATTATATTGTTGATGTACAGAAATGCATCCCTGCGCCTCTAAATTATGGTAACCCACCTTTTCCAAAATCTATTTGTACTTCAGTTAATCATGTCATTTGTCATGGCATTCCAGCCGATAAACAACTCAAAGATGGAGACTCAGTCAATATTGATGTAACTGTTATTAAAGACGGTTATCACGGCGACACATCAAAAATGTTTGTGGTAGGCAAAGCGTCCATCATGACTGAAAGATTGATCAAGGTGACACAAGAGTCTCTATACAAGGGTATAAAGATGGTTAAACCCGGCGCTCGTTTAGGAGACATTGGTCATGTTATTCAGCAATATGCTGAAAGCCACAACTATTCCATTGTACGTGAATATTGCGGTCATGGTATAGGCGCCAACTTTCATGAAGAGCCTCAAGTAGTGCATTACGGAAAACCTAACACCGGAGAAACTCTTGAAGAAGGGATGTGTTTTACCATTGAACCGATGATCAATGCAGGTAAACGTTATTCTAAAGTATTACCTGATAATTGGACTGTCGTCACCAAAGATCGCAGTTTAAGCGCACAGTGGGAACATACTTTACTGGTCACTGCAAATGGCGTAGAAATTTTAACCTTACGCGACGACGAAGATATTGAGCGTGTTATTAACCACTAGCTCGGCATTAAACTAGTTATCTCTCATCAAACCTTATGATAAATAATTACTACTTGTTGTAAATAGTTATTTGTCATAACGCATGATCCACGTAATTTGTGTCCATGAACAAGGCCGCTACTCATTTAAAGGTATTCATATTGTCTCTACAAAGCCTACTTAGCCAAATAAAACTGATTAACACTACAGATAATATTGCTGCGTACAAAACCATAGTGGCAAATAGTTACGAATGGCTAGAGAGTGAGTTGGGTACAGGGGAAGTAACAGGACTGGTGTCAGGCAGATCTACATTAGCCGATGCATTGCTAAGGCATATCTGGCAATTAATGGATTTACATCGTGAGCATCATCTCGCCTTAGTTGCAGTAGGTGGATATGGAAGAGGACAGCTACAACCTTACTCGGATATCGATTTATTAGTACTAAGTAAGAAGTCGTTGTCAAAAAAACAGCAGGAGCATATAAGCCAGTTTATTACCCTTTTATGGGATATTGGATTAGATGTTGGGCAATCAGTACGTACCATCAAAGAAACATATCAACTGGCTAAACAAGACGTCACTATAGCAACAAATTTAGTCGAAGCACGTTTATTAAGTGGCTGTCAGGTTACCTTTGAAGACTTACAAGAAAAATTAAATTCACGGGGATATTGGAGCAGTAAAGATTTTTTCTTAGCAAAATATCAAGAACAAAAACAACGTCATAGAAAATTCAAAGACACCTCATATAACTTAGAGCCTAACGTCAAAGAAAGCCCAGGCTGTTTAAGAGATATCCAATCTATAGGTTGGGTGGCAAAGAAGCATTTTAACGCAGCAGACGGCAAAGATTTAGTCGAACATGGTTATTTTAATCAACAAGAATTTGATGAATTAATAGAATGTCGTGAAAGCCTTTGGCGGATTAGATTTGCTTTACACATTGTGGCTGGTCGTAGCGAAAACCGCTTATTGTTCGATTATCAAACAGACGTTGCCACACGACTAGGTTATGGCGACGAAGGGAAAGCGTCAGTAGAGCGCATGATGAAAGCCTTTTTCAGAACTGTCAGACGTATCAGTGAACTGAACAAGATGTTAATGCAGCGGTTTAGCCAAGACGTTCTCAATTTAAACGTCAAACAACATATTAAAATCAATACGAACTTTGAACTACTCGACGGTTATATTGCCCCGACGAAAGATAACGTGTTTGCCTCCCCAGAAGCCATTTTACAATTTCTACTGCTGATTGCAGATACACCTGAAATAAAAGACTTACACTCTGATTGTTTGCGCCAATTGCGCTTGGCAAGACGAGAATTTCGTCAGCAGTATTATGTAGAACGGGCCGAATGTCGTGAGTTATTTTTAGAATTAACCCAACACCCACACTTCTTCGCGTTAGGCTGGGATATTATGCATAAGCATGGCATCTTGCAGGCTTATATCCCACAGTGGGATCAGATAGTAGGCATGATGCAATTTGATTTATTCCATGCCTACACAGTTGATGAACATACTCATCGATTGGTCAAAAACATTTATCATTATTCACAACCCGAGAATAAAGAATTCCCCCGTTGTGGAAATATAGTCAAAAACTTAGATAAGCCAGAGCTGTTATACATTGCCGCCATTTATCACGATATTGGCAAGGGCCGTAATGGTGACCATTCTAAACTGGGTGCAGTGGACGTAGCAGAGTTTTGTCGACACCACGGTATCAATGCTATAGATACAGACCTGATTAGGTGGTTAGTAGAAAGTCATCTGTTAATGTCTGTTATCGCGCAAAGACGAGACATTTACGACCCAACAGTGATCAACGAGTTTGCACAAGCGGTGCGAACACACAACAATTTAAACCATTTATATGTGTTAACCCTCGCGGATATTCGGGCAACCAATGACAACCTATGGAACGATTGGAAAGCAACACTGTTAAGAGAATTATATTTACTCACACAAAAGGCCTTAGACAATGGCTTAGAGTGCAAAATGGCGTTGCAAGACAGAATTAGCGAACATCAAGCTAAAGCTATGGCCTCTATGCTTGATAACGGCATGAACGAGACCCAAATATTACAATTTTGGCAACGTCTCAGTGATGATTATTTTACTCGTTTTAAACCCACACAAATCGCATGGCATGCCAACCTCATTTTAGCTGCTCATCCTATGACCGATGACTTTTTAATGGTCGGCACCAGCGCTAAAACATCCAAAGCGGGTGCTGAACTAATTGTGTATGGTAAAGACAGACCCATGATGTTTGCTCAAATAGCGTCTGTGCTAGATAGCCGAAATTGCTCCATCCACGATGCACAAATCATGCGTACACAGGATGGCTTTATATTTGATAGCTTCACTATTTTTGAACATAACGGCGATAGGATCACTTCGGAATCACGTTTAGACAGTTTACGGGAAGCGGTAGAAACTCAGTTAAATAAGCTCGGCGAAGAACACATCAACAGACGCAAAATGTCACGCCAAATGAAGCAGTTGGATGTGAAAACCAAAATTAGATTTTATTCTAGTCAAACCAATGTCACCTTGGTTGAGCTTGAAGCACTGGATGCACCAGGACTACTCGCTAATATCAGTGAACAATTTGTTGCTCTTAATTTTAAATTACATCAAGCCAAAATATCTACTATTGGGGAGCGGGCAGAGGATTTGTTTATTGTCAGTAACGAGTTTGACCAGCCACTGACTCAAACTGAACAGGTGCAGTTAAAGAAGCGACTGTGTGAAGCTTTAGATTAAAATTTTGGGATAGTCTGCTGACTTGAAGTATAGCCATCTTCCCGCTACCCGCAGAGCTAATTTATGGCAAAAGTAGACGATCAGGACCCTTTAGAAAATGGGTGCTTGGTGCCATCTGCGGTTCAAGCGGTGGCTCGAAAAAACTGGTTTTGACGATCTCGTTTGCTACCGTTGTGAAACTTGCTAGATTAAAATTAAATGAGGGCGAAAGTGGCTGCTCAGCTGAGTTGCTTAAATCCACTATTTTATAGATGCTTCCCTGTGCAATAAGTTAATTTTGCGATTGCCCAGCTATTATTAATAGCTCTAAATGTACCTGCCAAGAAAGCTAATTTAAGAAGCGGGTTAAGGGATTATTCGATAGTATTGTGAAGCAAGCAATTTGCCACGCTACGCATTGAACAAAGTATTTCTAATGAACGATTGGGGCGTTGCTTGCGAACAAAGGCATACTTCACTTGAGCTCTGTTGCAAAGTACACAGCTGTAGATTCAGTGATCATCACAACGCTCTTTTCAAGAGCGTCTGATGGTATTTTAAATTTCAATATCTTCCGTGGCCTTTGATTTAGTTTAATTGAGTCGCTACCTCGTTTAAGTTTTCTTGATAATCTTGGGATAAGTCTGTCTTTTTAGGGAAGTATGACCGAATAAGGCTGTTGGTGTTCTCATTGGTGCCTCTCTATCGCGGTCATTGTGGATCACAAAAGTATACGGGTAAGTCAATCTCTTTAGTTAAATCAGCATATTTTGCCAATTCCATTTCTCTGTATTAAGTTAAGGATTTCTGATATTCGATTGGCACTCTAGTAAATGTATCCAATAGTGCTGCATGAACTGAGTTGGTATTTTTACCTGTTAACTTTAATATAATTGTGGAATGAGATCTTCGAACGTGATATTGAAGATATCAAGCATTCATAAATAAAGATTTGGAAACATAAAATTAATAAAAAATTGAGCAATAAAATCATTAATGACTATTCTTCGATTCTTCGATTCTTCGATTCTTCGAGCGATATTTTAAATAACCATAAATGATGGCGTAATATCTATTAATCCCATACAAGATATTGAACAGCTACCATTATATACACTGCTCATAAAATACAAGCGGGCTAATGTCCTGCTTGTGTTCGATGGTCTGTTTGTTAGTATGAGAAGTAGTGACTAACCAAGGATGTTGTTATGTCTTTCCAATACCCGCAGCGTATACCCACTTTTCTGTTCTTGCTCTTATTATTTTTTGTTACTTCGCCACTGTTTGCTAAGAACAGTAGTGATTTGAAGCCACTACCCGTCGTGGTAGATACCGATATGGGCTTTGATGATTGGATGGCAATCCTGTATCTGCTCAACAATCCAGCGGTTGATCTAAAGGCCATTACTATAGATTGCGCAGGTGAGACCTATTGTCCCCAAGGAGCGGTGAATGCCACACGTCTTATCGAGATTGCTGGTCAATCACAGATCCCGGTTTTTTATGGTGATACGCCGCTTTCAACTTTCGCTTATCAATATCCAACCCTTATTCGTTATGGCGCAACTAGTATGGAGGTACCCGGTTTCGAAGATAAGCAAGGAGTACCTTTTTATACTGATAATGCCGCTGGACACTTACAGCGGATGATTGTTGAAGCGGGCCAAGCGGGTGTGCCATTAACAGTGATATCTATTGGCTCATCCACCAATCTTGCTGCCGCAATTAAGCTTACCAATAATCATGCTGATTTCAAAAAAGGCATAAAGCGTATTTTTAAAGGGGGTGGTGTAATTGGCCAAGTTATTAACGGCAAACTGAGTAATCAAGGTATCAAAGGGAATATCAGTATTCCCGGTATTTTAAGTAGCGACAATAAAACAGCCGAGTGGAATATTTATCCTAATGCCGAAGCAGCACAGCAGCTCTTTAGCTCTGGCTTACCGATAACTCTGGTGCCAATAAATCTTTCTAACAATGTCCCTATTACCAAAGCTTCATTTAACACGCTTCTTACCATCGCCAATACTCCAGAAGCTCATTTTGTCGTATCAGTGATTGACAGAAACGTGCAAGTTCAAGGTGGATGGGACAAGGTTGAACTGGATTACTGGGACCCTTCGGTTGTTGTTTCAGCCATCAATCCTGAAATGGTAACGAAGCAGTTTAGTGATGTACCACTTTGTGTGCAGACCGAGAACAACCAATATCACGGTACAACCTATGTGTATGACATGTGTAATAGCTTAAAAGTGGGCAGTGGCACGCTAGAGATATATACGGAGATACCTCAAAAAGCATTCTTGGATGAGTTCTTTGGGGTTTTGAATTTGATACCACAAAATGAGTAGGTTGCATGGCCTTCTCAACTCTCTACAGACAATACACCAATACTTATCAGGAAGGCGGTGTGCACTTTTTAGACTTTAATATAGACCCAGATTTCAACCATTGTGTAAATGAGTTGGTATTGGCTGATTTGGACACATTAAAGCCTAAAAAAAGAGCTCACTATATACCAACATAATTTTTATGAAGGTGAAAAACACTGATGTGTCACCTAAGCCTTCTTAGTCTTTGTTTGTAGACAGCATAATAAACAGCTCTTCCAATGCAGACACGTCAATATTAAAGCCTTTGCCTTAGGTGTGTTCGCTGAAGATATCCACTACTTTGAACATTTTATTATACGGGTCAACTTCTTTTTTATCTGCGCTCACAAACTTCTATACCCCTTTGAGATTGACTATATAACGTGTGATTACGATCTTCGTTTTATCACACCTCACTTACTGATTTAATTTATAATTTCAAATTTTTAAAAGATTACCTCTTACTTATCTGCATTTAGTCTGTGAGAAAACACGACAGACTGAGACTTTCCCTTAGCTTTTGCGGCATACATGGCCAGATCTGCATCCCGTAGCACTGATAGAGCGTCGGTGTAGCCCGTGATGTTCAGAGTAATACCGATAGATATAGATACTTTAACTTCGTTACCGTATAAAAAGAATGAGGGAAACAATAACTTGTGCACCCGTTGTGCAACATATTCGGCACCAGTTGGCTCCTCGTCATACGTCAAAAGAATCACGAATTCATCACCACCAATACGGGCAACGACGTCTACTTCGCGCACTGCTTTTAGAAGACGCAGCGAGACCTCTTTAAGGAGCTCATCGCCAGTATTATGTCCCAAGGTATCGTTAATTATTTTGAACCGATCGAGATCCATATACAATATAGAAAATTGGTGGTTAGGTTGACGCACAGTATAGTTAAGTGCGTCATTCAGGCGTTCCATAAATGTTGCACGGTTAAACAAACCGGTTAAAAAGTCATAGCATGCATCATGAGCCAATTGTTGTTCGATCATGATTCGGTCGGTCACATCCCGTGCAGCAATATAACAAAGTCTCTCATCAGGGTAATTAGCAATGCTACAAGATAACCAACGGTAACTGCCGTCACGGCATCGAAATTGTTGCTCAATGTCTCGCTGCTCACTCGTACCTTTCAAGAGTTCTAAGGTCGCAATAAATTGCTCACAGTCATCGGGGTGCACAAAATCGAAAATTGAACTGTTTTTAATTTCGTCGTCGCTATAACCGAGGATGACAGCCCACGCAGTGTTGAACTGTTTGAAGTAACCATCAAAGCCAATAATGCCCATTAAAATCATAGATAATTGAAAGAATCGGTCGCGTTCAGTAACTGCCTGTTGAAAGTCTAAGGTTAATAGTGCTTGTGAAACAAGTGGAGCAAAGCGCTTGGCCTGTTTGACCTGTGTTGCGCCAAAATGTCGAGAAGAGGAATGTGTTATTACGAGAATAGCCGCCTGTTGGCCAATATTTAAACCTATATGCAGAGCGGATTTGACACCTTTACGGCTTATCGCTGGTTGCTCTGCCCATTCTGGTAAATGAGTGACATCAAAGGTTGCCACCGGACATCCAGCCATTACGCGCCTGAAAACTGCTAATATTGACCAAGTGCTACCTTGTATTCTCTTTGAAGTTGATGCGTTTGGCACCATTTTACCGCCGGTTTGGGCTTGCAGAACGAAGGCATCCTCAAAGTCGAAGACAGAATGTAAAACTCTGACAAGGGCCTTAAACAGCGCTTCCGTATCTTGAGAGTCAGTAATACTTCTTAATCCTTCAAGTAGAGCTTCTGACTCAATGCGCAGTTCACGTTCCCGTTGTCGAGAACGTTCCAGATCAAGCAGTGTTTCAAATAGTTGTTCAGATATCGTCATCGTTAGGTCCTTAAATACTAATTGTTACTTACCGAACAGTAAGACTGATATCATGAGATTGCCATGGCGGTTTTCCCCGCCCAAAAAGCACCCCTGCTCACCAAAGGTATGTATTCCTAAAAATGGCACCTCTGGCAAGGCAACACATAAACCTTCCACCACTTCATCCAAGCGGTCTTGCACCGCCAGCCTGCAACCGGCACAATAGACGATCAATGCTCCAGCGATATCCTGTGGCTTTGCAGCGTACATTTCTAAGGCCGATGTTGCCACGCGGCCAGCTCGGGACACAAGATTATCGATGCTGCCGTGCATCAGAGAAAGTTCATCGCCTACTGCGACACTTGAGAAAAGAGATAAACCACCACTTTCGGTGACACCCTTGGGGTGGGAAAGTTGATAATAGGGGATCATACCGATATGACCAGCAACTCGCCCCAGAGGACGTAAGGTTGTCTGAGCCATTATGTTACCGCCGTGTGTAAGCTCATCAGAAATAAGGTCTTTACCCAAGTAATTATAGAAATTTGCTGCAGGTTGACCATCGATTTCCAGTAGTATTCTTCCTTCTGTTTTGGCATCGTCCACTTTTTTATCTTTAGCCTCAAACTCAGCAATTTTTGTGACGCTCCCTTTCACATCGGTGGGTTTGTAGCCGCTGTGAAAGGCAAACATAACCTCAGTTGATGGAAATAGCACTGTGACAACCACAGCATTGCTGTAGATTTCATCATTAGCAAATTGCTTCCACTGTCCGCTCAGGTCATTATCCGCAGAACTGCCGCCAATAATGGGGACATCGTTCCCCAACACATCCTCAATTCCTGAAATTAACAGTTCTTCGCAGCCTGGAGCCGCCATAATCCAGACCATGGCAGGAACCTCACTTGGACGTTCAGCCATTTCTAGGGCAGAATGTATGGCGAACTCTGCCGCCGCACAAGGGGCTGCACCAATTTCTGCTGCACCCACTCCATAGCTGCCTTGGGGATCGTAAATGCCTAACATGGCCAACCCTCGGCCATCTTCAGAATGGACTCCTGCTTGCGTCATCACGCCCATGCAAGACGTGCCTCCGCTTAAGGGCACCTGAGGCGCATGGACGCGTAAGGTTGCTAATATATCTTCCACATTAAAAGCCACTGAACAAGATAATATAAGTAAAGTTGGTATGGCATCAAGTTGTGTAACAAGATCCTGATAGGCATCAATAACAGCATTAGAGCTTGAGTCTAATATCCAAGATGTAGCTATTTTTATAATTTTTTCCTACTGAAAGATAAGTGAATTTATATTGGATATAGCGCTAAATGTATGCTCTAAAAGCAGGTACTCTCCTATTCAGACTAATATAATAAACTATACCTGATGTATTCCGAATCAACCTCTATTTTATATGCTGAGGGAGAAACATGGCAATTTTGTCTATTACTCAATTATGGTCACAAAATTCAGCATTCAAAAAAAGCATCTCTACCAGTTGAACACACCAGTTTTGAATTTTTTGTTTGTGATGAAGAACTATTTTTATTCAAACAGACTTATCCGAAGTGACACTCTATTTTGTAGAGGCATTAATTCGACAACGTCGACATTTTTATATTCAGGTGACTGAGGATCTTTTGGAACACCCGTGAGTATTCATTAGACACGTCGTTGTACAGTTCATCCATCCTGATGATTTGTCGATGCTCGTTATAATGTCGCACCACCGTATCACTGCCCATTACTCACAAATTTCAATATCGATATTAAAAATCTGTTTCAGT
>Ga0209712_10005210_pt1 | contig 10210 bp, 4 predicted proteins | sample ArcOceMetagenome_FD_187443 | JGI IMG/M metagenome (GOLD analysis project Ga0209712, IMG submission 187443) | Marine eukaryotic phytoplankton communities from Arctic Ocean - Arctic Ocean - Greenland ARC118M Metagenome (SPAdes) (version 2) | ecosystem: Environmental > Aquatic > Marine > Oceanic... | reverse complement strand
GTCGAAATCTTCATATCTGCTCCCCCTAAGTTTGCAGCCATTTCTAGATTTTCTATCTCCTGAATACCTGTTTCAATATCTACCACTAAGTTACCTTTAACGTCACCTTCTTCCATACCAGTAACTGAACCTGTTATATTGATGTAGACTTTACCATTCTCTATTTTAGAAACCGTATATATAGTTTTAACATTCATACCTTGTTGGCTAGATTCATCCGACCAAGAAGTACCAACGGTCACTTCTTTATTAGGATACTTTACTCCTTTAGTTTGTTTTGTAAGTTGGTCCATGGCAGGATTTGATTGTTATACTTTTGTTTCTAAAATTTTACCTTCGGTTTTCATTTTAGCAATAATGATTGATTTCATCATTGGATCAAACTGCTGTTTCATCATTTTACCCGTTTGATCTAAATCTACCTCTTTCATCGAAGAATCGTAACTAATAGACATCCCACCTTGAAGCATGTTCATGTTAATCCATTTAATCTTCGATTCAGTAGTAATGATATCTCCATCTTTCGAAGTTACAATCATATCCATAGACATTTTCATATCTAAACCTCCTTTAGCGCCCATATTCTGAGACTGCTCCATTTTAACTTCTAATACATCACCTTTTTTATAATAAGCTCTTATAGCTATACAGATTCTTGTGAAGTAAGATTTAAAGCAGTTGCAAACACAAATAAAAATAACAACTTTTTCATTTTTTGAATTTTAACTAATCGTGGTCAATACTTATCTTAAATAATTGCATGATTTAAAATAAGCTAATATAAATTGCTAATTTTTTTGGTTCGTTTCTTTAACAATTCTAATTGTTTGCACTTTATCTTGAGAAAATACTTTTACTAAATAATTTCCTATCGAAAGCGCAGAAAAATCTACCTCTGTCTCCAACGAGTCCCCATCTTGTTTCTCGCGATAAACTTCTTGACCTAAGATATTGTATATTAGAATTAAAGTGATTTTTCTATCTGATTGAATTGTTAATTTATCTTTTACTGGGTTTGGATAGTATTTAAAATTGGCTAAGCTATTTGAATCTGTATTTAAAATTAATTGTTCATTTATTTGTACTTCGTCAATTAAAATATCATTGTAAAAGGAATTCTCTGGGCTGTTTTCGTGTATAAAAAATTCAATCTGAATGTTAGATGACAAGTTTAAATCACTTAATTCTGCCATATAAATTTTCCACCCATCAGTAGATTCTTGAACAGAATACAACTCTATACTACTGCCGATATCATCATGTACAAATACTTTAAATGTATTATAAAAGTCACTTTCAGAATTTACACTGAAAAGTGAAAATTTTAGAACAGGTGCCGATAAATTAGAAATATCTACCCAAGGAGTTCTTAATTTACTAATATGATTTTCTCCATTAGGAGTTGAACCATCTATCCAAGCATAATTTGTAGTCCCTATAGGAGAACCATCTCCAGCAGACCCAGCCGCATAAAACGCTCCTAAGTTAAAGTTCCAAGGTTCACCTCCAATTTCAGACCAACAATTAGGTGTGGAAAATGCGCTAAAATTTTCGTAAAAAGGAGCTACTAGGACATCACAACTAGTAGTAAAAGAAAATGGTCCAATCCATTGACTATCATCATCTCCAGGAGAGTTACCACAGATTGCTCTTAGGTAATAACTATAAACGCTCTCAGGTGTTAAATCGGATAGAATATGTGTATTATTTGGTGCTTGTATTGTTGTTCCATTTCCTTGCGTAAAGTTAGATAATCCATACTCTATTTCCCAACTATTTTCTGTGCTACCAGCTTCCCAATTAACTGTTACCTGATCTGCTTCTATATTAGAAACAGTCGTATTGGTAGGAACTGGACAACTTTCTGAAAAACAGGTAACTTCTACATCCCATCCTCTTCCTGTAACGGAGCCATCTGATGTAAAATAAAAGGTAAGTGCACCTGTTGGATGTGTAGAAGTAAATGTTCCAGGCAAACTACTTCCAGTAAAAGTACCAAGAAAAGGCGAATTAACATCTGGTCCATCATAAATAGATAATTGATCGCAACAACTTTCTAAATCAAAATCTAAAAAGTTAACTGTAACATAATCGCTAGAAATGGGAGAAATTACAGTAATCTCGTTTTCATTATCTTGATGATCTTGATTTGCTCCACCTGAATCATAAAAATGATCTCCATTACAAAAATTAGCTAAGGTTTCCACTGCTACTGGTCCCACCCAATTACTATCATCATCTCCGGGGCTAGCGCCACATATAGCCCTTAAATAAATTTCATAACTTGTTTGCGTGCCTAAATTATCAAGCGTAAAAGAATTACTTGTTACCAACGTTTTAATGCCATTTCCTTGGATAAAGCCTGCTTCACCATACTCAAGTTCCCAAGTAGTTTCTACACCATTTGAAAGCCAGTTTAAATCGATAGAAGTCTCTGTAATAGTACTTATCTCAAAATTTGTTGGATTCGGACACGAAGGTATTTCAATAACGCCAATATCATCAATATCTATTTCATTTAATCCATTTCCTCCAGCAATAGCTCGAAAACGTATTTGAATTTTTTCCTCAAAATTGCTTAGATTAACCAATTGTTCCTGCCATAAATCTCTTGCAGTTGTTTGCTGTTCTCCAGTTATAACTAAAATATCGTCTGTCCAAACACCATTGTTTAAGATATCTACGTGTAAACTTCCAACATTGGTTCCGTGCATAAAAGTGTAAAAATCTAACACAGGAACATTTAGAGAGGCGATATTAATAACGGGTGAATATAGCTCTGTTACATCTCCAGGAGAAGCTCCATTATAAGGATAAGAAGCAAAGAACAAGTTCCCACTTTTTGCTTGATAAGGCCCTGTTTCTGTATCGTATTGATAGCTGTAAAGTGGCGCCCAAAAATAACTTCCGTTATTCGTTGGTGGATTGCTTGTCCAACAATCTTCTACTGTTCCTGTATTCTGCTGTTCTACATCATAAAAATAAGGTGCTGTAAATTCTCCGCAAGGTGTTTCTATAGAAATGGGTCCAACCCAATTACTATCATCATTTCCTGGAGTTATACCACAATTTGCTCTTAGATAAATATCGTAATTCGTTTGAGCGTTTAAATTTGATAAAACAAAAGGATTTGTTGTTGCTGAAACTATAGCGCCATTTCCTTGTGTAAACCCAACTTCTCCATATTCCACTTCCCAATTGGTTTCACTTCCATTTGAAATCCAACTCAATACTGCTGATTCATAGGTAACCGTACTTATCTCAAAATTTGTTGGATTCGGACACGAAGGCATTTCAATAACACCAATATCATCAATATCTATTTCATTTAATCCATTTCCTCCAGCAATAGCTCGAAAACGTATTTGAATTTTTTCTTCAAAATTACTTAGATTAACCAATTGTTCTTGCCATAAATCTCTTGCAGTTGTTTGCTGTTCACCAGTTATAACTAAAACATCGTCTGTCCAAACACCATTATTGAAGATGTCTACGTGTAAACTTCCAACATTTGTTCCGTGCATAAAAGTGTAAAAATCTAACACGGGAACATTTAGAGAGGCGATATTAATAACTGGTGAATATAGCTCTGTTACATCTCCCAAAGAAGAGCCATTATAAGGATAAGAAGCAAAAAACAAGTTCCCACTTTTTGCTTGATAAGGCCCTGTTTCTGTATCGTATTGATAACTCTGGAGTGGCAACCAAAAATAACTTCCGTTATTCGCTGATGAATTGCTTGTCCAACAATCTTCTACTGTTCCTGTATTCTGCTGTTCTACATCATAAAAATAAGGTGCTGTAAATTCTCCGCAAGTTGTTTCTATCGAAATTGGTCCAACCCAATTACTATCATCATCTCCAGGATTTACACCACAATTTGCTCTTAGATAAATATCGTAATTTGTAACTGGTGTCAACCCATTTAATGTAAAAGGATTTACAGTTGCGGAAACGATAGTACCATTTCCTTGTGTAAATCCGGATTCTCCATATTCTACTTCCCAATTGGTTTCACTTCCGTTTGAAGTCCAACTTAAGTCAACAGAATTTGCTTCAACATTTGTTGCGTTTAAATTAGCGGGAACAGGACACGTAATTGTAATGCAAGAAACCGTAGCTTCCCATCCCAAATCTGAAATAATCTCATCTGATATAAATCGAAACGTTAACCCCTGTCCTTGCAAAGATCTAATTAAGCCAGGTCCATTATTACCCGTATATTGACCAATTAACGGAGCGTTGATGTCATTTCCATTATAAACGTACATAAAGTCCCAACCCGCTTCTATTTGGAAGTTAATGAAATTTACCTCCACGACATCTGCATCTTCTGGAATAATTGTAGTTATAATATCTTCATTAATTTTATAATTAGAATTAAGTCCTCCTGTATCATAAAACACACCATCATTACAAAAGTCAAATAGTGTTGAAAATGAAACGGGCCCTATCCAAGTACTAGCGCTTTCACTGCTGCAGTTCGATTTTAAATAGATATCATAAACTGAAGATGAATTTAAGCTTGTAGTTGAATAAAAATTTGTGTTGGTAGAAATTCCAACTCCCGATGGTGGGGTTCCTTGCGGCACAATTTCAATTTCCCAATTTGAAGAGTTTCCATTTTCTGTCCAAGAAATGTCTACACCATTTAATGAAGGATTGCTTGTAATAATAGCACTTGGAGTACTGCAGATTGTTGCAAAATTAAAGGTGTCTGAAAATGAACTTTCATTACAAGAGTTTATAGATTTTACACGCCAATAATAGGTAGTATCGAATTCTAAATTATTTAGAGAATAATTGTTTTCATTTATGTTAGATGCGCTTATATTGTTGGTAAATAAAGCATCTGCTGCTACTTCTACAAAATAACTTTGTGCATTTATATCTGCACTCCAATTTAAATTTAAACTGGTTGCTATATTTGTTTGATTATTGCTAGGATTAGCGAGTATTGGTGCATCTAAGGTAGCACTATTTACCAATAAATTTACAACAGCCTGTTTAACTGCAGTTGCAGAAGTACCCTTAATAACAAACTCATTATTACCTAATGGGATGCTTTCTGTGCCTGAAATAGTAATTTCAACCTCGGTATTATTTATTGAAGCAGTTGACGGATTAAAACTTACGTTTGTTCCAAGAGGTAAATTTTCAGCTGAAAAAGCTGTTGTTTCGTTAAAACCTAGAAAAGTTTTATAAGTAAAGCTATAAACAGCATTGTCTGGTTGACAGATATTTAGAGAATTCTCATTAAAACTAAGAACAAACTCTGATGTTTGAATATTTATATCTGTTGCATTTACAGCATAAAATATATTGTTTGCTGCTTTTATCATAAACCTACCTTGGGTAGTTCCTGAAGCAACTTCCGGCACAATTATAGTTTCAGAACCATCATTAGTACTATCTGTTGCTAGGGTATAAGGATATGTATAACCACCATCTATTGATAAAAATACATCAACCGTTGTCGCGTTTATTGGTGCTTGGTTCGTATTTGAAACATTCCATGTGATGGTTTTATTATCACCAACATTCCATGTTTCTGTAGTATTTTGTGAAGTAACTGTAAAAGGCTCAAAGCTGTCATCCACCGTAACCGTCATTTCACTTGAAGCTGTTTTTGCACCTAAAAGAGCATTATCTCTTACAGTTAAAACAAAATCCATAGTTCTACTTACAGAAGGAGTTACTTCCCAATTTGGAGTTAAGTTCCCCGCCAAAACATCGCTTAATTGAGGCATGTATCTAATCGGCACACTAACAGGCAATTTAGACCTGTATAAAGGACCAAGTACCCAAGTTGAACTAGGTAAATTAGAAGAATTTGGATCTTCAGGGTCATTCTGTTCCCAACAAAAAGATAATATGTCGTCTGCATTAGCGTCGGAACCTGTTCCTTCTAAAATAAATGCGGTAGACCTTGGTATGGTGTAATTATCCCCAGCATTAACTTGGGGATCTGTGTTTCCTGATAGTATTTGTTCGGCACAGGAGCTGTCGTTTCTTGTCCATTGCAGTACATCTCTAATATCTACATAATTAAAATAATCATCCGGATTTTCTTGCACACTTGGAGTACAAATTCCTGCATACCCCATGATCGAACTTCCGCTTCCAGGTTCTACTTCTTGCAAACCTGCAGAGCTTCTACAATTTGAACTACTTTGCACGTGATATCCCCCAAATTGATGACCAAATTCGTGACTAGCAATCATATTAAAGTTATCAGAATCAGGCGCACTATGCATGGTAAAAGCACTTCCTTTGCTTCCTGTAGTACAAACACAAGCAATGCATCCCGCATTCCCATAAATACTATTTTTGTATCCAAAAAGGTGACCGACATCATAATTTCCGTCCCCAATTTCTATATCTAAAGTATTTTGTAATTCTTGATTAAAATCTGTGCTAAAAGGATCTGTAGCTGCATCAAAATAAATAGTTGCATCATTATTAGCAACCAATTGCATAGTAATAGAAAAATCTCTTTCAAAAATTCCGTTAATTCTTGTAAGGGAAGTATTAATTGCAGCGAGTACTTTTGTTGTTTTCTCTGCATCATTCACTTCTGAACCATCTAAAAAGAAGTTAGAAAATTCTGCTGTAGTAGCAATTGCTAGTCTATATTTTCTTAGATAACCATCATTCGCTTGTTTCGAATGTACTTTAGATTTTTTTTTCACTTCTGCAAGCGTTTCACATTCAAAATCTGATTGAAAATCCATCTCACTTCTTAAAAAAGAAATGTAGCTTCCATTTTTAATATTTGACGGTTTTATAATAATTGTAGCAGTTTTGTTGTTAGATATGGCTGCATGTAAACCTTGGGAAGGCGCATAACTAAGTCTAACTTTAGACACCCCATCTATACTTCTACCTACATAAGATTTAATCGTTGGGTATTTAGAGGATAACTCTTTACTGAAAACAGAAGCTTCAAAAACTTCAAATTTAACGAAGTCACCTTTGTCATTCGGCAACGAAATAATAACTTTAGATGTCTTTTGTGTTTCTCTAGATTCTATATTCGCTAGAATGGCTACGAACTGGTTTTTATTGAATCTATACTGGGTAAAATTTTTAGGGTTTTCCGTAATTTTACTGAGTCTAGTGTTAAGATTTACTTTTTTAAATATATCTTGGGAGTAAGAAACTGTTGTGCACAAAACAAAGATTAAAAGTAAAATATAGTTCTTTTTCATAGAGATTATTGCTCTTTTTTCACCAAATGTAAGGTTTTAATTTAAAAAAAAAACTAACCTAATATTTCTTTAACAACAATAAAACGCTTGGAAAACATTCCAAGCGTTTTATCAATATATAATTACACTATTTTAAAAATCTTGATTCACATCCCAAGCTTCCAAAATATCTTTTAGTGTTTTAATAAACATACCGCCTAAAGCACCGTTTACAACTCTGTGATCATAAGAATGGGAAACAAACATTTTTTGTCTAATCCCTATAAAATCACCTTCAGGAGTTTCTATAACCGCGGGTACTTTTCTAATGGCTCCTAATGCCAAAATTGCCACTTGTGGTTGATTTATGATTGGTGTTCCCATCACAGAACCAAATCCACCAACATTAGTAACTGTATACGTCCCTCCTTGAATATCATCTGGTTTTAAGGAATTGTTTCGTGCTCTGTTTGCCAAATCATTTACCGATTTAGTCATTCCAACCAAGTTTAGTTGATCTGCATTTTTTATAACGGGCACAATTAAATTCCCATCAGGTAAAGCCGCAGCCATTCCTAAATTAATATTTTTCTTTTTAATGATATTTTCACCGTCAATGGCGATATTTATTAATGGATATTTCCTAATAGTCGTTGCAATTGCTTGCATTAAAATAGGTGTAAAAGTTAATTTTTCGCCTTCTCTTTTTAAGAATCCATCTTTTACTTTAGCTCTCCATGTTACAATATTTGTAACATCTATTTCTATAAAAGATTGCACATGCGCAGAAGTCTGAACAGAATTCACCATGTGTTTGGCGATCAGTTTACCCATTCTACTCATTTCAATAATTTCGTCCTCGCCATTTACAGAAATTGGTGCAACTTTAGCAGCTACTTTATCAACTTGTTTTGGTGTTTCAAACTTTATTGCTGCAGGCACTATTTCAGGAGATTTACCTCTATTTTCTAAATAGACTAAAATGTCATCTTTTGTAACTCTTTCATCTTTGCCGGTTCCAGAAATAGTTTCTAATACTTCCATAGAAATACCTTCTTTCTGTGCTATATTTCTTACTAAAGGTGAGTAAAACTTACCTGAATCAGAATTTTTTGTAATTGGAGTCGCTATAACTTCAATTGCTTTATCAACTGTTTTTTCTACTTCTAAAACTTGGCTAGGTATCTTATTTTTTGGCTCTGCACCTAAAGAAGAAGTATCACCTCCATCCGTTTCTATGATTGCAATAGTTTCTCCTACGGCAACAATGGCATCTTTTTCGAATAAGATTTCTGTTAAAGTGCCCTCTACTTCGCTAGGAATCTCAGAATCCACCTTATCGGTAGCAATTTCCACAACTGCTTCATCTAATTCAATGGTATCTCCTACCTCTTTTAACCAAGAAGTGATTGTTGCTTCTGCAACACTTTCACCCATTTTTGGTAACTTTAATTCAAATCTTGCCATTTATCTTTGATTTTACAGATTGCAAAAGTACAAAAAAGTGATGATTTAGAACGAATTTTTAATTCGAAAGTTCAACTTTATAAAAGTAAAATTTATACTATTCATAAAATTAAAGCTTAATAATAGCTTATGCAATATATAATTCATTATTAAGCTTTAAAAAATAAGAATTCAACAACAAAACTAATTAGATATGCTTCCTTTTATTCTTTCTACTTCTCTTTTTGCTCTTTCCAACGCTCTTTCTGCCTTTTTTAATGCTCTTTCAGCATCTTCCTTGTCTTGTTGTTCAGAATCTGTTCCAGAAATTGCATCTTTAAGAACGTCTCCAAGATCGTTCATCGTATTGATAGTATTCGAACTTGCATATTCTTTATCCACGTAAATTCTTAACCTATCCTCAGTAAGTTTACACTCATAAATTTTTTCTCCATTTTCAGTTTTTATCCATTTGTATATGTCTTCTGAAACTGTCAAATTTTTATCTCCTAATTGATCCACTATTAATTTTTTAAGACTTTTAAATTTACTTTCATGGAATTTAGCTGAAAATTTATAAATATTGTCATTTCTTTTGATCGATACTGAAGAGTTTCCCTCTTTAGCATCGGTATCAAAACTAATAGAGTAAGAATTACTTTTCGTTGTTGATGAAGAAGTCGTTTTAGGCGTTTTTGGTGGTTTTGGTGTTGCTTGTCCGAAAGTAATACCGGATAAAAATAAGATGACTACTGTTGTTGAAAATAAATTTTTCATAGTATGATTTTTAAGATTATTATGACGCAAATGTAAATCTGAATTTCACCTTAAAAAAGGATTTACAGTTCGTTAACCAATCATTAACCTTCATAGAAAAAAGTATTAACCTACTTTAAATTCTAGACCAATTCCGCGAATACTTTCTATGGAAATAGAGCTATCCTCCTTAAAATATTTACGCAATCTACTGATAAAAACATCCATACTTCTGCCTGAGAAAAAATCATCCGTACTCCAAACTGCTTTCAAAATTTCCTCTCTTTTTACTACTTGATTTTTATGATGATACAAAAATTGAATTAACGCACCCTCTTTTTCTGTGAGTCTTTGCGAGCTGTTATGTATGTGAAGTTCTAACCTTTTCGTATTAAATTTATAGTTCCCAATTTGAATAATCTCTTCGGATAGAAGAGCAACAGAACTTCTTTGCGTTCTTTTTAAAATATTGTTGAGTCGCAAAACCAGCTCATCTGCTTCAAAAGGCTTTACGATATAATCATCCGCACCTAACTTTAATCCTTTTAATTTATCCTCCTTCATTTTTCTAGCAGTCAAAAAAATAAAGGGAACTTCTGGATTAATTTCTATCATTTTTTCTGCGACTGAAAAGCCATCTAATTTTGGCATCATCACATCCAAAACACACATATTAAAACCGCCTTTATCAAATAACAACAACGCTTCTTCTCCATCTTTCGCCCATTCCACAGAGAAACCAGACATTTCTAAATACTGTTTTAAAATCCCTCCAAAATCAGTATCATCTTCAGCCAATAAAATATGTTTGTTCGCTA
>Ga0209712_10005208_pt1 | contig 10212 bp, 10 predicted proteins | sample ArcOceMetagenome_FD_187443 | JGI IMG/M metagenome (GOLD analysis project Ga0209712, IMG submission 187443) | Marine eukaryotic phytoplankton communities from Arctic Ocean - Arctic Ocean - Greenland ARC118M Metagenome (SPAdes) (version 2) | ecosystem: Environmental > Aquatic > Marine > Oceanic... | reverse complement strand
GTCATGGTGGTTCATGCCAGATGGATGAACCACTCAGTGAATGGATCTGGGAACATTAAGTTCCTCCTTGATTTACATATACGTATAATATAATAAACACAATCTGTGAGATCAACGTATAACACTACGTTAATATACAGTAGCCAAAGGAGCCTCCAAACATTTATAGGTATTGTTTGTAAGTAAGAATGTACAAGAAATCTACTGAAGGGTCTTCGGACGATTTATTTATAATGGGTTTAACGTTTTTAAACGTCCTAGAATGAGGAAAGCAGGCTAAAAGCTAAAGCTCAACACAAAAAGCAACCCAATGCATTACTGTTGTAGTACCGATTACCGATTACCAGCTGGTAATCATTATTCATATTTTGTAATATTGTCCAAGATGACGAAGCTGCGAACAAGAAGACGCAATGCGTACCGACAGAACAAAATCCCTTTACGATTGTTTATAATAGCAATCCTTCTCGCGATTATAAATACGGCAAAGGCCCAATCACAACCACAGTTACAACCACTGAAGCCATCAAACCACACTAAAAACGTCGCCGTCATCGTATCCTCGTCCACTTTCTATCACAACTACAGACACTCAGCTAACGCACTCACCGTCTATCAATCCCTCAAAACACATGGAGGATTCACCGATGATAACATTATACTCATGCTAGCCGACGAAATAGCCTGTAATGCCAAAAATCCATTCAAGGATTCAATATACCCCATGGGAAGCCACAATCTCGACATATACTCACAGGCACAAGTAGACTACACCGGCAACGATGTCACAGTTGATAACTTCTTTCGAGTCCTACTAGGAAGGCATGAAAAATATACCCCTGCGCACCAACGCCTTCACAACATTGACAGCGATACCAACCTTTTCATCTACACCACAGGGCATGGAGGAGATGGTTTCTTCAAATTCCGGGACGTGGAGGATTATACCACCAAAGATCTCCGGGGCGTCTTTGAACAGCTCCAAATCATGAAGCGTTTTCGCAGTATTTTATACCTCAGTGATACATGCCAGGCATTCACCACAGCGCCAAATACCAGGGAAGAAAATGCGGATAGTACACTCGGAGTATTGAAGAATGTATATACCATCGCGAGCTCTTTGAAGAATGAAAATAGTTATGCGCACCATTCGGATTCGAATATTGGGCATTCGGTGATTGATCGGTATGTATTCCATTTTGTCACATTTATGGGAGGATTCTATGAATCCAGGCAGTGGTGGCTTAAAATGCATGAGATTTCCCTCAAGGATGCCATGGTGAATTCCATGTATGATACGAGAGGTAAGCCGAAGTTGGCGGCGAATGTTGGTTGGAGTGATTTGGGGTGTAGGGATAGGATGGAGAGCGTTCCGTTGAGTGATTTTTTTGTCATGAAGAATGGTATTGCGGATCATCGTGATGATGGAGATGGTTTGGATGTGGACATGGATATGGATATGGTTCTCATTGAAGATGCTGTTGATTTTGGACGGGGTTGGGATCGAGGAGCAAGTTATATTGCAAAGGACTAATGTCTAATGTATAGTAGTGTACTGTACTGTGCAGTATTAATTTTAGTTTGTGATATAATACATGCTACTTCTCTTATTCGATTGGTAAAGAGTGAGTCTACGAGTGCTCGTAAACCTGGCTAAATACAATCAGTACAATGCACACATGTCATCGGTGAGCCAATAGTATTTTTGCGACCTGTTGAGATTGTGTATGAATGTTGTAAGTACGGGAGATTCCTAACACACTGTACTATAGTGAACTACATTGAACAAAACGACAACAACTGAATGTTCGAACATTATTATTAATTATATTATATTTGAAGATAAAAGGCATCTCCTTTTTCTTGTTTTTCTTTTCTGAAATCTTATGGATGACACATTTCAGAATGCTAGAAGCTCCCGTGAAAGGCGACGTAAGGCTATCGCAACCCACCGAGTTCTAACTAATACTGTAATCTGTGTGAAATTTCTTCCCCGGATTTGTAAATTCATTCTTGACTGTTTCAAGAGTGACATGGTTTGGTTATCCATGTTCCCACTTTCCACTGCCAAAACTAAAGCGGACGGCCATTGTTGCTGGAATAGAAGGGGACGCTGTTCCCAATCCCTCCCCCATATCCTCCAGGTCCATTCATTGCGGGAGGAGGAGCATTATTGTAGCTTTCGCGCCTACTGAAGCCATGGTAAGAATTTCCATTACCGTTGTATCCCTGGTCTCTTCGATTATCGTGGGGGGCAGGGATGCTGTTATTTACGTTTGCTGGATGTGTTACAGGAGGAGCAGGTGGGAGGCAAGGCATTGTGTTATTCGAGTGTCCACGATTGTTACCGTTATGCATCATATGTTCGGGATTGGGATTGCCATTGGGCAAGTATTCCTGTACAGGAGAACCACGGGGAGGTCCTTGGCTCACACCATCATTACCGTTACCATTACCGCCGTCATTTCCATGATGATGGAATGGTTTGTTGGGATAGTTGTTCGTGTGATGATAAGGAGGAGGACCTGGTGGTCCCTGATTCATCAATGATGCTTGATTCTCGCGGTCTTCGTAGGAATAGCTCTGCTGAAACGGCATCTGTTGCCCTGGATTGTTTCCTGGATACATGTTGGGCTTCATTTGTGCATGAGGGGGGTGAGCAGGATGCTGCTGCTGCTGATAACTGTTGAAATCATTTGGGGTGCTGCGCCCGTTAGGTGGCATCTGCATGTGCTGGTTTGGTGGCTGTCCGTGTCCATACATGCCGTTGTTACCGTATATACCACCGCCAGTCGTAGGGGGAGGCATCACGTTAGGATGCGTTCCATTCCCATTATTGTTTGGGAAGTATCCGTTGTTGTTGTATCCAGACCAATTCTGAGGAGGACCAGAAGGACCTTGGGGAGGACTACCACCATTGTTGTAGTATGCTGGAGGCTGTTCATACATGTTATCCATGGGAGGCTGGTTTGACCAAGCATTGCTGTTGGCTGGTTCGTTTGGAAGAGAGGGATCGGTGTTGAGCCACTGTTGTTTGTGTTTGTCAGAGAAAAATGGCAGGTGAGAGATTTATTTTTAAATGAACATGTGTGTGGACAAATTTGAAAATTTGGCTGTCACGGGTCACAGGAAATTGCGAATTGAGGACTTCGTTACATTGTGACTCCAAAACTTACAGCTAAAACACAGTCGTCTTTTCCAACTGTGAGGAGAAATGCTCTGGAAGAATGGATTTTCTGGATAGTCTGCCTTGAGCCAACATTTTCTTTGGTTTCCAAGCTGCCGTCCTCGTCGGTGGAATCCGAATCTTTGTGCGTAACGGATGATGCTTCCCCATCATTATTCTTAGATTTTTTAGATGTATGCTCGTCGGTGTTACTTTCCTCCTCGTCTTCAGAACAACTAGTACTAGCAGACGACCTTTTCTTGGAAATAGTAGTAGACGTTGAATCGGTATCAAAAAATCCTGCAGATCCGGGGGCTGCAGGAGCAGCGGATAGAATAACGTAAACCGTGCTCCATGGTAGTTCAAGATGCTTATTCTTGACACGACAGTGATGTCTAGTGTAGTTCTTATCCTTACATGCCATGCAAATGGGAGACTTGGTTCCTGCACTAAGAGTATCAGATTTGGAGCAGTAGGTCGTGGGAGGTCCAGGAATGGAATGGGCGACGAATCGCATAGGTCCCTCTTCCACTAGTTTCTTTCCGCCATCATCATTCCTAGTGAAGCAGCTCTCATCTAGAGTTACACAAATGTAAGTAGTGCTCCATGGGACCTCAGTGTGCTTGTCACGCACGCGGCAGAGCTCACGGGTTTTATAGATCTTTTTGCATCGTTTGCAAACGGGAAGTTTTCGGTCGGGAAAAGGTATCTCAACATGGTTTTTCAATCCAGGTACAGAGCATTTTATGGAGTTCCCAGTTGCTGTCACTCGGCGGTTGCGGGCATGGGCAGTGCTTGAGTAGTAGTGCTGCGAGAAGACCTTTTGCATTGCTTGAGGGTGCATAGTCTGAGGGCAGTACATCTTTAGAATATTAGATATAATATTCGATCAGCGAACAATGTGGTTGATATGTTCAAAGTGGCGAGTTAGTTTTTTATGAAACAAACTAAAGTATGTGAGAATCCTGTTTTTTGCAAAATTTCGAATCTGCGTGGAAACCATACTAGAGTCTACGCAACGAACAAAATATGAAAAAAATCGCATTAGCTATTTTGTGAATAAAAAATTCAAACAGATCAGCCCTTCGCGAAAAGATTAGACGGTTGGTGAAAAACATATTGATGAGCGATGGCTTTGCAACGAATATATTGTTCAATCGCAAACGAAATCTTTCAAAACACAACGTCGTTTGTAATACTGTAGCAGGAACGTATTTCTATGTTGCATCTGATTCAATGCACGAGTTTCGGTTGTTTGACGACTTCATGTATTTGAGGACTGCACATAGTATGTACCACCGTTGGTAATCAAATTTTGTCGCCCCTCATCCATGTTTGTCGTTTTCAGTTTGTCCTCCTCTTGAAAATATTTAGCAAAAAAAGAACATGGAACATTGTACGATGCAAAGCATCACTTATCAGTTGCACCATTTATTATAATATCACGTACTGGTAGTCTGTACCGGTAGAGGACGAATACTCTATCTATCGGTACATATTCATTGGAATCGCTTCTTGGAATATCAAAACGCTAGCTAGAGAAATAGTGGTTTTCAAATAACGTTACGCCCAAGGCCTTTTAGTTTTTAAATCAACTGCCAACCGCCAACGACAATAATCCCCGTTGACAGCAGCGAAGAAGGGGGCGAAAAGTTTAGCGTGAATTAAAAAAAATCAAACTGAGATGATGGTGGGCAGGCGATGATGGTTGCAACGAATGAAGTCATTATTATTGACGCCTGTTATAAAGCGTCGGCCGCTATATGAGATATGAGGACAAAAAGTTATGTTGTCCTGAACAGCGGGGGATTGTTTGACGACTTCATTTGACGACTTCATTAGGTATTGCGATGTGACTGGATTGTGGAGGAGAGACTGCAGATGCGACATTTGTTGGTAATCAAATTTATCGCCCACCCCCGCTCATCCATGTTTGTCTTGAAACTATTTAGCAAAAAAAGGGCATGGAATATTGAAAGGTTTTGAAATCGATCCGGTACCCCTGTAATGCCTAGAATATTAGGCACTTTATGCATTGAGGAATTGGACACAGCTGAGACCTTTGCAAACTCTATTAGGCAGATAGGTAGCTGAGACCTTTGCAAATTTTGTGTATGAGGCAGATAGGCCGCGTCTTAGAATGTCGTCCTAGACAGATTTGGGTAGACACAAAACACTTTCTTCTGTTCGGTCATAAGGGTACAAGTTCAAAGTATGGGCTGCATGATGCATGATATCGTTACATTTTGTCATGATGGTTTTCTGGCTCTGGTTGGCAAGAGCAAAAGGCCAATTTAGAAATTTAAAATTAAAAAAATGATGAAAAAAAAAACAACGACTATGCCCAAGGCCTTTTAGTTTTTAATCAGCTGCCAACCACCTACAGTACATAATACCGGTACCCACCAACACTCACCGAACCGCCAACAACGATGACAACAAAAGTGTCACCGCCGCCCTCCTTGAACCACCTTGCTCGCTCGCTTGCTTGCGTTGCCTGGAAGTCGCATTCGCCTGGAAGTCGCATTCGCCTGGAAGTCGCATGCCTGCTTGTACCGGGGTACCTTGAACGTGGAACCTTGAACAGCGAAACGTATCAACAGACTGTAACGTCCCCGAAAAGTATCAAACGACAAGCACAGCGATCCATTAGACTAGTAGGGAGATCTTCTCATGTGGAATCAGCAGCAAAATGGCAGCACACCAGGAGATGATCCAACGCTCAATTCTCAATCATTTGTAACTGAAAATGCAACCGTTTCAAAGAAAGAAACATATTTCTCCTCTAGCTCTAGTAGTGTGTACTACTTACTACTCATATTCATGGCACCCACATTGGTCATAATTATTCAGCTTTTGGCTGCGTCTCAAGGCGAAACCTCGGGGAAGTCCTCTACGTCGTCGAGTCTGCACTACAATAGAAGGATACAGCATGTTTTCACTGGCATGATATTTTATGGCCTTTCCTACATTCTACCTTCTTCCATAGCCATTGCGCTACTGTGCATTGCAACTTTGGCGTTTTATGCGTTGCTTTTTGTTAGATCTAGATCGCACACGGTCCAGGAATACTATATGAGGCATTTTGGTCCATTATTAAGAGATCATGAAAAGAAATTAAATGCGTTACCCGGGGCATTTTGGTTTCTAGTCGGAACAACCATTGTGGTATGTGCTTTTCCTATTGATATTGCACGAACGAGTATTTTGTGCCTTGCGTTCGGTGATCCAATAGCAGCAATTGTTGGGATCAATGTTGGAGGTCCAAAGCTTTGCCTTGCGTCCAATAATAAAATTAATGGTAATGGTGGAGGGGGTAGTAAGAGTCTAGCTGGCTGTCTGGCATGCTTTTGGAGTTGCTACTTGGTTTCTTTTGTTTGCATGAGAGAACTTGGTCCAGAAGCGTGGTTTTTGACGGGTGTGGTTGCAACCGTGATGGAGGGATTGAACTTTTTCTGTTCGATTCCACTAGATGACAATCTGTTGATACCAGTTGGAACAGGTGTCTCTCTTTGGTTGTATTCTACATGAATACAAAACGGTACCAGTAGAGTTACTCCCATCGGTTCTTACACACAAGATGAGAAATTTTATCACATTATCAAGAGAATAGTGCGACTACAGCGAGCGAAGTAACGATGAAAAGGAAATCAAAAGATGTGTCTTTAGAGAGCAGGAAGAAGCGTACAGGAACTGGAATGGATGCAGTTGCAGTTGCAGTTGATGCGCCAGGAAATGTTATCAGGTTGGCAAGCAAGGTATTTATATTTGAGGAACGATGGAAGTGAAACGCGTTACTGTATTTTATAAAATGAAGCGGATAACATCATTGCTGATTCTTATCCATCCACCTGCTCAAAACAATACGATCTCCTCCAACAAAGTATTCCATTGCCATACTCTGAAGCGGCGACGAATACGGCTTTGTCTTTCCCTCCATCACTGCCGCCGCAATCCCCATCCCCATTTTATATTTAGTTTCCACCCAAGATCGGAATGCACCATTTGGCCCATCAAGCGCCACAACAATGCTCGTCTCGTCAACCACGGCATTATCATACGATGCCCCCATTGGAACCAAAGAAACATGACCAGAATTAGGATCATGAACTGTTGCACGTAGCGCACCATTGTAAAATAAATAGTTGTGTATTGCCATTTCATCCCCATGTAATTTCGAATTCGAATGACATGCATCTGATTCCGATTCTGACTCTGATTCCAATGCATGCATTCGTATTCGCCACTCGTGTATTTCCCCCACCATGGTTTCAAGGTAAAACAAGACGGACATGCCGTCACCCTGGACAATTGCGGAGGAGAGGAGTGGAACGTCCCATTGAAATATTTTGCACTGTCGGAGAAACTTTTCCACTCTCCAATTCCGTATTGTAAATGGTGTCTCGTACAAATGCAATCCAATGGCTGAATCATCTTGGTGTTTGTGTTTGTGTTGAAGTTGAAAAGGTGATTGTAAAAAGAAGGTACTATGCACCGGAACCAGGAGCACTTGTCCAGAATGACAAGCGCTGCATTCCCTCAACCAATTTCTTGCGAGGGCATAGCTCCCCCATGCCAATTTCCAATCCTGCAATTCTTGCAAGCATATACCATCTCCACCTCCATTTTCTTTATTGTCGCATTTTGCAATGGAAATCATTTGTACAGAGACATTTTGTGTTGAGAGGTAGGATAGTATTTCGTTTCTGGCAATGGCATCAACTTTGATGCTAGCATTAGCATTAGCATTCGCATTCGTGCTACCACGTGCACGATACTTGTGCGTGTAACTGAACTTTTGTTTGTCATTGCCATTGCCATTGCCATTGCCATTGCCACTGTAATTGTAATTGTAATCATCCCATGATCCCATACCAATGATAATATTTCCAGTAAATCCCGTATTTCGTAATGAACCAATGAAATGCTGGTATGTTTTGAGATTGTAATCCGCCCCGAATCCAATGACGGTATCTGCCTTGGGTAAGGTAGCTATAGCTGGTGATGTAATCGTAGTGGGTGCAATGGCGGTAGTGGTAGTGGTAGCGGTAGCGGTAGTGGAGGAGCCTGAAGATTTAGATACATGACTTGCATCATATTTTGAATGCATGTATTGTACAGAAGAACATGTGAGAATGATGAGGAGTAAGAGTACCAAGAATGGACGAAGGAATCTGCGGAAATTGGACTCTGACTGAAAAGATGTGGAGGGTACTAATCCTAATCCTAATTCTAATCCTGATTCTTGTCGTCTTTTCTCTTTCGAAGTGGTATTTGGTAATGCTACAGCAGGAAGCTTGTTTTTAGTTCGTCGCCGAAGCATTTTATTAATTGAATATAATATTAATAGGAAATGAAGTTGTACAGTATGTTCGAATGTTGTATGTGCGTGAAGGAATCGGGAATCGGGAAGTCTAAGTCTTGTCGGTGGTATCATACATACATCGATAAAAGTACCCACCACAAGCGTTGTCCGTTGTAAAAAAATGAACACATCTTTAGTAGTACTTGTCCCAATAGTACAGTAGTATAGGTTATTTCAATAGTGAAATATTCATTCATCCGCCGTTGGGAGGAGCGAGCGCGGTGATTAGGGCTTCGTGAATGGACGACGGCAGGCACCCCAGCAACCCGCGACGTAGGAATAGTCTAATGAAGTATGTAGGAACAACAGGAAGGCCGAACCGAACCCTACCGGCGGCGGGTATGAATACCAGAAACCAGAAGCGTGTGACACACAATTACTACCATCACCACCTATCTTGTAACAGCTTTACCTCACAGTATTGCGCAGACAGATAGATAGACAAGTAACCCTACATTACCGTCGCTCGCGAATCAATCAAATCAAATCAATTCACAAACAACACATAACTGAAATCGAAATCAAATCATGCCGGCACTTAACCGTCTCTACAGCTGGGTAGCTTTGACTGCTCTATCCGTCGTCATCCTAGCAGCACTCGTCGACCAACTCCCAGCCTCCACTAGGAATGCCAAGGAAAACTATGTGATTGCTACTGCATCCATCTCACTCATCTTTGGATTCTTCTTCACTGTTGGTAATATTGTTGATTCCTTGAGAAATGTCATCATTGGTAACGTCGTTGAAAATGGTGAGTCACGACACGCCGTCCAAGAACAAGTCTGTTGTTCCACCATGTATGATACAGTAGTAGAGTATCTAGTATATAGTATCTGATATATATATTATATATTATCTAACAACACCCATGACCCCCTTTCCTTTCCAAACCCACAGGAATCGCATCCCTCACCATGGCCATGTGGGTAATCGCAATCGCCTTTGTCCAAAACCCACAAAACGGAATCGCCACCGCAATCATTGGCGGAAACGAACAAATCCTCTACGCAAACCTATACTTCTTCTCATGGCTCACATTCCTCGCATCAGTCTACACCGTCGGAGTCACATTCCGGGATAATTTCAACTTTGGACCTAAATTCTCTCAATGGATGCTACTCTTCACCGCCAGTATCGTACTACTCAGCACGAGTATTTCCATAAGGGGAGATATCTGCGCCAATGAGACCGAGGATATGGCTTGTGAAAGGACGAAATATGCCGTTGGTGTGGGAGGTGTTGGGGTTGCGATTAGTGTGATTGCTGTCTTTGCGAGTGTGCTTGATAAGATGGGGAGGATGTTCGAGATTGGGACTACGCTTTTGGCAACGATTCTATATTTCTTTGGAGTTGTTTTTTTGACGAGTGCGAGTGGACCTGCGAGTGCCATGGGAAATATGTATTTCAGTGTTTGGGGGGGATGTTTTGTTTCCTTTGTTTTGTTGCTTGGGACTCTTTTTCCTGGTGGGAATGATGGGGAGGAGAGGAGCAGGGGTGAAGCTACTGGTGTAGTAGGAAATAGTTATGGTGATGAAGATAATATCTAAGCGGGTCGTTGTGGATGGTGGATGCATTGTTTTGAATGCAAATGCATTGTCCGCTGTTGTTGTTTGGTTGTGGAAGATACATGTGAGGGAAATTGAAGGGAGTGCAGGGGAATTTGGAATGGGAATTGACAACT
>Ga0209712_10005207_pt1 | contig 10212 bp, 4 predicted proteins | sample ArcOceMetagenome_FD_187443 | JGI IMG/M metagenome (GOLD analysis project Ga0209712, IMG submission 187443) | Marine eukaryotic phytoplankton communities from Arctic Ocean - Arctic Ocean - Greenland ARC118M Metagenome (SPAdes) (version 2) | ecosystem: Environmental > Aquatic > Marine > Oceanic... | reverse complement strand
TGATTTTGGTGAGTTTACAGCCGTAGCATCTTCAGGAAACCCAATAAAATTTGGAGGAGACAGAATTAATAGAGTTTGGTCAGGTTTTTATAAAGGGGCAGAAAACAAGCAATATGCTGCACAAATTAGTTTTGTCATTGATGCAGAGCAAAAATGTATTGATGTGGGATTTTATTTTGGTCGAGCAGCTTCCAGAGGTAAAGGAGCGGACATGGATCGCTTAAAGTTTTTAGGTAATTTATTATCTGAAACTATCTCTAACGACACGGATTTAATGAGTCAATATGAGTCTATAATTGATTATGGATTTCAAACCTATTCTTCAAATGGTAAAGTAAGTAGCCAAGAATGGCTTGAAAGAATAAAACTGAATCCTGAAAACTCCCAAATTGTTTACCGTTTGCATACAAATGAGGATGGTTACATTGAAACTTCTACAATCAATTTATATGTTTCAATGCTAATGTTTCTAATGGGGATTATTCCATCAGTTGGCACAAGCTCTACCTCTACAAAGAAAAAACCACTTACACTAGAAGAACGAGCAAAACAAGCTGAAAGAAGAGCATTGATTGGATTAAAAGGTGAACTAGCAGTACTCAATAAAGAACGTGAGAAATTAAAACAATTAAAAATAGATCAAAAGCACTTAAAACATGTCGCTCTTGAATCTGACAGTTTTGGTTATGACATTCTCTCATGTGACGAGAATAAAAATGACTTATTCATTGAAGTAAAAACAACGACTAGGACAAAAGAAGATTTATACTCTAATCAATTCCACATGTCATCAAATGAGTATGAGTTTTATAAAAAAAACAAAAAAGAATTTAGACTAGTTCGAGTTTATGATGTCGAAAGTGAAGACCCTATAATTGAGATAATTGATATGAACTTAGTGGAGTTTCGTCCAGAGAGTTACATAATGAATATAAAAAAAGCATAGAACAATGTGTATAGTGCATAGCACCCTGTGGGATGCTACGAAACTATACACTAAACGTTATAAACAATAAAGAACATAATCCATGAAATACACTTTTAAAGGAAATTTTGGCTTAATGAATCTAACTATTGAGGATAGTCAGGCCGAAGGCACATACCAGAAAAATGGTTCTTTAAAAGGAATATTTAAGAACAATACCTTTACGGGTTCTTGGGAAAACAAGGGAATGGAAGGCCTTGCAGAATTCACAATTTCAGATGGAACACTTGAAGGAAATTGGAAGAAAGGAACAGCTCCCGGGCCATTGAGAAGCAAGTGGAAAGGTGAAGAGGTCTCCAATAAAAAAGACGTTTCCGAACCGGCTTCTCCATCTTCTGATGCTGCTATTACAGCAGATTCTCTCCTTTTTGTCGGGCTGAAAGAGAAGATCGAACAGTTATATGAAGCTGAAGATTACGCAAAGGTGATCTCAACCTTTGAGCAAAATGAAGCGCTGCTAGAAACAGACCAAAATATTGTACATCGTTACCTATTTTCTATGTGGTTCTATGGTGACCTAGAGGAAGAAACCATTTTAAAGGTTTGGGAGTTTGAAGCTAAATTTGAAAACACTGAGCGATGGAATAAGCTAAAGGGTTGGTATTTCTGCGCCAAGGAGCGTTATGATACTGCTTTGCTTTGTTTTGAGTCCTCCAGTGAGCTACATTACAAACAAACCAAAAAGATCTTTGATGACTTTGAAGATTTATATGATGGAGAACAATATTTGAAGGCGATAAATTATTTCGAATCTGCATTAAGACATTCCATTTCTAAACACACTTTTTACATTGCTGAGAAGTATTGTTGGGCGCTTCATGAAAATTCGGAAACAAAAGAGAACGCCTTGTCTGAAGTAAGACGTTTTATAGAATTACATTCAGATCATATTCCCTTTCAAACTATAGAGGGGAAAATATTAAGCATCAACGGTTATTTAGATGATAATCTTGATTTACTTAAAGAAGCTGCTGATATTTTCAGCAAACTCAAGGACAAACAAAACCTCCAAAGAACCAAAGAACGGATCGAGTATGTCAAGAATCTCCTAAAGGAAAATACTGAAGAGGAAAAACGTCAAAAAGGGGAACAGAAAGAAGCCAACCGATTAGCAAGAGAGCAAGAGAAAGCAGCAAAACAAGCAGAGAAAGAAGTTGCTAAGTCTGCTAAATTAAGTCAACATAAAATTAAATCTTCAAGAGGGATTTTGTTTTGTCAATATTGTGGCGAGGAACAAAAATATTGCACCGGCGAATGCGATCATCGAAAAAATGGTCACAATTTCGTCTATTTAAAAGTAGATGGTGCATGGGAAATAACCTGCAATTTATGTGGAAGCCACACTCGATACAAAGACTTTAAGTGTTCTTAATTATCAATGGAGAACAATACGATGAAAATTACTGAAAGTAGACACATTCACAAGAACAAACACATCTCTGAAGCCTTCATAGAGGTGATAAGTACATATGTACTTCAAATTCAAAAACAGTCTTCGAAAAGCGCTGCCCGACCCCTAATGGGTGGCTTAGATATGGCGCTTCGTATTTTAACTGGCTCTCATGTCACTTTTATCTCGGAAAGAATACTGCAGAGAATACAGGACGACAAACTTGACCTGAACCCTTTCGAATTGATTTGGGAGCAAAGGCATTCAATGGGACAGGTATTGGTGAAAAATCGAAAGCACTCGTTTGCGGTTTGGGAACATGCGCTGCCAATAAGAGAATTTCGAGAAAGTCTCATATCGGCAGAGGAGAAAGCAGAAATCATTCATATATTTAATGAATACCCCGGAGTAGCCTGGATTTCGAGAGAAGAAAACAACGAACTAAATGCACTTGGTTATCAAAGAAAAAGACCAGGCGGATTTTTGAATTGTTATGAAAAAGCAGGAATTACATTGCTAAATGAAAGCATCTATAATCATAAATTTTATAACAATACCTAAACTGCATTGAAACGCAGTTTAGCCAGAACGTTAACAAACATTGAAAAAATTACACTGACTCCATGAAGCACAGGCTACATATTTTTCTAATAATTATTTCAGAACTCCTTTTATTCAAAGTAGAAATATTTGCTCAAAATCAGAAACAAATTGACAGCCTAAAACAAATAATTACATTAGCAAAACAAGACACAAACAAAGTAATAACATTATTGGAGTTGGGCGACCAATACGAACACAACAAACCAGATAGCGCCTTAGTTTGTTACCATAGAGCGCTTGACATTTCAAAAGAGATTAAATCTCAAACACTTATTGCAAAAAGCTCAAGGTATATAGGCATTATTTACTATTACCAGGGTTTTTACACCAAAGCCATAGATTACCACATTAAATCTCTTAACGCCTCCAAAAAAATTGGTGATAACAAGGGCATTTCAGGCTCTTACAACAACATTGGACTTGTTTACGAGTATCAAGGCGCTTACACCAAAGCAATATCTTATTATCTTAAGTCTTTAAAAATTAGCGAAGAAATTGGCGATAAAAAAGTAATACAGAGTGCCTGCAACAATATAGGTGGTATTCACTATAATCAAGGGGCTTATGATGAAGCATTATCTTATTTCTTTAAATCATTAAAAATATCTAAAGAAATTGGCATAAAAAAAGGAGAAGCAGACTCTTATAACAACATTGGAAGTATTTACCGGCAACAAGGATTTGAAGATAAATCTTTACAATATCATCTTAAATCGCTTAAGATTAAAGAAGAGATTGGGGATAAACGAGGTCTATTTAGCTCTTATCAAAACTTAGGTGTTTCTTACTATACGAAAGGTTCTTACGACAAAACTCTATCGTATTATCTTAAATCTCTGAATATAGCTGAAGAGATGGATGATAAACATGGGATTGCAACAACATATTTAAACATTTCTGCTTTAAATATTAGGCTTGCTGATTCTACTGCAATAAATGAAACACAAAGAATTGAATACTTAAAAAAAGCTATTAAAAATAGCTCTCGGAGCTATAAACTAGCCAAAGAAACAGGATCATTACCTCTGGTAAGTGAAGCGTGTAACTCTCTTATGAATACGTATTCAAAATTGGGGAATTATAAAAGAGCAATAGAGTTTTCAGAAATATATATCATCTCGAAAGACAGCCTATTTGACAAAACAAAAACAAAAGAATTAGCAAAAATAGAAGCAAAATATGAATACCAGAAGCAAACAGAAATAGACTCCTTAGCTCATGTTAACGAAATAAAAATCAAAGATCAAGTGTTGTTGAGAGAAAAAGAAGTGAGTAAGATGAAGATTATCACTTTTGTAATAATAGGCTCCATTATTTTAATTGTAACATTACTTATTATCTACCTTCAAAGAGGAAGGATAAAGAAAAATAAAATGATTTCCCAACAGGAAAAGGAGCTTACTAATGTTAACCTTAAAAACAAAGAGCTGGAGAATAAAAACCTTTTATCTGAATTAGAATACAAGCATAAGGAAGTAGTTAATTTTGCCTTACACATAGCCGAAAAGAACGATTTTTTAGAAAATCTCCAAAAAACGCTTAATGCGTCTAATGATCAGATTGATCCAAAGACGCTTAAAAAACTAATTGCTCAGAACCTTTCCACAGAGAAAGATAGAGCAGAATTTAATGCTAATATTGAAAGTTTGAACGATTCCTTTTTCCTAAAATTAGGTGAGAAGTTTCCTAAACTCACAAAAAATGACAAACGTTTATGCGCCCTCCTTCGCCTAAATCTTTCATCTAAAGAAATAGCATCTATTCAAAATATATCTCCAAACAGTGTTGATGTAAATAGATATAGATTAAGAAAAAAGCTTGACATTACTACAGATGAAGATCTATCTAATTTCTTAAATGCCTTTATTTAAGAAACGTACTCAAATCCAACTCTATTTTGCACCTTTTTATTTGCCTAAGCTATTTTTTTCCTTAAGACATAACCAAACCTATTAAGTCAAATTTATCCCAATATTATATTGTAGGATCGAGAGTAAGTTTCATCCCCTAAAACATTCTATGTAATCCAATTAAATACATAAATACTACAATGTCAATAACTTAAGATAAATATGTACGGATAAATATATGCTTTGTATGGACATTGTACAGACGAAAAAATGATTTAAAACATTTAGATACCATTACTTTGCAGAGTGCATGAAAACAAATTACATTATGAAAAATCACATCATTTATTCCTTTTTAACTTTAATATTTTTGTCATCATCTGTTAAAGCTGCAGATTTTTTTGTTTATTCTAGTGCACAAGCGCCAGATTACAGCACTATTCAATCTGCTGTTAATGCAGCAAGTAATAATGATAATATTTATATCGATTCTACTGTTTTTACAGAAAATGTGACAATAGATAAATCACTTTCTTTTTACCCCCTAAATAAAGGTTCTAGATATACAATTAATGGTGGTTTGACACTTGACTTTGTAAATAATACTTCAATCTATATTCAAGGACTTGATGGTGCTGGAATCTCATCTACTTTTAATGGAATTAATACAGATTCTGCTACAATAATTATAAATGATTGTTATTTTACTGGTGTTGTTTATATGAATCAAAATTCTTCAATCCATTCATTTATTTACTATTCCAAATTTGATGCTTATGTTGAACTTGATCATGCAGAATTGATAGGTAATGATTTTAATAATCAGGTGAAATTATCAATAAATCAAGATTTTGATACTAACCCTCCAAAGGTTAAAATCTACGCAAACTCATTCTATTTGTTTAATTCTCAAAATAATTCATTCCATCAATTGGAAATTGATTTTGCAGAAAATGCTGATATCCATATTGCAAATAACATTTTTAATGGCGATAATAATCTTGGAGATAACATTCGTATAGAGGCAGGTAGTGGTATTTATGCAAATAATATATTAATAGAGAATAATACCATATATAAATCTAGTTCATCTACTTCAGTTTACGCAAAAAGAAATATCAATGTATATTACTGTGATTTCTTAACAGTTCGAAATAACTATTTTAATAATCAAAATTCCGATAGACGAATCTCTTGTACTTATGTTGGGGTTAGAAATATAGAATCTAATGTTTGCAACCTACCATATGATTTCACTTACTGTTTGAGCAGTACTTGTGGTTCAATAATTTCTCAGAATAATCTAGAATCAAATCCTTTAAGTTATAATTCATCAACAGGTGTAGTAACACCAGCTTGGGGTGGTGGAATTGATATTGGAGCTGATATTTATGAATGTAGAGATATTGACAATACAATAAATGATATTGGAACTTATGGAGGACCTCATTCTTGGAGTAATTATCATAATAATTCTAATTCTCCAGCTCAAATAATCGATTTAGAGATACCTTATTATATGTTAGTTCTTCCAGGAACTATTCTGGAATTTAATTCAAAAGCAATTCATAAAAACGAATAATGATTGTAAGAAAATTAGTTCTATTATTTTGTCTTTTTTATTCTGTTTTATTGTCTGCTCAGATAACAGCTCCTAGCAACTCGATAACTGAAGGAGAATATTTTTGGGATACAGATCCAGGAGAGGGCAATGGCACTCCTTTAGTTGCTTTTGATGGCAATTGGGATGAGAGTATGGAAAGTGTTTCAGAGTCTATATCTAGCTTACTATTTAATGGTTATCATACCTTTAATATTAGAGTAAAAGATGCTGATGGAGTTTGGAGCAGCATTTTTAGCAGTGTTATATATTTTGATCAACTACAGTCTTTAAGCGCTTCTGATTTTGATTTAACTGAAGGAGAATATTTTTGGGATGCAGATCCAGGAGAGGGCAATGGTACTCCTTTAGTTGCTTTTGATGGTAGTTGGGATGAGAGTATGGAAAGTGTTTCAGAGTCTATATCTAGCTTGCTATTTAATGGTTATCATACCTTTAATATTAGAGTAAAAGATGCTGATGGAGTATGGAGTAGCATTTTTAGCAATGTTATATATTTTGATCAACTACAGTCTTTAAGCGCTTCTGATTTTGATTTAACTCAAGGAGAATATTTTTGGGATACAGATCCAGGAGAGGGCAATGGTAGTCCTTTAGTTGCTTTTGATGGCAATTGGGATGAGAGTATGGAAAGTGTTTCAGAGTCTATATCTAGCTTGCTATTTAATGGTTATCATACCTTTAATATTAGAGTAAAAGATGCTGATGGAGTATGGGGTTATCCCTTTATTGCTAGTATATTTTTTAATGATCCTTCAATAATTTACGGTTGTACAGATAGCACTTCTCTTAATTATGATCCTTTAGCAACATTAGATGATGGTTCATGTTCTTACCCCTGTTTGACTGATACCTCTTACGCAAACATTACAGCCTGTGATAGTGTAGTTTGGAATGGAATTACTTATGATAGCAGCGGTACCTATACTTATAATGGTTCTTCTACAATTAATAATTCTTCTGCAAGCCTTGATGGTATTAATGATTACATTAATGTCGGCAACAATACTATATTAAATATTGATAATTCAGTAACTATTGAAGCCTGGATTAACGCTGCAAATTTGTCTAACCGTAATGCAATTTATTCAACAAGACAGAATAATGATCCTGGATCATTTCAACTTGAAATAGGAAGTGAAAGTAATGCGGGGACAAGTTTTGTTGCAGTTAGTGGGCCTGGAACTTGGATAGCAATTACAGGTAGTAACGTAATAAACAATAACAGTGGATGGGTACATATTGCTTATACTAGAGATGGTGTAGGTGATAATCATGAAATTTATATTAATGGAATACCGCAGATAATCACTACAAATCCCTATACATTTATTAATAATAATACTTCAAAAGAAATAGGACGTGGGACTAACCTATTGCAAAATTATGACGGTCAAATAGATCAAGTTAGAATTTGGGATATTGCACTAACCCAACTAGAAATTCAAAATTATATGAACTGCTCACCTCAGGGAAATGAAGTAGGTCTAGTTGGCTATTGGAACTTTGAAGAAGGTAGTGGTAATACTGCTTATGACCAAACTTCCAATGGAAATGATGGAAACATTAATGGAGCTACTTATGATACAAATGTGCCATCACAATCTTGTCAATTAACTAATAGTAATGGCTGTGATAGTATAGCAGTACTTAATTTAACTATTAATCAATCAGATACTTCATACACCAACATTACTGATTGTGATTCTTATACATGGTCTGTAAATGGAACTACATATACTCAGACTGGAACTTATACTGATGTAAGTACGAATTCATCAGGGTGTACAGATACTGAGATTTTAGTACTTACAATAAATAACAGTACAACCAATACTAATTACTTGCCATCAAATGGTTTAGTTGGCTGGTGGCCTTTTAATGGCAATGCAAATGATGAAAGTGGAAATGCGTATAATGGCACTGTTAATGGCGCAGCACTAACTACTGATAGATTAGGTGCTACTAATTCAGCATATTCATTTAATGGTAACAGTGCTTTTATTCAAACCCCCACTTCTGCTGTAAATTTCCCTTCGGGCTTTACTATAAGTGTTTGGGCAAAAGTTTTAGGTGCAAATACAAATACAAATTGTTCTTTTGGATGTGCTGAATTTCTTGTAACAAAAGGGGATGATGGGCAAAGTGGGCGTATTAGTATTCAGTATTCTCAAGACACCGGAGGAGAAACTTTTGCGGGGGTAACTGATTATAGTTTAGCTGTGAATTCTTTAACACAATATCCATTTCCTCAACCAAATTGGCATCATGTAGTATATACATTTGATAATACGAATTACAAAATTTATCTTGATGGATTGCTAATGAATACGATAGCTTCAACAACTGCTATTCCCAATCTGGCAAGCGATATAGTTTTCGGAAAGATGCCTAATAACACATCCTACCCTTATTATTTTAATGGCTATTTAGACGACATCGGTATTTGGAATCATGCATTAACCCCAGGAGAAATAACTAATTTATACAGTGCAGTTAATTTTGCCTCCCCTACAGGAACGGACACAAGAACAGAATGTAATTCTTACACTTGGATTGATGGGAATACCTATACAGCAAGTAACAACTCAGCTACTTTTAATATTGTAGGAGGTGCTGCTAACGGTTGCGATTCATTGGTAACTTTAGATTTGACAATAATCAATTCAACTTCAGGTACAGACACCAAAACAGAATGTAATTATTACACTTGGATTGATGGAAACACCTACACAGCCAGTAACAACTTAGCTACTTTTAACATTACTAATGGTGCTGCTAATGGTTGTGATAGTTTGGTAACTTTAGATTTGACTATTGTTAGCGCTACTTCAGGAACGGACACCAGGACAGAATGTAATTCTTACACTTGGATTGATGGGAATACCTATACAGCAAGTAACAACTCTGCTACTTTTAATATTGTCGGAGGTACTGCTAATGGTTGTGACTCTTTGGTAACTTTAGACTTGACTATTGTTAATTCTACTTCAGGAACGGACACCAGAACAGAATGTAATTCTTATACTTGGATTGATGGTATCAACTACACAGCAAGTAACAACTCAGCTACTTTTAATATTGTAGGAGGTGCTGCTAACGGTTGTGACTCTTTGGTAACTTTAGATTTGACTATTGTTAACGCTACTTCAGGAACGGACACCAGAACAGAATGTAATTCTTACACTTGGATTGATGGGAATACCTATACAGCTAATAACAACTCAACTACTTTTAACATTACTAATGGTGCTGCTAATGGTTGTGATTCATTGGTAACTTTAGATTTGACAATAATCAATTCAACTTCCGGTACGGATACCAAAACAGAATGTAATTCTTACACTTGGATTGATGGAAACACCTACACAGCCAGTAACAACTTAGCTACTTTTAACATTACTAATGGTGCTGCTAACGGTTGTGATTCTTTGGTAACTTTAGATTTGACGATTGTTAATTCTACCTCAGGTACGGATACCAAAACAGAATGTAATTCTTATACTTGGATTGATGGAAACACCTTCACAGCAAGTAACAACTCAGCCACTTTTAATATTACTAATGGTGCTGCTAATGGTTGTGATAGTTTGGTAACTTTAGATTTGACTATTGTTAACGCTACTTCAGGAACGGACACCAGAACAGAATGTAATTCTTACACTTGGATTGATGGGAATACCTATACAGCAAGTAACAACTCTGCTACTTTTAATATTGTCGGAGGTACTGCTAATGGTTGTGACTCTTTGGTAACTTTAGA
>Ga0209712_10005206_pt1 | contig 10212 bp, 10 predicted proteins | sample ArcOceMetagenome_FD_187443 | JGI IMG/M metagenome (GOLD analysis project Ga0209712, IMG submission 187443) | Marine eukaryotic phytoplankton communities from Arctic Ocean - Arctic Ocean - Greenland ARC118M Metagenome (SPAdes) (version 2) | ecosystem: Environmental > Aquatic > Marine > Oceanic... | reverse complement strand
TGCGGGTATTTTATGCATATATATAATACAATTATAATATTTATAAAAACAAAAATTCATTAATACTATGGGGGTCATAGGGGGCTAGCCCCCTAACAAAAGTAAAATTAATAAAATTAATAAAATTAATAAAATTAATAAAATTAATAAAATTAAAGTAATTAGATGGCGTCAAAGTCGATAATATGTTGAGTATCAATATTTTGTGAAGAGGTGAATTGAATAGAGTTTGTAGATAGTTCCTTGTTGTCGGAGAATTCGAAGGTGTCGTGAACAATATTAAGGTGAGAAGAGATAGAAGAGATAGAAGAGTAAAGGTTTTGGTCGAGTTTAATATTCTTGACTTGTTCAGGTCGATAGATACAAATAAGGTCACAAGCGGAGATGTCTTTTTCCCAAGTGCGAAGTCCAATAAGAATAACAGAGCCGATAGAGACTAAATTAGCTTTTTTGTTTCTGCCTCTAAATTTGCCGCGAATGTGACAAATGATATTGGTTAAAATATTATTTTGATATGAAATATTAACGTGACACATGCCGTTACCAAGCATTTTTGAAACAATCGCATAACATTCGTCGTCACATTCTGATGTTCTGATTTTGGAGGAGATAGGTGCATTGACCAATTTCCTAGCCATACTTTTATGTTTACTTCCGCCTTGAGTATTTTTCACCATGATTATCTGTTTTAATTATATAAATATATACAAATAATATTCTTATATATTTAATAAATCAATTTTATTAGTGTAAGGGGTTTCGCTCCCTTATGATCCCCATTTTAAGGGTAAGGGTGTTCGCCCCCTTATATGAGGTAACAATAAAAATCGGAATAAGGGGTTTCGCCCCCCCCCTTACCTGAAAATCAATATCCTACTCATTTCTGGTTAAGGGGGATCATAAAGGGTCGATACCCCCCTTAAATGGGGGTCATACGGGGGATCACCCCCTTAAACCAATTCATTATATTCATACAGAAACCTATGGTATCTACGATAAACGGGTGTGTCGTTAGTATTTCATTTATATAATTTATTGTTTCAATAGTTTGTATGTCCAAGATTATAGGGGTGAAAATCATCTCAAAATCATCGTCTTCATAATCCTTTTTCTCATTAATTTCATTTAAATATTCTTCAGCATCTTCAGTCAATAACCATTTATCATAACAATCATCACATCTATCGTGTTGACCCATATCCATGTAAATCGCAGCGGCGTTTTTTGATAAACCTAGGGTTCCAAAACAATCTATTCCTATTTTATAGCAATCATCACATTCAAAACCATCTTTATCTTCTATAGCCACACTATCATTTGGTGGATTTAATATCAATTCTTCTTCTTTATCATCTACGAATATCACCTTCTTGTATATGATCTCTGGTTCTTGGACACTTTCTTCATCACTATCACTACCTATTTCATCCTCGTCACACGCATTTCCACAAAGATATTGTCCACAACCTTTCATTTGAACTACATCATCACTTTTTCCACAAAGACTACACCCTGCTTCTTGATTATTTGGCTCTTCTTGTACGAATAAAATATCTCCCATTCCATTATCATTATAATATCCATCACATAGGCAACATTTTTTCCACTGATCCTCTTCATACGTCTCTTCAGTATCTTCTTCAAAATCCCAATCAGGTGGGTATCTTTCACAATCCATGTTCTCACATAATTTTATATTTGTTTCTACTTCCTTTTCTTCTTTGTCCAAGATTTCATTCTCGAAATCTTGGACCACATTTTCTATTAATTCCTCGATTATTTGTTGTGTATCTTCTTGGACATTCATTTCTTTTGTTTCTTCTTGACTTAATAACTGATTACGAACATGCTTCTGTGTAGAAAGATGTCGCTTCATTCTTGTGTTTGTAGGTGCTGAAAATTTACAATAAACGCATTCGTACGACATATTTAAATATATAGTATAAAGGTTTTGGGTTTAAATTGATTTCATAAAAAAATTAAAAATACTTTTTTAATTAATATTACAAACAAGAGAGGGTGAAAGGGGGGATTTTTTTATGATATTTTTTTATGATATTTTTTATTTATATTAAACTGCTTCTACTTCTAGTGCATTCGTTTCGGCATTGAACGTTCCCACTTGTTCGTGAGTATCTACCGAATATACATTATTCTCGGTATCAATCAGATAGGTATTATTGCCGATTTGGATTTCCTGAGTATTGATCTCCTCTTCCTCATCTTCCTCCTCAACTACAGGCTCCACCGGGGCAGCTGCTACTACAGCTGCCTTCTTAGCACGAGGCTTCTTAGGCTTAGCTTCAGCATCTGCTGCCTTCTCGGCCTTTGGTGCCTTCTCGGCCTTTGGTACTGCTGCCTTCTTAGCACGAGGCTTCTTCTCCTTCTTTGGTGCACCAGGAGCCTCTTTCGCTTCAGCAACAGCCTCTTTCGCTTCAGCAACCGCCTCTTGGACAGGGGTATTTGGTGCGGCTGCCTCCTCAACAATAGGAATTTGGGCATTGACCACCACCTCCTCGGGAGCAGGCATTGGGGCATTGGCCGCCTCTACCAATTGAGCAACAAGGTCTTGCTTGGTATCATCGGCGACCTTAGTCTCCTTCTTAGTGCGAGGCTTCTTCTGCTTAGGTTCGGCATCTGCTGCCTTCTCGGCCTTTGGCTTTTTCTCCTTCTTAGCACGAGGTGCCTTTGGGGGCTTAAGACGCTGGGTAACAAACTTCTTCATTGTCTTAGCAATGCCTTTGGAAGATTCTAGGGTAGATTCATAAAATGCGGATTGGTCTTCGACACCATCGAAGAGCTTAATCTCGGAATATGCGGTTTCAACTGCCTCGTCACTAAGGAGACCCTTAGCCTGAAGCATCTGGATAACACTGTAGTTCGAAACAAGGAACTTAGAATACTTGGCTGAGAGAGATGGCTTACGTGCCTTCTTCTCGGGGACTGCGACAACAGCGGGGATAACAACTTGGATTTGAATGGGTGTGGACATTTTGATTTCTTAACGATTTTGATATGATTATCACTGCTTACTATCAAAAAAGGCCTATCAATTTTATGCGCTATTTTTGATGATTTTGTAGAAGTTAAGAGGGGCTTCGCCCCCTTATGATCCCCCATTATAGGAGGGAGCATAAGGATAAAACACTGGTAAATCAATATCCCACTCATTTCTGGTTAAGGGAACCCACGTTCCCTTAAGAACCCTCCTCCTCCTATAAGGGGGATCATAAGGGGGCTTCGCCCCCTTACTCCCTTACTCCCATACAACCTCTATAGGGTTATCCCATTCTACATAGGGTATCGATTTACTGGTAGGCTTTTCCAATGATAGTAGTGTGTTTAAAGCCTGTGTTCGACGGTCCATGGGAAATAATGATTTACTCAGTTTACGACTATAGAACTTCCAAGCCCATTCAAACTGCAATGCTGCTTTCCAATCTGGAAAATTCTTAACATAACATCTTCGTGTCCAAGTTTCACCCCTACCCACCCGAATACTTGTAGCATGCGCACCCCCCTTTATTTCTTTATTATGTTGTCTAAGACGACGATCCAAATCTACCGTCGCACCTATATACGTAGCATTATCACTGGCTTCAAGAAGATACACAAAAAAAGACATTATAATATATATAACGAAAAATATGTTTATTTATCTACGCTACAAAACCACGGAACCTATTATACTATTAGTCATCAGTGGACAACCTATAAATCTCTCTCATCATTACCAATACAAAGAAGCCTAAAAGTAATAAAGTTTCGGCTAATCCCGACATTATTATTATTATTATTGTTTAAAGTTGATGATTATAGTTTTACAAAAAAAAGACCTTCAATTTTATGTGGGTATTAAAACAAAAAAACGCGTTTTGGTTTATATATGGTAAAGTATAAAATTCTATGATAGACTATGAATATGCGAGGAGATAGTGTTGAAATTTTCAGGGGTAATATCCGGTTTAAATCGTATTTTGGTTATAGGATCTCTGCAACTTGGACAGCAGTTCTTAATAGCGGGTTTTAATGTGCGTTTCAAGCATTCTACACAGCAAGTGTGGCGGCAGTCAAGAGCGATGGTATTACCAGGGGTCTGGGGTTCCATACAAATTGGACAATCGGCATTCATAAAGTATACTTGATCGAGTGTGTCCATCTGTGATTGTATAGAATGGCCACTCTTTTTAACTTTCAACGCTTGAATTGCCTGCACTTGAGCATTCCGAACAACCGCATTCGCACGATCAAAATCCCGTTGGAGGTTTCGGCGTACTTGGGCATTGGGATCTTCAACCGCTTCTCTTTGTCTCCTGGCTAACCGTTCGGCCATTAGAGCATCCGCACGCTCTTGCTCTGCGCGACGGTGTTGAGCTTGGCGTTCGTTCCTACCTCTATTCAGAATTACCGCCTGTTCGGCTAATGCCTCGGCTATATGCTCTTGCTCAGTCGGTCGAACGTAATTCTCAATATGTAGTCTCACTGCAGGATAGTTATTTGGGCACTTTTTAAAGAATTTAATCTGAGCAAATCTATCTATATTCGGGGGTGCAATATGTGACCATCGGTTTTCCCGAAATGTATCCCTTAATTTACTCCAAATACGATTAATTAACGGCATATTTATTCGCGCGGTTCGAGCCCATTCTTTAACGGCTATATCATTCTCGGCGGAATTGTTGTGGCCGTACAGCCAGAAACGCTTGATTTTCTCAGTCCATTCGACTATTAATGCACCGTCGCACCTAGGAGCACTGTGTCCGTCGATTTTGCATATAGAGCATTTCACCATCTTCTTACTTGTTATATTGTATCATTCTCTGAGAAAGAAATTAGCCTTTCAATTTTGTTAGAAGACACTCAAAAATGGATAAATAACCGATAAATCAATATCCCACTCATTTCTGGATAAGTCGAAATAGAGGATTTGCGCATAGGCTTGGGTCGGGGGCTAGGGTGGAGAGTTACGGTGAATAGTTCCGTTGAGGGGGGTCGGGTGCGGGGTATGTCGGGTATCGAAAAATTGATGGGATAATTGGTGCAGATGATTGGTATAGAAAAAGTGTGGAAATATGGTGAATATGGTGAACAATCTTGGACAAAATTGAAGTAGACACATCAATTTTAAGGAGTAAATAAAAAAGATGTTACCATTTGAAATAGATTACGTGAAGAGTGATGGGGAGAATATAGTGATCCATTATTATGAAAACCCTATACTATTATTAAAGGATATTTGGTCTATAGTGTATTAAAACAACAACAATTTATATGGTCCTTTATGTGGGGCAGGGTATTTTTGTTTTATTTTATTAAAATAAAACTGAGACACTTGTATTCTGTATTCTTTTTGTTTACCGGCTGAGTGAAATATATAGGGGGTATTGTTAAAGTGTTCATTTATACAGAAATGTTGCAAAACACCGTATTCAATAATAATAGAATTATTTTTGATGTCTAAAATGTTGTGGTCACATATATACAATAGTCCATCTTGGTCATGCCACCGGTTCATTTTAAGTGCGTGCTCGTGTATAGCATCGTCGTATCCCCATTTATTTAAAAAATTAAACGAGTATGGTGTATTTTTAACAATAAAAAAACCACTATTGATAGAAGTATTATGTTTATATGTATCTCCAGAAAAGATGATAGGAGTATCGTGTTCTTTAATAATTTCCATAATATGTTTAGAGTTTTCATAAAAAAAGGCATCACTATCAATCCAAACCATATAGTCGTACTTGGACAAGTGTTCAAGTATTAGATAAATTCTTTCCCAATGGGGTTTTCGTTGAGGATTTTTAACAGTATGTGAAACAATGAGGTCAATATTATGTTTTTTACAATAAATAGCATTAATATTTCGGTTAATATCAGAAAATTCTTTAACATTATCATCGTAAAACATGCATATAGCAATTTTCATCATATATGTAGTATATAATTATAATATTCTAAATCTTGGACATTATCCAAAAATAGCATAGGAATAATAAAAATAGTTTACAATAGACACTATACAATATTTAATATAAGTCTATTCTATATAAATGGGAAACTTTGTAGAAGATGTTTTGTTATTAGGTGTTAATAAAATAGATAGTAGTTATGGACTATATGCCGCATTGATGCCGTTTATAAATGAATTTATGAATTTATTTACATTAACCATATTCAAACCCTATTTTGGGATTGAGATATATCCTCATCATCCAAAAACAACCAAGGAGGGTATATTAAAAACCGTGATAGATACCTTGGCGATTACAGGTATAGTAGCAAATGCATCTCATTATGGTGGACATTATTCGAGAGATATAGGATTTGTAAAGGGCACATTATATGCCTTTTTCACTTTTCTCATACCAAATTTATTTATGAATAGTGTATTGACTTCAAAATCTCATATGATGAACCTATTTTTAGGCATCGTGTTTATCTATATCTTGGACATTATGGTACATGGAACATCATATTATTATATTCATCACATAGTAAAACATGAGGAGAAGGATAAGAAAGAATAATACAAGTTATTTTAAAAATTATATTATTTATTTTTACCGGAAAGAGAAAAAACAGAAAAGGGGCCATGAACATTAGGATTATAGATTGTATCTGAATAAAGAGATAATACGCTAGACACCACTTTACTACGCTGGACGTCAGAAACGTCGAGTTGAACAAACTGTATATCTGTGAGATGTTCGTTTTTCCTATCGTGTAAAAGGTTTAATATATGTAAAAGACCATTCTCTTCGCACCGATCGCTTTGTTTAAGATCACCTGTAATAACCATCCGAGACCCTTGACCTAATCGTGTAGCAAGCATAAACATTTGATTAGGGGATGAATTTTGCATTTCATCGGCAATAACAAAAGAATTTTTGAAAGTGCGTCCACGCATAAAAGCAAAAGGGGATATTTCGATAACACCCGATTGAACCATAAAATCGATATCAATGGTAGAATAAAATTCTTCAAATATATCAAAAATCGGTTTTGTCCAAGGGTTCATTTTATTAACTAATGTACCGGGTAAATGCCCAATATCTTCTTCAACTGGTACAACTGGTCGCGTCAAAACGATTTTATCAATATTACCGTTTTTCAGCTCTTGAATAGCAGTATAACAGGCAAAAAGAGTTTTACCAGTTCCAGCGGGACCTACACCGATAAGAATAGAAACATCAGGATTATTGAGATGTCTAACATATATTTTTTGGTTCATGCCTTTAGGTTTATAAACAGGGGTCAAATGAGGTTGATTTTTATTAATATGTAGAGGATTAATGTTATGCATTGATTTTTTAGAGGCTCTCATAATAAGGTTATGATAAATAGGCCGACGTGTAGAAGAAATAAGCGAATGAGAAAGAATAAACATAGATAAAATGAGGATATTATATAACATTCTTGGACACTATAATTATTAAAAATGAAATAACTATATACATTTTAAGTAGAGATACAAAAATAATACGTCTAAAGAATAACTATATGAATATAACACTATACTAATAAATAAATGAAAAACATAGTATTAATAACGATTATAGTCGTGATAATTATACTAACCGCAATATTTCATGTTTATGGTAAAATGAATAACGGAACGAGAATAAAACCAGACCATACGTATGAATATATAGTAATAGGGTCAGGTCCAGCTGGATTACAGGCGGGATATTTTCTAGAAAAATACAAAAAGGATTATATAATATTGGAAAAAGCAAGTACAAGTGGAGAATTTTTTAAAAAATATCCTATACATCGAAAATTAATATCTTTAAATAAGGTGCATACAGGTTCGAATATAAAAGAATTTAATTTAAGACATGATTGGAATTCATTATTAAGCGATGATGATAGTTTGTTATTTAAACACTATACAGAGGAATTTTACCCCCATGCCGACTATATGGTAAAATATTTAAACGATTATCAAGAAAAGCAAAAAATAAAGGTAGCATTCGATCAAAATGTGATACAAATAGAGAAAGAGAATGATATATTTAACGTAAAAACAAAGAATGTAACAATAAAATGTAAAAAATTAATAATCGCTTCAGGGTTAATGAAAAACAATACAGGATTTAATCCGCCTATAAATTCCCCAGAATGTTTAAATTACCGAGATTTAACAAGAGACAAAACCCGATTTATAAACAAAAATGTATGTATAGTAGGAAGTGGAAATTCGGCATTTGAAACGGCGAATTATCTAACGGATACAGCGGCGGTGATACAGGTATTTACAAAAGGTGATATAAATCATGCTTGGGATACACATTATCCTGGACATTTAAGAGCAGTAAATAATGATTTCTTGGACGTTTATAATTTAAAGACACAACATGCGGTAAATAGTATAGATGATAACGATAAAATACTGGTGTTTAAAGAGAATGGTAAATATTTTGTAGTAACAGAGGAAGATATAGATAGAAACGGTAATATAGATATAGAAGATCATATACCAGGAGAAAACATAGACCAGCATCCCGAAGGAGGGTTTGATTTTGTAATAGACTGTACTGGATTTAAAATAGATACATCAATATTTGGAAATATTCGCCCAAACCACAATGGAAAAGTGCCGTATATAAAGGGAAATTTCGAAAGTGAAAATATAGAAAACCTATATTTCGCGGGGGTATTATCCCAAGAAATATCATACAAGTATGGTTCGGCTGCATTTATTCATGGGTTCCGATATTTGGTCTCATCAATGATAAAAATAGAAACGAACAACTTGGACATATCAAGGATGGAAACAATAGACGAGCTTCATAAAAAGCTGGTATATAGAATGAATACAACATCTGCGTTATATCAAATGTTCAACTGTTTATGTGATGTAATAATATTTGATAAAGACGAGATAATATATATAGAAGAAATAACTATAAGATATGCGAAAGCACATTACATAGGAAAATATAAAAAAGTAATACTATTCAGTTTAAATTATAAGGACACATTTGATGAGAATAATAAATATAGTGAGACACATATGATACCATATAATGCAGGTTTAAAAGAGACAGCCCATTTGAGTGAATTTATTCACCCAGTGTTTAATTTGTATTATAAAAACGTGCATAAATACACATATCATTTGGCTGAACATTTGGTAGCAGAATTCCGATTACATGGGGTGCATATAGAGCCATTATTAGAATATTTAAAGAAAGTAAGTAGATATAAAGGAAAGGGAAATAAATATTTTATCCAGTAGTAAGGGTTATCATAGCAATCATACGTCGATTTCCTGAAAACCGTTTATCAGAAACGCCACCTACAACAACGCGCCCATTTTGAAGCATATTAGTTGTATTAGTATCAACTGAATAACCATTAGATTGGAGATAAGAGAATACAGATGGAATATCGTCAGTGCCCATAAAGGCCCCATTCCATTTAAATGCACTATTACCACTACCAATCTTGGACACTGGATGTCTTAAGAGAACAAATATACAATTTGATCCATCAAAGTTAGGAGTAGATTGTTGAAAGGCGGATAATTTTGGTAGATTGATATGAGTAACCATATTGGATAGTGGTCCAGAGGGATCGCAATTGAGTGTAATAATATTTTGATAGATTTGCAATACAGGATTATAGATAGGTTCTAAATACAATACAAACGACAAGTTAGAAGAAAACGGATTATCATTTGTGGTATTAGATACAACTGGAAGTGTAGATGGATTATTAACAATATGTTTAGATGAATTTTGATAAACCATAGATATTCGTTTTACCATTAAAAATATTATAATATAATGTATTAAAGAGATATTATAATAATATCAAGGGGGTAAGTCCAAAATGAAGGAGGATAAGGGTAAGTCCAATGAGCTCTTATAGTGTAGTGGTTATCACTCAAGACTTTGAATCTTGAAACTCCGGTTCGAATCCGGGTAGGAGCTAACCGTCTTAGCTCAATTGGTAGAGCGTCAATAAAATATATTGAAGGAAGTAAGTTCGAGTCTTGCAGATGGTTGGGCGATTGTCCATTAGTATTTTGAGGGATTTATGTCCCATATTAATTTTAAAGAATGTTTGTATGTTTGTATGTTTGTATGTTTGTATGTTTGTATGTTTGTATGTTTGTATGTTTGTATGTTTGTATATTTGAATGTTTGAATGTTAATGGCACCGAACCGAGAGATGGGTAAACAATAACCCAAATATTAAGAA